>Ga0081539_10002924_pt1 | contig 22540 bp, 19 predicted proteins | sample TabmetS4T2R2_FD_71023 | JGI IMG/M metagenome (GOLD analysis project Ga0081539, IMG submission 71023) | Tabebuia heterophylla rhizosphere microbial communities from the University of Puerto Rico - S4T2R2 | ecosystem: Host-associated > Plants > Roots > Rhizosphere ...
CGACCCCGGCGACCTTCGGGACGAGCACGGTCATGAACGCGCTCGCCATCAGGGGCCGGTGCCCGGCCGGCAGGTAGGCCCCCACGCGGGCGACCGGCACCTTGCGATGCCCGACGACCAGCCCCGGGCTGATCTCGCGCTCGACGTCTCCGGCGGTGCCGAGCTGAACCTCGGCGAACGCCCGCACCCGCTCCAAGCCGAGCCCGAGGTGCTCGCGCACGCCGGGGTCGACCGCCTCGCGGGCGGCGTCGAGCTCCTCGCGCGAGGCGCGGAACGTGTCCGGCGCCCAGCCGTCCAGCTCTCCCGAATACCGGCGGACCGCGTCCATCCCCCGGCGGTCGATGTCGAGGAGCATGGCCGACACGCGCTCGACGAGCTCGGGGTCGCGGAGTTGCTGCCCCGAAGGGCGCCCGGCCTTGAGGTAGCGGGCGTCGCCGGGCAGAGGCAGCGTTCGCGGCGCTGAATCAGACATTTCGCGACACCGTAGACGACTGAAATATTCCAGTCAACCGGCTTGGCGTGATTTACTCGGATCGTGGCTCGCGAAAGCTCGCCCCCACGACTGTCGCTTCAGCAGGAGCTCGACGTGCGCGTGGCCGACGCGCGCCGGCGCATGTCACGCAACGACGAGCGCATCCTCGCGTTCCTGCGCGAGCACCTGGACGAGCTGGCGTTCCACACCGCCGAGTCGCTCGCCCAGGGCACCGGCGTCAGCGCCGCCGCGGTCGTGCGATTCGCGCGCCGACTGGGCTTCGGCAGTTTCCGCGAGCTGCGCGACCGCGCGCGAGGGGACCTCCAGGCGGTAGCGGGTTCCGACGGCCCTGTCCCGCGCGAGAAGGCGGAGTCGATGCTCACGCGCAAGGTGCGCCGGGACATCGAGAACCTCGAGCTGCTCATCCGGACGCTCGAGGCGCCGCTGAGGGCCGCCGCGGACGCCGTCGCGAGCGCGGGGACCACGTGGTTCGTCGCCAACCGCGAGACCTACGGCCTCGCCGTCTACGCGCAACGGCTCATGCACCAAGTGCGCGCCGACGTGCGCCTCGTCGACCCGTCGTTCGCCGACCCGCTGCGTGCGCTCGGCGCCGACGACGCACTCGTGGCCTGCACGTTCCGCCCGTATGCCCGCCAGACGCTGGAGCTCGCCGCCCACGCCCGCTCGGCCGGGGCACGCGTCGTCATGGTCACGGACGGCCGCAGCCACGAGTTCCTGGACGCCGCCGACGTCGTGCTCGCCGTGCCCGTCGAGAGCCCGACGCTGCTGCTGAGCTTCACCGCGGCGGTCTGCGTGATCGAAGCGCTCGTGGCCCAGGTGGCGATGCTCGACGCCGACCACACGCACGACATGCTCGACGCCACGGCACGGTTCGTCGCCGAGCAGCACCTGCTCGTCGAACGCCCCCCGGTTCTGCGGCCTCCGCGCCCGGGCGGGCGGCACGGCTGACGATCAGACCAGCGACAACGAGCGCGGCGGCTCGCCGACGTAGCGGGCCGACGGGCGGATCAGGCGACCCTCGCGCTTCTGCTCGAGGATGTGGGCGGCCCAGCCGGCGGTGCGCGCGCAGCTGAACAGCGGCGTGAAGAGCGTGGGCGGCACGCCCGCGTGGTCGAGCACGACGGCGGACCAGAACTCGACGTTGGTGGCCAGCACGCGGTCGGGCTTGCGGGCCCTCAGCTCGGCCAGGGCCGCCTCCTCGAGCCGCTCGGCGACCTCGGCCCGCGGCGAGCCGATCTCCTTGGCCGTGCGGCGCAGCACGCGCGCCCGCGGGTCCTCGGCCCGGTAGACGCGGTGGCCGAAGCCCATCAGCCGCTCGCCGCGATCGAGCACGTCGCGCACGTACCGGCCGGCGTCCCCGGTGCGCTCCACGTCGTCGAGCATGCGCAGCACGCGGGCCGGGGCGCCGCCGTGCAGCGGCCCTGACAGCGCGCCGACCGCGGCCGACAGCGCCGCGGCGACGTCGGCGCCGGTGGAGGCCACCACGCGCGCGGTGAACGTCGACGCGTTCATGCCGTGCTCGGCCGCGGAGATCCAGTAGGCGTCGATCGCCCTGACGTGGTCGGGATCGGCCTCGCCGCGCCAGCGGATCAGGAACCGCTCGGGGATCGAGGTCGCGCGGTCGACCTCGCGCTGGGGCACGGGCGGCCGGCCGACCCCCCGCGCCGACTGCGCGACGAACGAGAGCGCCATCACCGAGGCCCGCGCGAGGTCGTCGCGGGCCTGCTCGTCGCTGATGTCGATGAGCGGCCGCAGGCCGGGGAAACCGTCCCCACCCGCCCCGAGCATGGCGAGCGCGGCTTGGACGTCGACGCGCGGGTCGGCCGAGCGGACGGCCAGCGGGTGCGGCTCGGCGGGCGGCAGGCCCGGCTCGAACCGCCCGTCCACGAGCAGCCCCCAGACGTGCTCGAACGGCACCTGGCCCACCAGCTCCTCGATGTCGATGCCCCGGTAGCGCAGGGCGCCGCCCTCGCGGTCCGGCTCCGCGATCTCCGTGTCGAACGCGACGACGCCCTCAAGCCCACTCGTAACGTCGTCCGTAGGTCGTCGAGTGGGGTTCCCGGCGACCGGAGGACGAAACTCTTCATCAGGTCGGCGGACGGGGTTCCCGACGACCGGAGGACGAAACTCGTTCACTGTCTTTTCCTCCATCGCCTGGCCTTGTTCTGGTTGCCGCAGAGCGCCATCGAGCACCAGCGGCGGGCGCCGGCGGGCGAGCGGTCGTAGAAGCGAGCCGAGCACGTGTCCGAGCCGCAGATGCGCACCCGCGCGCGCTCGGAGGGGAGCCCGAGCATGCGTGCGGCGTCGTAGGCGACCATGCCGAGCGCGCGGCGCGGCGAGTCCGCGGTGGCGCGCTCGCTGAGCACCGGCTCGCCGTGCGGGCCGGCCACGAGCGCCGGCCGCGACCCCGCGAGCGCGAGCCAGTCGTCGATGTGGCCGATCACGTCCGGGTCGGGCGCCTTCCGCGCCACCGCGGCCCGCACGCCGGCGTCGATCGCCTCGCGCAGCGTGCGCGCCTCGGTCAGGATCGACGCGGGCGCCCGCATCGGCTGCGCGAGCAGCCGGGCTCGCACGAGCCAGACCACGACCTCGTCGACGGAGAGCAGGCACTCGACGTCGCGGCGCCAGCGCTCGCGCCGCGTGTTGACGAAATCCATCGCCGGGCGGCCCCCGAGCCAGTACCAGTACGGGACCCCGGATACAGGTGCTCCGCCGGGCAGGTCGCGGTGCATAACCGGATGATACGCGCTCTACCGGTTATTCACGGCGAAAAGGCAGCGTCGCCGTTCCAATTCCCGTAGGCTGCCGCCGCCGCATGAGCGCTGCCGACCTGATGCTCAAGCCGGTCCCGGAGCTCGCCGCACTGGTCCGCGGCGGGGAGATCTCGGCCCGTGAGGTCGTGGGGGCCGCCCTGCGCCGGATCGAGGACCTCGACCCCCGCATCAACGCCTTCATCGAGGTGGACGCCGACCGCGCGCTGGAGGCCGCCGACAAGATCGAGCCCGGCGACGAGCGCCCGTTCGCCGGCGTGCCGATCGCGATCAAGGCCAACGTGCCGGTCGCGGGCCTGTGCATGAACTTCGCGTCGAAGTTCCTCGCCGGCCACCGGCCGAGCCACAGCGCCTACCTGGTCAGGCGGCTGCGCGAGGCCGGCTTCGTGATCGTGGGGACGACGAACCTGCCCGAGTTCGGGATCCTGCCGACAACCGAGCCGCGCCACACCGGCGCCACGCACAATCCGTGGGCCCTCGACCGCACGCCGGGCGGCTCGTCGGGTGGGTCGGCCGCGGCGGTCGCGGCGGGGATGCTCCCGGTGGCGCACGGCAACGACGGCGGCGGCTCGATTCGCATCCCGGCCGCGTGCTGCGGCCTGGTCGGGCTCAAGCCGAGCCGCGGGCGCGTCTCGCGCGGCCCCGACCTCGGCGACTCGTTCCTGTCCTGCGACGGCGTGCTCACCCGCACGGTGGCCGAGACCGCGCAGCTGCTCGACGTGATCGCCGGCTACGAGGTCGGCGACGCCACCTGGGCGCCGCGCCCCGCTGAGCCGTACGCGACGTCCGTGCGCCGCGACCCGGGCCGCCTGCGCGTCGCCATGACCGCCGACAACCCGCTCGGCGTCGACGTGGACCCCGAGTGCGTGCGCGGCATGCACGTGGCCGGCGAGCTGCTGGCGTCGCTCGGGCACGATGTCGAGCACGCGTCGCCGTCGCTGCCCGGCGGCGACGTGCTGAACCTGTTCATCCAGGTCTTCGGCCCGCTGGTGAGCCTGGGCATCGCGTATGGCGGGCTGCTCGCCGGGCGCGTGCCCGAGGACGACGAGATCGAGCCGCTCTCGCGCGAGGTCTTCGAGCTCTCCCAGAAGCTGCCGTCGGTCGGCTACCTGGGAGCGGCGGCCCAGCTCCAGGCGGTCGCGCGCGGCGTGGTCGCGTTCTTCGCCGAGTACGACCTGCTGCTCACACCGGCGCTGGCCGAGCGGCCGCTGGCGATCGGCGACTGCACGGGCTACGGCAAGAACCCGCTCGCGGACCTCGAGCGCTCCGGCCGCTTCACGCCGTTCACGTCGCTCTACAACGTGACCGGCCAGCCGGCGATCAGCGTCCCGGTCGGCTTCGGCGACGACGGCATGCCGACGGCCGCCCAGCTCGTCGCCAAGCCGCTGGGCGAGGACACGCTCCTCCAGGTCGCCGCGCAGATGGAGGCCGCGCTCGGCCGCCCGGCCCAGGTCCCGGGCCTCTAGCCATGCGTCCGCATAGAATCCACGCGGTCGCTCTCTGAAGTCGAGCCTCGAAGGACACTCCCGCTTATGGCGTACGTGATCGCTGAACCCTGCATCGGCACCAAGGACAACTCCTGCGTCGAGGTCTGCCCGGTGGACTGCATCCACCCGACCCCGGATGAGCCGGATTACGACGCCGTCGAGATGCTGTACATCGATCCCGAGGAGTGCATCGACTGCGACGCGTGCGTCGAGGCCTGCCCCGTCGACGCCTGCTTCGCCGAGGACCAGCTCCCGGAGGAGTGGCAGCACTACACGAAGATCAACGCGGACTACTACGCGGGAAAGTAACGTCGCCCGCAGGTCGTCGCGTGGGGTTTGCGACGACCGGAGGGCGAAACAACTTGATCGGGTTCTCGTCGAGCGCGGCCGGCGGCACGCGCTCGAGGTCGGACAGCGTGAAGCGCCGCGGTGACCGCGTGGCGGGAAGGTCGGTGCCGAACAGCAGCTTGTCCGGGTCGACCGCGCGCACGTCGCCCTCGTAGCGCGGCGTGACCTTGACCCACGCGCCGAGCCGGACGGCGGCGGCGAGCCCGTCGGCGCTCATGCCCATGTGGTCGACGACCAGCCGCGGCAGCTCCCGCAGGCGGTCTTCATACGCCGGGAGGTCGACCGCGTAGACCTCGCTGTGCCAGCCCGCGAGCTCGTGCACGCGCAGCGCGAGGTCGACGTCCAGCGCGCCGCCCCGGCGCAGGTTGAAGCGGATCGCCCGCACCCCCGCGCGGTCGAGCGCGCGGACCTCCTCGTCCGTGACCGACGGCTCGAGCTGCGCGACCGCCACGAAGCCCGGCCCGAGCCGCTCGAGCGCGTCCAGCAGGTACGCGTGCCCGGCCTGGAACGAGCCGGCCACGACGGCGCCGCCGGTGAACCCGGCGGCCTCAGCGCGGTAGTCCGCGACCGTGTAGGGCGCCGGGCGATAGTCCCCGACGAGCGGGAACCGCGGATCGACGATGTGGAAGTGGCTGTCGAAGATCAGCCGGCCATCGGGAGGCTCATGCCGACCGGCTGCGGCGGGCCGGCGGGCTGCATGATCGGCAGCTCGACCGGCGTCATCGCGACGATCCCGCGAGCCGCCTGGCGCACCGCCTGCGCGGCCGGGTCGTCCGGGCTCACCTCGACGAGCGGCAGGCCGGCGTCGGCGGTCTCGCGCAGCGGCATCGTGAGCGGGACCTTGCCGATCAGCGGCACGTCGAGCTCGTCGGCCAGCAGCTGGCCGCCGCCCTCGCCGAAGATCGCGAAGCGCTCGCCGCCCGGCGTCGTGAAGGCCGACATGTTCTCGATCACGCCCGCGATCTCGAGATCGACCTTGTGGGCCATCTCGGCGGCGCGGCGCGCGACCTTCTGCGCGGCGGCCTGCGGCGTCGTGACGAGCACGAACTTCGCCATCGGCAGGAGCTGCGCGAGCGTCATCGAGACGTCGCCGGTGCCGGGCGGCAGGTCGATGAGCAGGAAGTCGAGCTCGCCCCACGCGACGTCCTCGAGGAACTGGGTGAGGGCCTTGTGGAGCATCGGCCCGCGCCACACGACGGCCTCGTCCTCGGCGATGAAGAAGCCGATCGACATCACCTTGATGCCGTGCGCCTCGAGCGGCAGGATCTTGCGCTCGCCGGAGACCTTCGGGCGCTGGCCTCCCAGGCCGAGCATGCGCGGGATCGAGTAGCCCCAGACGTCGGCGTCGAGCACGCCGACCTTCTTGCCGTCGGCCACGAGCGCCGCCGCCAGGTTGACGGTGAGCGAGGACTTGCCGACCCCGCCCTTGCCCGAGCCGACGCAGATCACGTTGGAGACCTGGGCCAGCGCGCCCTCCGGCAGCCCGCCCGGGCGCCCGAGCTTGCGCTGGAGGCCGGCCTTCTCCTGGTCGGTCAGGACGTCGAAGCCCACGTTGACGCGGGTGACGCCCTCGAGCGCCGAGACCGACTTCTCGACAGCCGCCTGGAAGTGGTTCTTGATCGGGCAGCCGGGCGTGGTGAGCGACACGGTCACGTCGACCACTCCCGCGTCCTTGACGTCGATCGCGCGGACCATCTCGAGCTCGACGATGTCCTTGCGCAGCTCGGGGTCGATGACGGCCTTCAGGGCCTCGGTGATCTGCTCTCGCGTGGGCACGCCCTCATTGTGGCAGGAGCTCCTCGCGGTCCACGCTTAAAGACCGACGACCCGCCACGAGGGCGGGCCGACGGTTGAGGGAGGAGAGGGTGCTGCATCCGCCGGCGAGGTATGAGGCCGACGGATCCCACCGGCGGAATATGAGGCCGGCAGGCTTACCCGGGCGCCGCTCCTCCGCGGCTCCGGGGGAAGTCCGAGCTACACGAGCGCGGTGACGCGCTCCTTCGCGACGTTCGCGATGCGCGAGCCGGTGGCGACGCCGAACTGGGCGGCATCCTCCACACGGTTCGACACGCCGGCGATCCGCGCAGTGACGATGTTAGTGCGTCGGGTCGCGTCGCGCTCCGCGGCGTTGACCTCGCGCTCGACGGCGCGGCGGTTGCGGCGCAGGATGCGCTCGGCGTCGCGGCGGCGCGTGCGCAGCTCCCGCTCCAGCCGGGTGCGGGCCTTGCGGACGTCGCGCTCGAGCTGGTTGCGCGCGGTCGTGCCGCGGCGCTCGAAGCGGCGGATGTCCTTGCTGACCTCGCGCTCGGCGGCCGTGACGGAGCCGTAGCGGCCGACGAGATCGGTCACCAGGCCGAGGGCACGGTCGCGCGCCTCGAGCGTGGCGCCGACGTACACGAGCGCGGCGCGCTCGACGGCGGTGCGGCCCTCGGTGGCCGTCGCCTTGGCGGCGCGGCTCTGCGCGGCAGCGGCCTCGCGCGTCTCGCGCTTGGCGGTCGTGCGCGCGGAGCGGGCCCGCGTCTTCGCCGGCGCCTTGCGAGTCGTCGCGCGGGTGCGCGAGCTCTTGGCGGGCTTGCGGCGAGTCGTGCTCGGCTTCGAAGTGGTGGTCGTGGTTGTGTCGGCCATGTCGGTATCAGCCCCTTTGGCTATGACCCATGAGAAGTGTTCGTATCGCGTTCGATAGAGAGGTTATCCACCGAACACCTGTTTGTAAACCACACTCTCGGAGTCGTTACAACGGGCTTCCTACTTTGTAGCCATGACCCACGCGATTCCTTGTGAAATTGCGGAGAAACAGCTCTGACTTTGTAACAGACCGAACGCTGGTTCGCCAGTCGTGTGACGAGGCTCACGCAGCCCCGCGGCCGAGCCCGAGGCGTTCGGTGCGCGCGAGCCAGCCGAGCGGGTCGTCGAGCTCGGCGAGCGTGGGAAGCGCCTCCGGGCCGGCCCAGGCGCGGTTCAGGGCGGCGATGCCGCCGCGCGCGACGACCGCGTCGCAGAACCGCTTGCCGACCTGGTACTGGCGCAGCTTGAGGTCGAGGCCGATCAGCCGCTCGAGCACCCGCAGCAGCCCGGAGCGCTCAGTGCGGCGGCGGTCCATCGCGGCGCGCAGCGCGTCGAGGTCGGCGAGCAGCGAGGCGCCGACCGCGTCCATGACGTGCTCGGCGTAGCCCTCCAGCAGCGCCATGAACGCCTGCGCGCCCTCGAGCAGCGCGCGCCGCTCGCGGCCGACGGCCAGGAACGCGATGCCCTCCTCGCGCACGGAGTTCAGCAGCGCGCGGAGGTCGGACACGTCGGGCATGCGCAGCAGGCCGCGGGCGTCGACGTCGACCGCGGAGAGCAGCTCGCGGACGATCCCGGCGAGGTGCTCGCGCAGCCACGGCACGCCGCCGAACTGGAGCGCGTGGGTGATCTCGTGCAGCGCGACCCAGCGCAGCAGCTGGTCGGGGTCGGCGTCGAGCGCCGTGGCCGCCTGGCCGAGGTTGGGCGCCACGAACAGCAGCCGCGCGGGCGCGGCGGGATCGAGCACCGTGAACTCGTACTGGCCGAGCACGCGGCCGCCGAGGAAGCCGGAGATCGCCCCCGCCTCGAGGCCGAGCAGCGCGCCGGCGGCGCCGCCGAGCGGGCCGAGCCGGCCGCCGATGCGGTCGGCCACGGGGTCGAGCACGCCGCCGAGCGACCGCAGGTTGGCGTCGATCCACTCGGGCCGGCCCACGGCCTCGGGCTTCGGCACCGGCGCGAGCGCCGTGAGCCCGGTGTACTCGCCCACGAGCCGCTCGCTCTCGGCGGCGGGGGCGGCGAGCTCCACGAACGGCGTGGGGTCGCCCGCGGGCTGAAGGTTCGCGATGCCGCGGGCCACCTGCCCGGCCAGGCTCCAGTCGATCACGCCCTCCAGGATGGCACGGCGGCGAGCTCGCCCAGCGCGGCCGCGGTGCGGGCGGCCACGACCGGCGAGTGCGGCAGCAGGTCCAGCGGCGCCGCCAGCGGGTCCGCGAACGCCGTGAACGCGACGTGCCCGCCGGCCTCGCGGACGATCAGCTGCGCCGCGGCGGCGTCGACCGCGCGGCACCCCTTGAGCGTCACCATGCCGTCGAAGCGGCCGGCCGCGACCTGGCAGAGCGCGGCGGCGATCGTCCCGATCGCCCGCAGGCGGTGCGCGACCTGGACCAGGCCCTCGGCCGACTGGAGCACCCAGCGCGGGTCGGCCGACTCGAAGCCCACCAGCTCGAGCTTGCCGTCCGACGCCCAGCGCCGCTCGCCGATGGCCGGGTCGAGCGGCACCCCGTTCAGCGTGGCGCCGGCGCCGCGCTCGGCCACCCACTCCTCGTCGGGCCCGAAGTCCTGCACGAACCCGAACACGACGTCGGCGATGGTCGGCCCCTCGGCGACCGCGATCGAGACGCAGTGGTGCGGCAGCCCGCGCTTGGCGTTCAGCGAGCCGTCGATCGGGTCGACGACCACGACCACGCCGTCGCCGCCGAAGTCGACGAACCCGCGCTCCTCGCTGACCACCCGGAAGCGCGCGCCGGCCTCGTGCAGGACGGCCAGCTCGGCGAACACGATCTCCTCGGCGAGCGCGTCGATCTCGAGCGTGCGGTCCCCGCCCTGGCCCCGCGTCCCCGTCTCGACGACCCGCTCGGCGATCGTCGTGCGCTCCGCCAGCATCGACCGTAAGGCGGCGGCCGCACGACGCGACGCTCCCAGCCAGTCAGGGGCCATCGCGGCCGTATCCTACGAAGGTGCTCGCCCTGAGCCACACGCAGCAGCAGGCCGTCGGACACGCGGGTGGTCCGCTGCTGGTGCTCGGCGGCGCGGGCACGGGCAAGACGACGGTGCTCGTCGAGCGCTTCGTGCACCTGGTAACCCGGTCCCACCCGCCCGCGCCGCCGGAGTCGCTGCTCGTCCTCTGCTACTCGGCGACGGCCGCCGACGCCATGCGCGAGCGCCTCGAGGACCGGCTCGAGCAGGCCTACGAGGAGCTGACGGTCACGACGTTCCACGGCTTCTGCGCCCGGCTGCTGCGCGACGAGGCGCTGGAGGCCGGCCTCGACCCGTTCGCCGCGCCGGTGAGCGCGGCCGACCGGCTGGCGATGCTGCTCGAGCGCATCGACGAGCTGCCGCTGCGCCACCACGACCTGCGCGGCAACCCGAGCGCGACACTCGGCGCCATCGTCCAGCGCATCGACCGCCTCAAGGACGAGCTCGTGTCGGCGGACGACTACGCCCGCTGGGCCGCCGGCCTGCCCGAGGACCGCGCGCGCGAGCGCGAGTTCGCCGCGCTCTACGGTGCCCACGAGCGGATGCTGGCCGACGCCGGCACGCTCGACGTCGGCGACCTCGTCCTGCACGCCTTCCGCCTCCTGCGCGGCAAGGCGCACGTGCGCGAGCGCCTCGCCCGCCGCCAGCAGCATGTGCTCGTCGACGAGCTCCAGGACGCGAGCTTCGCCCAGGGCCTGCTCCTGCGGCTGCTCGTCGCGGGCCACGGGGGCGTGACCGCCGCGGCCGACGACGACCAGTCGATCCACCGCTTCCGCGGGGCCGCGACGAAGAACGTCGGCGACTTTCGCGCCGAGTGGCCCGGCGCGACGATCGTGCGCCTCGAGGCGTCCTTCCGCTCCGGCGAGGAGATCCTGCGTGCCGCGCGGGCCGTGGTCGCGCCGGCGGGCGACCGGATCGAGAAGGCGCTGCACGGCGACGCCGGCGGCGAGGTCGCGTTCTGGCGCTGCGCGTCCGAGCGCGCGCAGGCGCAGGCGGTCGCCGCCGAGGTCGAGCGGCTCGTCGCGCGCGAGGACGTCGCGCCGGAGGACGTGTGCGTGCTCGTGCGCTCCGTGCGCGGCGAGGGCCAGGCCGTCGCCGTCGCGTTCGAGGAGCGCGCGGTGCCGTACCGGCTCTCGGGCGCCGCGGCGTTCTTCCAGCGCGCCGAGGTGCGCGACCTGCTCGCCTGGCTGCGCCTGCTCGTCGACCCCGGCGACGCCGGCGCCGTGGTCCGTGCGCTCGCGCGGCCGCCGGTCGAGCTGCGGGCGATCGACCTCGCGCGCGTCACGCAGATCGCGCGCCGTCGGAAGCTGGACATGGTGGCGGCGCTGGGCGCCGCGCTCGAGTCGCCGCAGATCCCGCCCGAGGCGCGCGAGCGGATCACGCACTTCCTGCGGCTGCACCGCGCCGCCGCCGCGGCGATCGACTCCACGCGCCCCGACCTCTACGTGCACCGCCTCATCGAGCGCCTCGGCCTGCGCCGGCAGCTCCTGTTCGCCGCGTCGACCGAGGTCGTGGAGCGCCTCCAGAACCTCGCGCGCTTCGCCGAGCTGGCGACGGACTACGTGCGCCGGACCCCGCAGGCCACCGGACGCGAGTTCGCGCGCGCGATCGCCGCCGTCGCCGAAGCCGGGCTCCAGGAGGAGGGCACGGCGAACGAGCGCCCGCACGGCGTGCGGGTGATGACGATGCACGCGGCCAAGGGCCTCGAGTTCGAGTACGTCTACGTGCTCGGGCTGATGGCCGCGCGCATGCCCGGCCCGCGCCGCCGCGCGCTGGAGCCGATCCCCGACGCGCTGATCAAGGAGGCCGTCCCGCCCGACAGCAAGGCGGTCCACGCGGCCGAGATGCGGCGCCTGCTGCACGTCGCGATGACGCGCGCGCGGCGCCGGCTCGTGCTCGCGTTCCCGGAGCGCTCCGAGCGCGGCGCGCTCCAGCAGCCGTCGCCGTTCGCCGAGGAGGCGCGGGCGGCGGTCGGCGGTGAGTGGGAGGAGCGGCGCGAGGAGCTGTTCGGGCCGGCCGAGACGCTCCAGTCGACGTTCCGGATGCTCCGCGACGAGCTGCTCACCACCGTCGCGCAGGTCGGCGGCCGGCTCGGCGAGCTGCGCTTCGACACCGACCTCGACGTCTCGCACGCGGTCGTCCGCTACCTCGAGCTGCTCAAGCTCGCGGCGCTGCTCGAGCGCACGCGCGGAGGCGAGCAGGAGGTCGGCGACGTGCTCGGCGAGATCAACGCCCGGCTGCTCGCGGGCGCGACCGCCGAGCAGCGCGAGATCTTCGAGACGAGCGCGCTCGACGAGTACCTGCTCGACGCGGAGCGGGACGAGAAGCTCCGCGCGCGCGCTGTGGCGCAGCGCAGCGAGCCGTCGCTGGAGTCGTTCCTGCCCAAGCGCGGCGAGGGCCTCGCGTTGAGCGCGTCGGACATCGAGACGTACCGGACCTGTCCCCTGAAGTACAAGTTCGCGCGGGTCTTCCGGATCCCGTCCGAGCCGACGATGAACCAGCGCTTCGGGATCCTGGTTCACCAGGTGCTCGAGCGCTACCACGCGAATGTAACGTCGCCCGCAGGTGCGAGCTCGCGAGCACCGGAGGGCGAAATTTCCAATCTCCCTACGTTGCTGAACCTGCTCGAGGCCGGCTGGCGGCGCGGCGGGTTCGGCGACTCCGAGGAGGAGCGCCAGTTCCGCGCCAAGGCGACGCAGGCGCTCGTGCGCTACCACGACCGCTTCCGCGACGACGACGCCGAGCCCGTGTGGTTCGAGCGCTCGTTCCAGTTCCGGATGGGGCCGCACCTGCTGCGCGGGCGCGTCGACCGCGTCGACAAGCTCCCGGACGGCGGCTACGAGCTGATCGACTACAAGACCGGCCGGCCCAAGAGCGCCGCGCAGCTCCGCGACGACGTGCAGCTCTCGCTCTACGCGGTCGGCGCGCGCGAGGCATGGCAGCTCGATGCCGCCCAGCAGGCGTACTACTACGTGCTCGACGACGCCAAGGTCCCGGTCCCGCGCTCAGACGAGGACCGCGACTGGATCACCGAGACCGTCTTCGAGGTCGCCGACGGCATCCTCGGCCAGGGCTTCGAGCCCACCCCGAGCTTCGCCGCCTGCTCGGTCTGCGACTACCGGATCGCCTGCCCGGCCGCCGAGCGGTAGCGGCGGGACGAACTGCGGCAGGGTGAGGAGGCGAGGTATCGAGCGGGTTTCCCGCCCTGGGCGGGTTGACCGCGATATACGCGGCAAAACCCGCCCCGTACCGACCGCGCGGCCGATCACGTCGCCGCCTACCCTGCCGCCGTTCGCCGGCGCCTCAGCCCGCCCCGGCGGTGCCGCCACCGCCGCGCTGCCGCAAAAACCGCTGGAACTCGCGCGCGAGGACGTCGCCGGTCGGGAGCTGGGAGAGGTCGGTCGGCCCCTCCTCTTCGTCGGCGGCGCGCTCGAGCCGCTCGACGAACGCCTGCACCTCGGGGTCGAGCTCGACGGCGCGGGTGACCTGGCGCTCGTAGTCGACCGCCGCGGTCTCGAGGTCCTGCGCGTCGACGGTCACGCCGACGAGGCTCTCGAGCCGGCGCAGGATCGCCAGAGCGCCCTTCGGGTTCGGCGCGACGGCGACGTAGTGCGGCACCGCCGCCCACAGCGAGGCGGCCGGCATGCCGGCCTCGGCGCAGGCCATCTGGAGCACGCCCACGATCCCGGTCGGGCCCTCGTAGGTCGGCGGCTGGAGCTGGAGGCGCTCGACGAGCGCGGGCTCGGTCGCGAACGCGGTCACCGAGACGGGGCGCGAGTGCGGGACGTCGGCGAGCAGCGCGCCGAGCGTGACCACGAGCTGGGTCCCGAGCGCCTCGGCGAGCTCGACCACCTGCGAGCAGAACTCGCGCCAGCGGTAGGACGGCTCGGGACCGGTGAGGATCACGAGGTCGCGCGGTGCGCGCGGCACGCGCGCCTCGTAGACCTCCCACTCCGGCCACTCGATCGCGCGCGTGCGGCCGTCGACGAGCTTGACCTGCGGGCGCGTCGCCTGGAAGTCGACGAACTGCTCGGGGTCGATCGTCGCGAAGCGCGTCGCCTCCAGCGCGGCGCCCATGAACGAGACCGCCGACGTGGCGGCCTCGCCGGCGTCGTTCCAGCCCTTGAAGGCGCAGACGAGGGCGGGAGCCCTCAGCCCGTCGGGTCGGCGTTCCCAGCGCAATGGCTGCACCAATCCACCGTAGCGAGTCGCCGTCCGATGCTGCGGCCATCATCGGCGTGTGCTGAGCGCAGAGGCGCCCACCATCGCGACGCTCCGGGCCGGCGACGAGGTCGACGGCGTCTTCGCCTGCGCGCGCAAGGACCGCCTCCAGGCGCGCTCCGGCCTCCCCTACCTGGCGCTCGAGCTGCGAGACCGCAGCGGCGCGATCCAGGCGCGCGCGTTCCGCGACGCCGACCTGCTGGCCGGCCGGTTCGAGCGCGGCGACCTCGTGCGCGTGCGCGGGCGCGTGGAGCGGTTCCGCGACGAGCTCCAGGTCGAGGTGCGGGAGATCGCGCGCACCGAGGCCGCCGACCCGGCGGCGTTCCTGCCGGTCGCCTACCGCGACCGCGACGAGCTGGAGGGCTTCCTCGAGCACCTCGCGCGCGAGGTCCACGACCCGGCGTACGCGGCGCTGCTGGAGCGGCTCCTCGGCGACGAGGCCCTGCGCGAGCAGTGGCGGCGCGCGCCATGCACGCGCGGCGGCCATCACGCGTACCTGGGCGGGCTGCTCGAGCACACGGTCGCGGTCGCCACCCTCGCGCTCGAGACGTGCCAGCTCCACGTGCGCCTGAACTCCGACCTGCTGATCTGCGCGGCGCTCGTGCACGACATCGGCAAGACGCGCGAGTTCACCTACGGCGCGGCGATCGAGCTCTCCGAGGAGGGGCGCCTGCTCGGCCATCTCGTGCTCGGCCAGCAGATCCTCGAGCCGTACACGGCCGGGATGGACGCCGGCCGCCGGCTCGCGCTCCTGCACTGCGTGCTCTGCCACCACGGGCCGGATGCCGCGCCGAACCGGCGCTTCGGCTCGCCCGAGGCGCTCGCGCTGTACCGCCTCAATGCGCTCGACGCGAGCGTGAAGGGCGCGCTCGAGCACGGCCTGGCCTGATGCGCCTCCTCGTCCTCGGGGGAACCGTGTTCCTCGGTCGTCACGTCGTGGCCGAGGCGCTGGCCCGCGGCGATCGCGTGACCGTCTTCACGCGCGGCGTGCACCCCGTGCCGTCCGCGGTGGAATCGCTGATCGGCGACCGCGCGGGCGACCTGTCGGCACTCGGGCGCGGCGAGTGGGACGCGGTGATCGACACGTCGGGCTACGAGGCGGCCCACGTCGCCCGCGGCGCGGAGCTGCTCGCCGACCGCGTCGGCCACTACGTGTTCGTCTCGAGCTGCAACGCCTACCCCTCGTGGCCCGCCGAGCCGGTCGACGAGGACTCGCCGGTGTGGGAGAGCGACGAGGACGACTACGGCCCGCAGAAGGCGGCCGGCGAGCGGGCGATCGAGGCGGCGATGCCCGGCCGCACGGCCACGGTGCGCGCGGGCCTGATCTGCGGCCCGCACGACAACGTGTTCCGGCTGCCGTGGTGGGTGCGCCGGATCGCCGCCGGCGGCCGCGTGCCGGCGCCCGGCGATCCCGAGCAGTTCGTGCAGCTCGTCGACGCGCGCGACCTCGCGGCGTTCATGCTCGCCCTCGCCGAGCAGCGCGTGCCGGGCGCCTTCAACGGCACGGCGCCCGCGCGGACGACCACGATGCGCGACGCGCTCGAGGCGGCCGTCGCGGCGACCGGCTCTGACGCCGAGCTCGTGTGGATCCCCGACGAGCGGCTGGCGGCGGCGCAGGTCGAGCCGTGGACCGAGCTGCCGCTGTGGATCCCCGCCGCCGAGTTCCCCGGCACCTGGGAGATCGGCACCGAGCGAGCTCGGGCGGCCGGCCTGCGGTGCCGGCCGGTGGCCGACACCGTGGCCGACGTATGGGAGTGGCTGCGCGCCGGAGGCGAGTCCGAGCTCGACGAGTGGCGCTCCGAGCACCGGCCGCCGCCGATGCCGCCCGAGCGCGAGCGCGAGCTGCTTCAGGCGCCGTAGGGCAGGCGCGCGCGGATGCGGGTGCCGGCGCCGTCCGGGCTGGCGATCTCGAGCGTGCCGTCGAGCGCCTCGACGCGATGGCGCAGCCCGGTCAGGCCGCTGCCCGACGCGTTCGCGCCGCCCTCGCCGTCGTCCTCGATCTCCACGAGCAGCGCGCTGGAGTTGTCGCGGATCGTGACCCGCGCCCGAGCGCCGGCGCCCGCGTGCTTGGCGGCGTTGGTCAGGGACTCGGCGACCACGAAGTAGGCCGCGGTCTCGACCACCGGCGGCGGCCGGCGCCGCACCTGCGCGTCCGCCGTCGTCCTGATCGGCGCGCGGGCGGCGAGCGCCTCGACCGCGGCGGGCAGCCCGCGGTCGGCCAGCACGGGCGGAGCGATGCCGCGGGCGAGATCGCGCAGCTCGGCGATCGCGGCGCTGGCCTCGCCGCGCGCCTCCCGGACGAGCTCGGCGGCCTCCGGGTGGGCCTCGAGCCGCGCCTCGGCGCGACCGAGCTGCATCGTCAGCGCGACGAGCCGCGCCTGCGCGCCGTCGTGCAGGTCGCGCTCGATGCGGCGCAGCTCGTGGGCCTGGACGTCGAGCGCGCCCCGGCGCGTGCGCGTGAGCTCGTCGACGCGCTCGACGAGCTCCGCGTCCTCTCCCCACGCCCGGTACACGACCGCGTGCAGGGCGAAGATCATCGCCAGGCAGCCGATCGGGATCAGCGGCCAGAAGCTGCCGCCGCCGGACATCGCCCACGTCAGGGTGAGCGTCAGGCTGACCCACGAGAAGAGGCCCGCGTGCACGACGAGCAGGCGGCGGCGCCCGCGCGGTACGTGCCGCGCGCTCGTGAGGATCGCGTGGAGGCTGAACGGGACGAGCAGGCCGTACCAGACCCACATCGGCCAGAACGACCCGCCGGTCATGGCCCACAGCGCGGTGACGAAGAACGCGACGAAGCCCGAGAGCGACGCCTGGAGTCTGAGGGCTCTCGTCCACCGCATCGCGACTGATGATCTCATGGGTCATGGAAAGGATGCTTGACATCCGTGCGATGTCAAGCTAGCTTTACGTCTTCGAGATGAAGAACGAAGTACGTGAGCTGCGGACCGCGAAAGGCCTCTCCCAGCAGGAGCTCGGGGAGGCGATGGACGTGTCGCGCCAGACGATCAACTCGATCGAGAAGGAGCGCTACACGCCGTCGCTGCCGCTCGCCATCGCCCTGGCGCGCTACTTCGACCGAACCGTCGAGGAGGTCTTCCATGCGAACGGCAACGAGTAAGCCGATCTATCGCAGCCGGTGGTACATGCCGGCGTTCTCCGTGTTCCTCGGCCTGCTGATGCTCGGGGCGTTCGCGATCGGCGGCGACGTCGGCGACGGGCTGTTCGCGCTCGGCGTGATGGTCCTCCTCGCCGTCGGGATCCTCGTGTTCGGGCGCAACGAGACCGTGCGCGGCCTCAGCGGCCCCGGCCGCGACGAGCGCTGGGCGAAGATCGACATCACCGCCTCCGCGCTCACCGGCCTCGTGCTCATCACGGTCATCATCGGCGCCTTCCTCGTCGAGGTCGCGCGCGGCGAGGACGGCCAGCCGTGGTCGCAGCTCGGCGCCGTCGGCGGCGTCACCTACATCATCGCCGTCGCGCTCCTACGCTGGCGCTCGTAGCCTTCCCTCCGGAGCGGCACGGGGCTGGTGCCCCATCCGGTCTTCAAAACCGGCAGGCGGCTGTAGCCCAGTCGTTGGTAGGTTCGATTCCTGCGCCGCTCCGCTTGGCTCTGTAGCGGGGTTCGCCGCGATCTTCCGACGTTTGGGGTCCGGAGCTCAACGTGTCCTTGTACCGCCAGGTCGGGCCGCCGTAGTGCGTAGCGATGAGCTTGTCGCCGTCGTAGAGGTTCGCGCGCGGGGACGACGAAGTCGCCCGGCACGTCGGAGGCGTCCGCCCAGGCGGGGGGCCCCGAGGCTTATGTCTGGATCAGAAGGCGCTGTTGGTGAACTCGTCCGTCGGGTTGGGGTTCGGGAACACGGTGTCGGAGCCGGGGCTGGCCATCGTGAACAGCGTCCGGAAGGCGCTGCCCTGCGAGTCCAGGCCCTGGTAGTCGCCGACGAAGTAGCCGCGGGCGTACGGCGCCTGGTGCATGTCGAACGGGCCGCCGAGGTGGCTCTCGCTCCAGGTCGCGCCGCCGTCGTGCGAGTGCACGATCCAGTGGTCGGTCGTGAGGCGGCGGTCGCCGGAGACGTCGTTGCGGAAGTCGTAGTACGACACGGCCACGACGCCCTGCGAGTTGACGTGGACCGCGGGCTCCCACGCCTGGTCGGTGAACGTGCCGCTCGGCGTCTGGTTGACCTTGGTCGGGGCCGACCACGTCAGGCCGCCGTCGTCGGAGTGCGACAGCATGATCAGGTCGTCGCCGAACGGGTTGTCCTGGCGGTCCTGCCAGGTGATGTAGACGCGCCCGCGGTGCGGCCCGCTGCTGTAGTCGACGGCGAGGTCGACGATCACGCCGTCCGAGCGCACGATCGTGCACGGCGGGTTGCCGGTGATGAACGGCCGGCAGTTGATCGGCTGGGGGTCGGTCTCGCCGACCGCGACCGACGGACCGACGATGATCGCGTGCTGGGACCACGTCGCGCCCTTGTCGGTCGAGCGGATCACCGCGATCGAGTTCCCCCGCGTGTCGTGGTTGTTCTGGTTGGTCTTGAACAGGTAGAAGCCGTCGATGAGGTCGCCGGACGGCGTCACGACGATCTGGTTGGAGATCGTGCCGTTCTGCGCTCCGGGATCGAAGATCTCGCGCGACTGCCAGACCGGGTTGCCGGCGGCGCCGTTGGTGGTCCGCGACATCCAGATCGGCTCGTGGAACGAGCGGGTGTTCTCGAACGCCGCGAGCGGCGCGTTCTCGCTCGGCGAGACGAAGCGATCCCAAACCGCGTAGACGAGGTTGCCGCTCGCGTCCGTCGGATCCGCGGTGATGGACTCCTTGTCGTTGAAGTTGTTGCCCTGCGGGAGCCCGACCCGCGAGGCGTCGGCCTTCAGGACGAACGGCTCGCTCCACGTGGCGCTGCCGTGGCGCATCCGTGACGCGAGCACGGCGTTCTCCGGGCCGGTGCCGGAGACCGACAGGCTGATCGACCAGAGGTCGCCGTTGGGCGCCCAGGACACCCACGGATCCGACGACCGGCCGTAGTTGCCACCGTTGGCGGGCGTGCCCCCCGCGCAGATGCTGAAGTGCGGCCAGGAGTACGCGAAGCTCGCGCCGCCGTTGTGGCTCACGGCCGCGACGAGGCCGTGCGAGCCGCCGTTGGACCAGCGGTCCTGCTGCCAGAACGCGGCGACGTCGTTCGGGTTGTTCGCCCGGATCGCCAGCCACGGCTCGGTCTCGGCGTTCTCATAGTTGAAGTTGGCGCCGGGTGCGTTCGCCTCGGTCGGACCGCCGCATCCAGGTGGGAACGGCGATGGGATGCTGACGTTCACGGGTGCCGTGACCGTCAAGGGGGCAGCGCCGGCTGTGGGCGCGAAGGCAGCGGCCGCGAGCAGCGCAACCGCAAGGACGATCCTGCGCATGGGTGACTCCCTTCCTCTCGCCCGCGACGCTACTCCCGTTCCAGCGCCTTGGGAAGTCACTCCAGATTTCTTCCCCGACCGGTGAACGCGAGCGTATAGTCGCGCCGTGAACCCCCCATCGGCGCGGACGGCGGCGGCCGCGATGCTCGTCATAGCCGCCGTTGCGCTCGCCGGATGCGGGGGCGATGCCGCACAGCCGCAGGCGGCGCCGACGGCGCCCGTCTTCGACCCGCAGCGCACGCAGGACTTCGTCCCGCTGACCACCGCGCAGGTCACACGGAAGGCGCGGCGCATCGTGCTCGCCGTCGCGCGCGGATCGCACGTCGTCGAGGGCGCGCCCGGGACGCCCTTCACGCGCACCACGTTCGAGGCCGAGGACGTGGTCAAGGGCACCCTGCCGCACCGGTTCGTGCTCCAGGTCATTGGCGGGCAGCTCGGCGACCGGTACGTCAGCTCGCCGGTGCAGCCGTTCACCCCGTCACGCCGCTACGTCCTCTTCCTCGGCCGCGACGGGCCTGCCGGCCCGACGATCTACCCGCAGTGGGTGCTCGAGGTCACGCAGGCCAACGCCGCGCGCGTGCTCGCCGAGATCCGCCGCCACCTTTCCACGGAAGGCCCGCCATGACCCGTCTGCACCTGACGCTGCTGCTCGCCGCGGCGATCGTCCTCGTCGCGGCGCCGGATGCGGACGCGTACGGGCACCTCGGCGAGCAGGTGGGGTCGCAGGTGCTCGAGAAGCGCTGGCCGACGTCGCTGTTCCCGATCGCGCTGACCGTCGACGGCGGGCCGACCGACGTCACGGGCGAGATCGGCGTCGCCGCGGCAACCTGGAACGCCGTGCCCACCGCGCTCGATCCGTGGGGCGCGGTGACCCGCAGCACCACGGACTTCACGAAGGCCAACTTCGGCACCGCGTGGGGCGACCTGAGCGGCGACGGCAAGCACGAGGTGGTCATCGACGAGGACGGCTCGATCCTCAGGTCCTTCGGCCTCGCGCCCTCGTCCGTCAACGGGTTCGGCGAGAGCGGCGGCACGATCCACAACGGCGAGGCCGAGATCGACGACATGTACCTGCTGCTCAACGGCTCGCGCAGCGACTACGACCGCCCGTCGACCGAGGTCCACGAGCTCGGGCACACGCTCGGCCTCGCGCATTCGTCCGTCGGTTTCGCGGTCGGCAAGGACGGGTCGCTGGACCCGCAGCTCTCGGCCGAGGTGCCGACGATGCACCCGTTCGCGATCGGCACGACGGACCGGCGCACGCTCGAGGCGGACGACGTCGCGTCGCTCGGGACTTCGTATCCGGCCGCGAGCTTCGCGACCTCGTTCGGCACGATCAGCGGCTTCGTCACCAGGTGCTCGGGCGAGCCGGTGCTCGGCGCGAACGTCCGGGCGATCGACGTCAACAACCCGGCGATCCAGCTCGCGCGCGTGACCGGGTTCGACGGCAGGACCGACGGCAGCTACACGATCGAGGGCGTCCCGCCGGGCGAGTACGAGGTGGTCGTGGAGCCCATGGGCGGCGACGACGACTTCCTCTTCTCGCTGCCGCTGTTCACCCGCGTCGACACCGACTTCACCGCGGAGTTCCACGACGCCAACGAGAGCGACTGCGCGCTCGACACCGACCCGAACGCGAACGACAGCGTCCAGGTCGGAGCGACCGGCAACGCCAGCGCGGACTTCAAGGTCGAGGGCGCGTCGCTCGCCTTCGCGATCGACGTCACGGGCAGCATGGGCCCCGAGCTCCAGGCGATGAAGGTTGGCCTCGACGCGATCATCAGCGGCCTCGAGGCGACCAACACCGCGTTCCCCAAGACCGCGATCGTCACGTTCGACGACGCGTCCCAGCTCAGGCTCGTCAGCCGCGACCCGGACAAGCTGCGCGACGTCATCAACAACCTCACGACGCACAGCACGGCGGACTGCCCCGAAGGGTCCAACCGCGCGCTGATGACCGCGGGCCGTCAGCTCGGCGCCGGCGGCGTGGCGATCCTCGTCACCGACGCGGACAGCCACCGGACCGGGCCGACGCGCGAGGCCGTCGAGGAGTTCTACCGCTCCAAGGGCATCCATCTGAACACGATGCTGTCCGGGAGCTGCCCGCCGGAGCAGAACCCACCGCCGCGCCAGCCGCGGTCCGCGTCGCTGGCACCGGCGCCGATCCCCGGCGCCGGCCCGGACCAGCCCCAGCCCGTGCGGACGCTCGGCGTCGAGAACGCGGTCCGCACGTTCAGCGAGGAGAGCCTGTTCACCGGCGGGCTGTTCAGCTTCCAGCCCGAGGTGAAGACCGCGAGCGATGCCGAGGCGCAGACCCGCTACGAGAACACGCTCACGAACCTCGGCATCTCGGCCGTGCTGCCGACCGTCGCGGCGGTCCAGCCGGGCACGGTGCCGCGGGGCACGGGGCTCGACGTCGAGCTGACCGGCTCGCACACGGGCTTCCACGCGGGGAGCACGGTCGCGGTCGCGGGAGAGGGTGTGGCGGCGAGCGCGGTCCGGGTGCTGTCGCCGACGCGCATCGTCGTCCACCTCACCGCGACGCCCGGCGCGCCACTCGGCTTCCGCGACGTCACCGTGACCACGGGCGCCGAGACCGCCAAGGGCACCGGCGCCGTGGAGGTGACCGCCGCGCCGAGCGGCCCCGCGCTCCTGTCGGTCACCCCGAGCACCGGCGGCGCCGGCGCGACCGAGAACGTCACGATCTCCGGCGCGCTCACGCACTTCGGCGCCGGAAGCGTCGCCACGTTCGGCGACGGCGTCACCGTGAACCACGTCACCGCGATCTCGCCCACGGCGGCCAGCGCCAATGTGAGCATCGCCCCCGGCGCCAAGCTCGCCTTCCGCAGCGTCACGGTGACGACCGGCAGCGAGGCGCCGGCGCGCGCCAACGCCTTCCTCGTGACGTCCCCCACGCCGTCCAACCCGCGGCTGACGGGCGCGAGCCCGCGCGCAGGCACGCGCGGCTCCACGGTCGACGTCGCGCTGACCGGCGCCGACACGGCGTTCGCGGGCGGGGCGTCCGTGGCCTCGGTGACCGGCAGCGGCGTGCAGGTGCTCTCGAC
>Ga0081539_10002925_pt1 | contig 22533 bp, 22 predicted proteins | sample TabmetS4T2R2_FD_71023 | JGI IMG/M metagenome (GOLD analysis project Ga0081539, IMG submission 71023) | Tabebuia heterophylla rhizosphere microbial communities from the University of Puerto Rico - S4T2R2 | ecosystem: Host-associated > Plants > Roots > Rhizosphere ...
GCTCACTCAGCTGACCAGCCAGGTGACCAATGGTCAGAACCAGGTGGCCGGTCCGTTCATGGCCAACGTTCCTGCGCCGCCTTCGGGCTGGGCCGCGTACACGCTCACGTCGAACACGGCGACGGGTGTGTTCACGATCGCCAGCAGCGGCGACGGCACCACCGTCAGCCTGCCCTAACGGGCTTGGGTTGCGCCGGGTGACCGGCGCCGCCCATCGGAAGGGAGGAGGTCTCACGACCTCCTCCCTTCTCGTTTGATCGATCAACATGCCGACACCGACTGTGCTCGACGACACGACCGCGACGCCGGGACTCACCGACGTCGCTTCGCGCGCTCGGACCCGCCTCGCGGCACTGGCGCTTCCGGAGCGCGTCATTCCGCTCACGCTCGTCCTCGCCGTCGTCGCCGTGTTCGCGATCGGGCTCCGCAACGACTTCGTGCGGTGGGACGATCACGTGAACCTGATCGAGAATCCTCACTTCCGTGGTTTCGGCGCGCGCCAGATCGTCTGGATGTTCACGACGACGCTCATGGGGCACTACATCCCGCTGACGTGGTTGTCGTTCGGTCTCGACTACGTGCTGTGGGGCATGCAGCCCGCGGGATATCACTTCACCAACCTGGTGCTCCATGCCGCGAACGCGGCGCTCTTTTACTGGCTGGCGAAGCGCCTGCTGTGCGCGGCGCTTCCGACCGCCAGCGAGCTCGCGCTCCGCATCGGCGCGGGGGTCGCGGCAGCGTTCTTCGCGCTGCATCCGCTGCGTGCGGAGTCGGTGGCCTGGGCGACCGAGCGACGTGATGTGCTGTCCGGACTGCTGTTCCTGACGTGCGTGATGATGTACCTGCGTGCCGCCGAGGCCGAGGGGCCGCGTCGACGCCGGCTGCTCGCGCTCTCGCTGACGGCATTCGGCCTGGCGATGCTGGCAAAGTCCATCGTGATGACGCTTCCTCTGCTGCTCGTCGTGCTCGACTGGTTTCCGCTGCGCCGGCTCGACCCGCTGCGCTGGTCGCGCGAGACGCGCCGGGTCCTCGTCGAGAAGCTGCCCTTTCTGATCGTCGGCCTCGCCGGGGGGGCGGTATCGTACTGGGCGGTTGGTCACAACGAGTTCTTCACGGCGACGACGAAGTATCCGCTGCCGTCACGCATCGCGATGGCGCTCTATAGCATCGTGTTCTATTTCTCGAAGACGGTGCTGCCGATGGATCTGTCACCGCTGTACGAGCTGCCGGCGCGTGTCGATCCGCTGCAGCCGCAATTCCTCGGCGCCGCCATCGCCGTGGTCCTCGTGAGTCTCACGCTCGTGGCGCTCGCCGGTCGCTGGCCGGCGGCTCTCGCCGCCTACGCCTGGTACGCGATCATGCTGGCGCCAGTCGGCGGGCTCGTCCACGCCGGCTTTCAGCTCGCCCACGATCGCTACAGCTACCTCTCCTGCGTGCCGTTCGCGGTGCTCGTGGGCGCCGGCGCTGCGTGGCTCGTCGGCGCGCACGCGGCCGGCCGCCTGCGGCCGCCGCTCGTCGCTGCCGGCGGCGTCGCTCTCGGCGCGCTGCTCATGAGCCTCGCGGTACTGACCTGGCAGCAGGTCCAGGTGTGGCGCGACACGGAGTCTCTCTGGACGCATGCGATGTATGCGACCCCCGAGTGCTCGATCTGCCACGACAACTACGGCGCGCTCATCGTCAACCACCTGCCGGTCCGGCCCGGCGATGCGCTGATCGCGATCGAGCATTTCCAGCAGGCGCTGACGCTGCGGCCCGATCGCGACAAGCCATACGGCGGACTCGGTCTGGCCCTGATCCAGCTCAACCGACCCCGCGAGGCGGAGGACGCGTTGCGTCGTGCCGTCGTCGCCACGCCCAAGGACGTCGGGGCGTTCAACAACCTCGGCTTCGCACTCAATCAACAGCGCCGGTTCGGCGAGGCCGTGCCCTATCTGCGACGCGCCGTCGAGCTCGATCGTCGCAACGTCGTCGCGCGCACCAATCTCGCGGAAGCCCTGGTCGGCATCAAACGCGTCGATGAAGCCATCACCGAGCTGCGCCAGGCTACCGCGGAGCAGCCGTATGCTCCGGAGCCGCGCATCGGCCTCGTCCTGGCGTATCGGGCTGCGGGCGCCACCGCAGAGATGCGAAAGCAACTGACGATCCTCCGCCAGCTCCATCCCGTCGCGGGGCGTGACCTGGCCGCGAAGCATCGGCTCTGAGATGGCGCTGCTGCCCCTGACGGCGGTGATCGTGTTGGGCCTGGTGCTCGGGAGCTTCCTGAACGTCGTCATCGCGCGTCTTCCTGAGCGGCGCAGCCTGTGGGCACCGCGATCGGCGTGTCCCGGCTGCGGCGCACCGATCGCCTGGTACGACAACGTGCCGCTGCTTTCGTTCGCTCTGCTTCGCGGCCGATGCCGCGCATGCGCGGCGCCGATCCCGTGGCGTTATCCCCTCGTCGAGGCAATTACGGCGGCGCTCTTCGCCGCGGCGTGGCTCGAGTTCGGACCGACGCCGGAGTTCGTCGTGGCCAGTGTCCTCCTCGCCGCGCTGGTGGCGATCACGGCCATCGATCTGCGCCACCAGATCATCCCGGACGCGATCACGCTGCCGGGCATTCTGGCAGGCATCACTGCCAACGTGGCGACCCGCCACCTCAGCTGGGCAGAGGTCGGCCTCGGAATCGTCCTCGGCGGAGGGGTGTTTTTCGTGATCATCGTCCTGAGTCGTGGCGGAATGGGCGCCGGCGATATGAAGCTCGGCGCAATGCTCGGCGCCTTTCTCGGCTGGAAGATCGCGCTATTTGCGCTGATGGTCGGAGTCCTGGTCGGGGGCATGTCGGCGGTGGCTCTGATGGCCCTCGGCGTCCGCGGTCGTAAGGACGCAATCCCCTTTGGCCCTTTCCTTGCACTTGGGGGAGCCGCCGCGTTGTTCTGGGGCGAAGGAGTCGTGCAATGGTACGTCAGCGGACTGCGGATGTGACACGGCACGAAGCCGGCTTTTCCTTGATCGAGCTCATCGTGGTCGTCGCGATGATCGGAATTCTCGCCATTCTCGCGGGCCCACAGTTCATGTCGTACTGGCGGACGTCCGCCACGACCGCGGCGGCGAACGAGCTGGCCACGGCGGTGAACCGTGCGCGACAGCTGGCGATCTCGGCAAATCAGCTCTACTGCGCGGAGTCCACGGCGAACAACGTGCGCTATCGGCAGAACACCAACGCGACGTGCACGGCCGGAGCCGTTTGGACCGGTAGCGGGACGGACACGAACGGCATCGTGCGGCTTCAGAACGACATGCGCGTGACCGGCGGTCCCGTCGTGTTCACCCAGCTCGGCGCGGCCGTACTGGCCGGGACGTTCATCGTGACGAATCCCAATGGCGGAACCCGTAACGTCGTCGTGGCCGCCTCCGGCCGGGTGACGGTGCAATAAATCAGCGGGCTCGCGGCTTCACGCTCGTCGAAGTGCTCGTCGCGACCGCCGTGGTGACGATCGGCCTGCTCGCGATCGTGACGGGCTTCCAGTACGCCACCAGTGGGGTCGCCGGCGGCGGTGGAGAGACGGCTGCCGTGTTCCTGGCCGAGCACCGAATCGAGAGACTGCGCGCGCAGGCGATGATCGACTTCTCGTCGCCGGCGCTCGCCGCCGCGACGCAGATCGACTACTGCGTCGCGGGCCACGTCGGCAGCGGACTGCCGACCTGTCAGGATGCGCCGATCGCCGGCGTGTCGTACACGCGGAGCACGACGATCACGGACGTGATGGAGGGTGTGGGGTGCCCCAGCACGCCGCTGTCGTGCAAGCAGGTCGAGGTTCGGGTGAGCTACCGGCCGGTGACGGGCACGGGCACGCTCGACCAGACACGGGCGGTGGACGTCGTCACGGTGCTTGGACCAAGGGCATGACGCTGCAGCGCTGCGGGCAGAACCCGGGCAAGGAACGCGGCGTCGCGCTCGTGCTCACTCTGCTGTTGCTGCTGGGTCTGGGTGGCCTCGTCGCCGCGTATCTCGCGGTGAGCACGCTCGAGCCCCAGATTGCGCGAAACCTCACCGATGCCTCACGCGCGCGCCACCTTGCCGAGGCGGGTATCGAGCGCGGCTTCAACGTGCTGGTCGCCACGGCGGCGGATGCCGGCGGCGGCTGGAGCGGGCTGCTGGCCGGTGCCACCACGCAGCGTCCGTGGGTCGGGCTCGCCGGGCTGACGAACATCGCGCTGGGATCCGCGGCACGCGGAACGTTCAGCGTGACGATCCGCAACGACAACGGCGGAGCGGACACCACGCTCACTGGGCTGAGCGCGACCACGCGCCCGGCGATGGACACGTCGCCGACCATCGACGCCAATGCGACGGTCATCATGCGTTCCGCCGGAACGTTCAACGGTATGACGAAGACCGTCGAGGTCGTGGTCCGACGTGCAGCGCTTCCGTCATTTGCCGGCGCCATCAACATCGCTCGCGTGTCGGCGGACACGGTCGTCGACGCGATCGCCCTCGATATCGACGGCCGGGACTACGGCTGCGCCGGCGGCAGCACGACGTGCGATGAGCCGTCGAGCTGGAGCCTCACCGGCAATCCGCTGAAGTACGGCGTCGCGGTCCCGCCCGGGGCTGAAGCGCCGGTCGAGGCCGCGCTCGCGACGCCGGCTCGGCCGGACGCCGTGAAGGGCAAGCGGCGCGGCGACCCGGCTGGAGCGTACACGATCGGCCGTGAAGCGGTCGCCGCGGACGACACGGTGACGGGCGCACGCATCGATGGCTTCGTCAGCGCGCTCGCGGCGAACCCGGCCACGACGGTGCTCGAGAGCACGGCGGCGTGCCCGATCGTCGTGTCGGGCGCCGGACAAGGTGCGACGAATGCCGCGCCGGTCACCAACGGGTGCGGGCTCGCAATGTCCGCGCACCTGGGCTCACGGCAAGATCCGCGGGTCGTATTCGTTCGCGGCCACGCCGCCCTCGACCACGGGCTCCGAGGCGCCGGCGTTCTCGTGGTGCAGGACGGACAGTTGACGAGCCGGGGTGACCTCGAGTGGGACGGCGTCGTGATCGTGACGGGACGCGGCAGTTCGCTGGCGTTCACGGGGAGCGGACGGACGATCATTCGCGGCGCGGCAATCGCCTCCGACTCGGATTCGACGAACGCCGGAGCCGCGGACCTTGCGATCGGCTCGTCGGTCGGCAGTATTTCGATCCGTTCCAGCAAACAAAATGTTGAGATGGTGAAGGCGATGCGTGCGCTGCACTCGCTCACCAACTGGCGCGAGATCTAGCGAGCGACGAATGGAGGCTTCGACGACCGCGAATCGAGCGCAGATGCACGGAAAACGATTGGTCCCGACGATCGATACTTCTATACTCGACAGAGGAAAAATCACGTGCTGAACATCTTAAAGAGGCTGCGTAAAGGCTCGGATACTTTCGGGCTTGATATCGGGACGAGCGCAGTCAAAGTGGTTCAGCTCACGAACGGAGGTGGGACGCCGCGGCTCATCGGCGCGGCGTCGGTCGGCCTCCCCGCCGATACGATCGCCGATGGCTCCATTCGCGACACGCAAACGGTGGCCGACGCCATCAAGGAAGGCGTGTCCAAGGCCGGCATCGACAGCTCGCAAGCGGCGATCGCGGTGTGCGGACGCGAGCTGATCATCAAGAAAGTCCAGATCCCCGAGGTTCCCGCCAAGGAAGTGCACGACGTGGTGATGCTCGAGGCAGAGCACCACATTCCGTTCTCGATCGACGAAGTCTTCATCGATCACCACACGCTCGGTCGGGCGCACGGCCAGATGGACGTGATCCTCGTGGCCGTCAAGAAGTCGAAGGTCAACGAGTACATGGCCGTCGTCGATCAGGCGGGCTTCAATCCGCTCATCGTCGACGTGGATGGGTTTGCGCTCGGCAATCAGTGGGAGCTCAACTTCCCGCGTGAGGCGGACGAGGCGGTCGCGCTGATCGACATCGGCGCCGCCATCATGAAGACGAACGTCGTGCGCGGCGGCGCCACGATCTTTGCGCGCGACATTCCGTTCGGCGGCAACAACTACACGCAGGCGATCTCCCAGCGGCTGAACATCCCCTTCCAGCAGGCCGAGGACGCCAAGCTCGGCAAGGAAGTTGGGGTGAAGTGGGAGACGATCGTGCCGCCACTCGAGGCGATCTCGCGCGAGCTCTCGCTCGAAGTCCAGCGCACGTTCGACTACTTCGCGTCGACGGCGGAATCCGAGCGCATCAGCAAGATCGTGCTGGCGGGCGGCTGCGCGCAGCTTCCCGGACTCAACGAGTACCTGGCATCGAACTGGGGAATCCCCGTCGAGCTCGCCCGCCCCTTCGAGCGCATCGAAGTGGCGCCCGCCTACGCCGAGGAGGCCGCCGCGATGGCGCCCGCCTTCGCGGTCGCGGTCGGGCTCGGTCTGCGCCGGTCCGGAGACAAGGAGCCAGCGAAGTGATCAGGATCAACCTTGCGCCGGTCGAAATACGGCGTCGCCGCGGTCCCGGCTTCACGATGCCCGCCCTGCCGGTCGGGCTCGGCCTCCTGTTTGGCGTGCTCTACGTCGTCGCCGCGCTCGGCGTCGGCTACACGTGGTGGAACTTCGCCGCCCAGAAGTCGCGGCTGATCGCCGAGAACGATCGCACGTCCAAGGAGATCGACACGCTCAAGGTCACGCTGGGTCAGGGCGCGTCCGTGAAGGCGCAGCTCGCGGACATCCGCAAGCGCGTCCAGGTCATCGCCGAGCTGGTCGAGGGCCAGGATCGTCCGATTCTGCTGCTCGACGCCTTCGTCGACACCGTGCCTCGCGATCTCTGGATCACGTCTCTCGAAGAGAAGGGCGTCGTGCTGAAGATCGTCGGCACTGCCTACTCGACGCGCGCCGTGTCCGAGTTCATGAACAACCTCAAGCAGTCGGGGAAGTTCAAGGACGTCGACATCCTCGTGTCGCGCCAAGACCTCAACAAGAGCCCGGTACTGGTGATGTTCGAAGTCACCTGCCGGTTCGAGGTGTAGGCATGGCCACGCCGGCGTTCCTGCAGACCTTCATCGATGGCCCCAAGCTTCCGAAGGTCATCCTCGGCGTCCTCGGCCTCGTCGCGATTGGCGCCGGAGGATGGTTCCTGCTCCTCGCTCCCGTCCAGCTCGAGATCACGGCGCTCGAAGAGCGGCGGCAGCAGCTGGCGACGGAGCTCTCGCAGGCGCGAGCACAGGTAGCCGAGCTCCAGCGTTTCCGTCGTGAGCTGGCCGAGCTGCAGGCGCGGCTCGACGCGCTGAAGGCGAAGCTGCCCACCGAGAAGGAAACGCCGGCTCTCTATCGCGCCGTGTCCGAGGCCGCTCAGGGAGCCGGGCTCGGCGTGTCGCTCTTTCAGCCGCGAGAGCCGAAGCCGAGGGAGTACGTCGCCGAGATCCCGATCACCATTACCGCGGAAGGTGGTTACCACCAGGTCGGCCAGTTCTTCGAGAAGGTGGCGACCCTGGAACGCGTGGTCAAGGTCGCCGAGCTCAAGCTCATCGGTCTGACAAAGAACAAGAGCGCGCTCCGCGCGGAGATGACGCTCGCAACGTTCATGTATCGTGACGCGCCACCGACCGGCCGCCCCGGCGCCCCGACGCCCGCGGCTCCAACCCCGGCCGCTCCGCCGCCGGCTCCGAAGCCGGCGGCGGCGCTGCCCAGCAAGGAGGCCCGCTCGTGAAGTCGGCGATCGCCTTCGTGACGCTCGCAGCCACCTGCGCAATGCTCAGTGCATGCGGTGGCGGAGCTGCGCCACTGCCGGCTCCGCCGGTCGCAAAGCCGCAAACCGCGGCGAGCCCGACGCCCGGGACGCCCGCCAAGCCCGGGCAAACGAGCCCGACGCAGCTGGTGCCGTCGGCACCGGCGATCCCGGCGCCCGAGCCGGCGAAGTACGCCGACAAGGGCCGCAAGGACCCATTCACGGAAGTGCAGCTCTCATCGGCGTTGGGCGGGCTCGCGGTATCGACCACGAAGCTCACCGGCATCGTGCGGGGTGCCCGCTCGGTGCTCGCACTGCTCGAAACCCAAGAGGGCATCGGTTACATCCTCAAACCCGGAGACACGCTTGGCGACGGTCGGCTGATGGAAATCGGAGCCGACAACGTCGTGTTCGCGGTGGCCGCGAAGCCTGGCGCCGCCGCGCAGCGCGTCGTCCTACGATTGGTGGCCAACTAACTATGACTACACGGCGCGTTGCGGTTTTCGTGCTGGTGCTTCTCCTCGCCGTCTGGGGCCAGGCGGCGGCGCAGCAGGCGGCAGCCACGGCCAAGCTCAGCGACATCAAAGTCGCGACGCAACCCGACGCGGTCTCCGTGTTCGTCAAGACATCGGCGCCCTCTCGATATCAGGCGCAGCTCATCGACACGCCGGCTCGCCTCGTCATCGATTTCGAGGATACCGACTACGCGTGGCGCAAGACGCCGCTGAACCTGACGGCGTCACCGCTCACGCAGATCCGCGGCAGCCAGTACAAGAAGCGCGTCGCGCGCGTCGTCATCCAGCTGGATCGCATGGTCGGTTACGCGATTCGTGAGGACGACGGTGGCCTGGCCATCGTCCTGCCGACGTCGCCGCTGGCCAAGGCTCCGGCGGACAAGCCGGCGTCGACCGCGGTCGTCGGAGCCACGACGGACATCCGCGCCGAGGCCAGCGATGCCAAGCCGGCGATCAAGAGCCCGGTGGCCAAGCCGGCGACGCAAGTGCGCGTGGCCGAGCTCGGATCGCGTCCCGCAGCGGCGCCCGTGACGCCGCCGGCACCTGTCACGGCAGCCGGCCCGGCTGAGCCTCCGTTGCAGATCGCGCAGGCGATGCAGGCTCCCCCGACGCCTCCGGCGCCCGTCACGCCGGCGCCCGCCACGCCGGCGCCTGTGACTCCGGCGCCTGTGACTCCGCCGCCCGCCACTCCGGCGGCCGCCGCGCCTCCAGCGCCGATCATGCCGGCCCCACGCGATAGCCAGCGCCTCATCTCGCTCGACTTCAAGGACGCGGACGTCGTGAACCTGCTCCGTATCCTCGCTGCCGAGAGCGGACGGAACATCGTCATCGGCGACGACGTCAAGGGCAAGATGTCGATCTCCCTCCGCAACGTCGCCTGGGACTTGGCGCTCGACACGATCATGGAAGCGCGCGGGCTGGTGAAGACGGAGCGCGACAACGTCATCCGCATCGTGTCTGCCGACCAGCTCGCCAAGGAGCGCGAGGCGAAGGCGCGAGTGGAAGAGGCCAAGGTCAAGGCCGAGGCCGACGTTCGCACCAAGGTTGCCGAGGCTCAGCTGAAGGAGGCGGAGGCGAAAAGCAAGGCGCTGGCCGCCGAGGTCGCCGCCGCCGAGGCCGTCGCGCGTGGTCCGCTGAAGGAAGAGACGATCCGGCTCGCGTACGCGGACCCCGAGGACCTGGCGAAGACCCTGTCGGGCATTCTCGGCATCCCCGAAGGCGGCTCAATCCAGGCGGCCGCGCCGACGGTCGCGCCGATCCAGGCGCCACCGTTCTCGGCCGTGTTCGGACCCGGCGCGGGAGCCCCGCCGAGCGCCCCACCGTCGCCATCGTTCGACGTGCTGGCGAAAGGCATCACCATCCGCGCCCACAAGGCGACCAACTCCATCTTCATCCGTCACTACGCGAACGATCTCGAGCGGCTCAAGAAGCTGATCCGTGAGAGTCTCGACATCCCGTTGCCGCAGGTGAAGATCGAAGCCCGCCTCAACGAAATCAACCGCACGGACCTGTTCGAAATCGGCGTGCAGTGGGGCGGCTCCTCGGCCCGGCGCGACGGCTCGAACATCCTCGTGGGTCAGGGCTTCGCGCCGTTCAGCCGCGCAGGCGGCACACAGGTCACGCGGTCGGTCGATATCGGCCAGCGCGGAAACGACGTCGAGACGCTCGATGGATTCGGCGGAGCGCAGAGCCGCCCCGTCGGCGTCGGCAGCCCGCTGACCAACCCGCTCTCCCCGTTCGGTCTCGCCCAGCTGCTGCCGGTGAGCGGACTCACCGGTCTGCCGCTCGGCGGCAACGCCGTGAACCTGCTGCCGTCGAACCTGCCGACGGCCGGCATCTCGTTCGGCATCATCGGCACGAACTTCAACCTGAACCTCGCGCTGCAGGCGCTGGAGAACCAGACGAAGTCGCGCTCGCTCTCCAAGCCCGAGATCGTCACGGTCGAAAACGCCAAGGCGTCGATCGTGCTGGGCAGCGAAATTCCGTACGCGACCGTCAGCTCGGCGGGTACGCAGATCCAGTTCAAGGAGGCCGCGCTGCGGCTGGACGTCACGCCCACCGTGGTCTACGAGCCGAACGCCGTGAGCCGGATCAAGATGAAGCTGATGGTCGAGGACAACTCCGCCGGTGACCTCATCAACCTCGGCGGCGGCGCCCTCGTGCCGTCCATCAACAAGCGCCGCACGGAGACCGAGGTGCTCGTCAAGGAAGGCGACACGCTGGTCGTCGGCGGTATCACGCAGCGCACCGACACGGAGACCATCCGCAAGGTGCCGGTGCTCGGGGACATCCCGGTATTCGGCTGGCTGTTCAAGTCCAAGCTCACGCAGACGGCGCCCAACCGCGAGCTCGTCATCTTCGTCACGCCGAGCCTGGTTCGGCGTGAGCCGTCGCGGGCCGCGCTGCAGAACGGTACCGCCTCGCGGTAAGCTAGCGGGGCAATGGGGGGAGTCTTCCGCTTCCTCACTGCGGGAGAGTCCCACGGTGAGGCGCTGACGGCGGTCATCGATGGCGTTCCGGCCGGCTTGCTGCTGGCCGAGGCCGACATCAACGCCGACCTTGCGCGCCGCCAGCGTGGGTATGGCCGCGGCGGCCGGATGAAGATCGAGCGCGATCAGGTCCACATTCAGTCGGGCGTCCGTTGGGGCGCCACGCTCGGATCACCGATCACGCTGACGATCGCCAACCGCGACTGGGAAAACTGGAAGGCGACGATGGGCGTGGCGGCGCCGGAAGCGGGCGCGGCCCGAAAGGAAGTCACCCGTCCCCGCCCGGGCCACGCCGACCTGGCCGGAGCCATGAAGTACGGTCATCGAGACATCCGCAACGTCCTCGAGCGCTCGAGTGCCCGTGAGACGACGGCCCGTGTCGCGGTCGCCGGTGTCGCCAAGCGTCTCCTCGCGGAGTTCGGCATCACGATCCTGAGCCACGTCACCGAGATCGGCGGTGTCCGCATCGGCGAGATCGACATCTCCTGGGACGAGGTCGTGCGGCGCGCCGAGGCCTCGGAAGTCCGCTGCGCCGACCCGGCCGCCGAGGCGCAGATCATCGCGGCCATCGACGAGGCCAAGGGCAAGGGCGATACGCTCGGCGGCGTCTTCGAGGTCGTCGCGCTCGGCTGCCCTGTCGGCCTCGGCTCCTACGTCCAGTGGGACCGGCGGCTCGACGGCCGGCTGGCGCAAGCCTTCTCCTCGATTCAGGCGATCAAAGGTTGCGAGTTCGGCATGGGCTTCGAGACGGCGCGGCGTCCAGGCTCGGGCGTGCACGACGAGATCCTCTTCGACGCGGGCCAGGGCTTCAGGCGCTCGACGAACAACGCCGGCGGCCTCGAGGGAGGCGTCACCAATGGGCAGCCCGTCGTGGTGCGCGCGGCAATGAAGCCGTTGTCCACGCTGCGGACTCCGCTCAAATCCGTCGATCTCGCCACCAAGGAGGCCGTCGAGGCCGTGGTCGAGCGTAGCGACGTCTGCGCCGTGCCGGCGGCCGGCATCGTCGGCGAGGCGATGATGGCGATCGTGCTCGCGGACGCGTTTCTCGAGAAGTTCGGCGGCGACGGTGTCGGCGAGATCCGCCACAACTACCGCGCCTACCTGGACAGTCTGAAGACCTGGTAGCGTCGGCACGGCGCTATCATCGACACGCGATGGTGATCCCGGTCGACCTCGGCAGCCGATCCTATTCGATCGTCGTGGAGCCCGGTGCGCTCGCGAGCGTCGGGCCCCGCCTGCGCGAGCTTCGCGTCGGCTCGCGCGTCGTTGTCGTGACCGATGCGGGAATTCTGAAGGTGCACGGCAAGCCCGTCATCACCGGCCTCGAGGCCGCGGGCCTGTCGGTCACGGTTCTCGAGGTGCCCGAAGGCGAGGCCGCCAAGACGCTCGCGGTGGCCGAGCACTGCTGGGACCGGCTGCTGGCGGCCGGGGCCGATCGCACCTCGACGGTGCTGGCGCTCGGCGGCGGCGCCGTCGGTGACCTGGCCGGCTTCGTGGCCGCGACGTACATGCGCGGCGCGAACTTCGTGCCGCTACCGACCACCGTGCTGGCGCAGGTCGATGCATCCATCGGCGGCAAGACGGCCGTCGACCACCCCAAGGCGAAGAACCTCATCGGCGCCTTTCATCAGCCACGGCTCGTCGTCGTGGATCCGGCGGCGGTGCTCACCCTGCCCGACCGCGATTTCCGCTCCGGCCTGGCGGAAATCGTCAAGCACGGGATCGTGCTCGACGCCGGCTACTTCGACGACGTCGAGCGCTCGGCGGCCGCGCTCGTCGGCCGTGATCTTGCGACCCTCACACGGATCATCGGCGGTTCGTGCAAGCTGAAGGCGGCCGTGATTCAACGTGACCCGGAGGAGAAGGGTGAGTGGCGCTTCGCGCTGAACTACGGGCACACGATCGGCCACGCCCTCGAAGCCGCGACGCGATTCGAGGCGTGGACACACGGCGAGGCGGTGGCGCTCGGCATCGTCGCGGAGGCGCGGCTGGCCGAGCGGCTCGGCGTGGCGGATGCGGCCACCGGGCGCCGGCAGGAGGCGCTGCTGCGGGCGCTTGGGCTTCCGACCGGAGGAGCCCGGCTGGACACCGAAGCCGTCCTGACGGCGATCACCCACGACAAGAAGGCGCGAGACGGGCGAGTACCGTTCGTCCTGGCGCCGTCGATCGGCGCCTTCCGCGTCATCTATGATGTCGCCGCGGCCGACGTGCGCGCGGCTCTCGCCGCGATCGCGGACGGCGCATGATGATGGGCGAGCCGCCGGTCCCGACCGTGTCGGCGCCCGAAGCCGCCCTCGCGGCCGCCATCCGCCGCTATGAGGACCGGCTGGCGAAGGACCCGACATCGCTCGGGTTCGCTCTGCTGGCCGATCTCTATCGCAAAGCCGGGAGGGTGGACGAGGCCATCGCGGTGTGCCGCGATGGGCTCGTTCGCCACCCCCACTACGCCACGGCCCGCCTCATCCTGGCAAAGGCGCTCATGAGCCGGCAGGACTTCGACGCCGCACTGGTCGAGATCGAGGCCATTCTCCGCGTCAGCCCGAACGACGTACAATGTCATCGGCTCGCCGCGGAAGTCCACCGTCGACTCGGCCGCATCGACGATGCTGCCCGGCACCTCGAGCGGGCGGCGAGCCTCGACCCGGGTGATCGGGAGTCTCGGGCGTTGCTCGGCCTGCTGCGGACCGGAGCGCCGGTCGGCGACTCGGGGGTGGCGCGGCAGCTGGCAGACGATACCTTTGTGACGGTCGCCTTCGGCACGCTGTGCCTCGAACAGGGACTGATCGACGAGGCGACGATCGTGTTCGCGCGGCTCTTGCGAGAAGACCCTGACAATGCCGGTGCGCGGGAGCGGCTGGAAGCCGCACTCCGCGCCCGCTCGCGACGGAAAGGCTGAGATCGTCCCATGCAGGTCTCGACGGCGGACTTCAAGAAGGGGTTACGGATCGTGTTCGACGGGCAGCCGTATGCCATCGTCGACTTTCAGCACGTGAAGCCGGGCAAGGGCGGGGCCTTCGTGCGCACGAAGCTCAAGCACATGCGGCTGGGGAAGGTCATCGACAACACATTCCGCTCGGGTGAAAAAGTGGAGCTCGTCGAGTACGACGAAAAGCACATGCAGTTCCTCTATCGGGACGACCGCTACCACTTCATGGACACGGAGACGTACGAGCAGGTCTCGATGTCGGCCGACGAGGTGGGTGAGGCGCGCGAGTATCTCAAGGAGAATACCGAAGTCGACGTGCTCTATATCGATGGCGCGCCGACGACCGTGGAGCTGCCCAACTTCGTCGAGCTCGCGATCAGTCGGACGGACCCGGGGGTCCGCGGCGACACCGCCCAGGGCGGGACGAAGCCCGCGACGCTCGAGACCGGCGCGGTCGTTCAGGTGCCGCTCTTCCTGAACGAAGGTGACGTCGTGAAGGTCGACACCCGCACCGGCGAGTATCTGGGTCGCGTGGCGGCCGCCGGCTGATGGCCAAGCGCGAGGCGGTAACGGCGTCTCCGGGCGCAGGAGCGGACGACAGGCTCATCGAGCTGACGCGGCGACTCGCCGCCATCGTGGCCGAGCTCGGTCTGTCGGAGATCGAGGTCGAGTCGGCCGGTACGCGGCTGCGCGTGCAACGCACCGCCGCGCCCGTGGCTCCGGTCGTTCAGGCGATGCCCGCGACGATCGCGAGCACGCCCGCGACGACCGTCGACCCGGCGATCGTCGCCGACGTCGCGGCGCCGTCCACCATCACCGTCGAGGCGCCGATGGTCGGCACGTTCTATCGTGCCTCCGCGCCCACCGCGGATCCCTTCGTTCGTGAAGGCGACGTCGTGAAAGAAGGCCAGATCCTCTGCATCATCGAAGCGATGAAGCTCATGAACGAGATCGAGTCGAAGGCGGCGGGGCGAATCGTGAAGATCCTCGTCGAGAATGGCCAGCCCGTGGAGTACGGGCAACCGCTTTTCCTGGTCGAGCCGCCGCGCTGAGCGCGTCCGTCGTGACGCCGTCGGTTCCCGCCCGTCACCTGCTTGCAGTCGTCGTCGCGGTCGTCGTTCCACTCGGCGCGGGCGCGTGGTGGCTCCTGCCCCGGCCGCCGGCGCCGGAGGCCCGGGTCCTCGCGACACGCGCCGACGACGAGACTGCGCTCACCGAGGACGCGATTCGGCTCTACGCGGCCGGACAGCTGGCACGGGCATGCGACCGCTTTAGCGAGGCAGCCGGCGAGCAGCCGGAAAGCCTGGCCCGCCGCACCGACGTCGGTCGCTGCTTCGAGACGTGGGGCTGGCGCACGCTTGCGCAGGGCCGGCCAGAGGAAGCGGCGCTGTTGTTCGAACAGGGCCTGGTCGCAATGCCGGAGGACCCCGCGCTGCTCAAGGGAGCGGGCGTTGCCGCCGTCCACGCCGGGCGCACGGCCGAGGCGCTGGGGCCGCTCGAGGCGGCGGCGCAGCTGCGCGCCGACACCCAGGTGCGACTGCTCCTCGCCCGACTCTACGATCACCGCGACGAGCCCGAGCGCGCCGTCGCGCACCTGCAGGCCCTGCTCGCCGTGGACGCCGCGAACATGGACGCGCGACGCCTGCTGGACAAGCTGGAGCGCGAGCAGCGCACCGAGGGTCTCTTCCTGCGCGAGACCGCCGGCGCGTTCGTTCTGCGCTACCGGCCCGGCGTCGACGCGGCCACCCGGCGGGTGGTGATCGCGGCGCTCGAGGCCGCGCGCCAGCGCGTCATCGCGCAGCTCGGTGACGGCGGCGGCGAGCCGGTCACGGTCGTGCTCTACGACCGGGGACAGTTCAGTGACGTGACGCGCTCGCACACGTGGGTCGACGGGCTGTTCGATGGTCGGATCCGGCTGCCCGTGGGCCCGGCGCTGCCACGGCGCGCTCGGCTCGAACGGCTGCTCACGCACGAATACGCACACGCCGTCATCCACCGTATGGCGCGCGGACGTGCGCCGCGGTGGCTGCACGAGGGCCTCGCCCAGCTGCTCGAGGGGCGCGTGGCCGACGCCTCGCTGGCATCGGGCAGCCTCACGCTCGGCGGCCTCGAGGCGCTCGTGACGGAGGCTGATCCCCGCCGCGCTCACGCCGGCTACGAGCTGTCGCTGTTCGTGGTTGCCGATCTGTTGGACCGCGGAGGAATGGCGTCGATGCGGGCCTTGCTCGCCCGCCTGGGGGCGGGCGAGAGCATGGACGACGCGGCGCCAAAGGTGTACGGATGGCGAGTGACCGAGCTCGAATCACAATGGCGACGGCAGGCGGGAGGGTGACGATGTGCACGCGGCCCACGGGGTTTCGGCACACGTAAGTGTTCCACAAGATCCTCATCGCCAATCGCGGAGAGATCGCGCTCCGGATCATGCGCACCTGCCGCGAGCTCGGCATTCGCACCGTGATCGCGCACTCGACCGCCGATGCGCAGTCGTTACCGGTCCGCCTGGCGGACGAGTCGATCTGCATCGGTCCGGACGCCGCGCGCGGCAGCTACCTCAACATGGCGTCGGTGATCTCGGCGGCGGTCGTCACGGACAGTGAGGCGATCCACCCGGGCTACGGCTTCCTCTCGGAGAACCCGACGTTCGCCGACATCTGTCGCGCGTCCGGTCTGACGTTCATCGGCCCGAGCCCGGAGGCGATCCGCTTGATGGGCGACAAAGCCCAGGCCCGCGTGATTGCCAAGCAGGCCGGAGTGCCCGTCGTGCCGGGCAGCGAGCTGCCCCTCAAGAACGAGGCGGAGGCGCTGGAAGTGGCCGACGAGGCCGGCTATCCCGTCATCTTCAAGGCCGCGGCCGGCGGCGGCGGGCGCGGCATGCGGATCGTGCGCGACCACGCCGGCGCCGCGCAGGCGTTCGCCGCCTGCCAGGCCGAGGCGGGCGCCGCCTTCGGCTCGTCCGAGATCTACTGCGAGAAGTACATCGAGAAAGCGCGGCACGTCGAGGTGCAGGTGCTCGGCGATCGCAATGGCATGCGCGTGCACCTGGGTGAGCGCGATTGCTCCGTGCAGCGCCGCCACCAGAAGCTGATCGAGGAGTCGCCGGCGCCCTCACTGCCCGCCGAGACGCGCGCGGGCCTGCACCGCGCCGCCCTCCTCGCGGCCGCGGCGGTGAATTACGTCAGCGCGGGCACGGTCGAGTTCCTCGTCGACGCCGACGGCGGCTATTACTTCATCGAGATGAATACGCGGATCCAGGTGGAGCACCCCGTGACCGAGGCGATCACGGGCCTCGATCTCATCAGCGAGCAGATTCGTATCGCCGCCGGTGAGCCGCTCGGGTATCGGCAGGACAACGTCCGCTTCGAAGGGCACGCGATCGAATGCCGGGTCAACGCGGAGGACCCCGAGACGTTCGTGCCGAGCGCGGGGCGGGTGACGGCGTGGGTGCCCCCGGGTGGTCTCGGGGTACGCGTCGACAGTCACCTCATGGCGCCATATGCGGTTCCGCCGTTCTACGATTCGCTGCTCGGCAAGATCATCGTGCGCGGCCGCGATCGCGCCGAGGCGATCGAACGGATGAAACGCGCGCTGCGGGAGACCGTCATCGAGGGCGTGAAGACGACCATCCCCTACCATCTGAAAATTCTGACCGATCCCGCCTTTGTCGAAGGCCGCTTCACCAGCGCGGACGGGGCCCGCCTGCACCCCTGATGGACCCGACGCTCTACGTCGTCCTCGACCGGACGGCGGCGCGCGGACGTGATCTCGAGCCTCTCCTCGCCGCTGTCATCGATGGCGGTTGCCGGATGGTCCAGCTTCGCGAAAAGCATTGGCCGTCCGGACAGCTCCTGCCGCTGGCGCGCCGGCTGCGCGAGCGCTGCCGAGCCGCCGGCGTGACGTTCATCGTAAATGATCGCGTCGACCTCGCGGTCGCGGTGGAGGCCGACGGCGTCCACGTGGGCCAGGACGATCTGCCGGCCTCTCTCGCGCGCTCGATGCTGCGCCCGGGCATGCTGCTCGGCGTGTCGACGCACGACGTCGAGCAGGCGCACGGCGCCCGCGACGACGGCGCCGACTACGTCGCCGTCGGCTCGATGTTCCCGACGGCCACGAAACCCGAATTCCAGCTGGTGGGACCCGCGCTGATCCGGAAACTTCGCGGCGAGATCCGCGTTCCACTCGTGGGGATCGGCGGCATCACGCACGACAACGTCGTTGACGTCGTTCGCGCCGGCGCCGACGGGGTGGCTGTCATCTCGGCGGTGTGCGCCGCGCCCGACCCGGGCGAGGCCACACGGCGCTTTCTCGAGCTCATTCACAACGCTCGAGTTGCTTGACCGCTCGCACGCCGCCGCTATATATAATGGGCGGCGCGCAAACCCTCGATTCATCAACGTTCAAGGGAGGGAGTTTATGAACCTGACACGCATCCGCAGCGGTCTCGCGCTCGGCGCGGCGCTGGCCATCGCCCTCCTACCGCTGGGGTCGGGGCCGGCCGCGCAGGGTAAGACGATCAAGATCGCGACGCAGAGTCCGCTGAGCGGCGGCCAGGCAGCGCTCGGTGAAGGCATCAAGCTCGGGACTCAGCTCGCCGTCGAGAAGTTCAAGGGCAATCTCGAGAAGGCCGGGTTCCGCGTGGAGCTGGTTCCCTACGACGACCAGGCCAAGCCCGACGTCGGCGTCTCGAACGCGAAGAACATCATCGCCGACAAGGCGATCATGGTGGTCATCGGTCACCTCAACTCGGGCGTCGCCATCCCCTCGTCCGAGGTCTACAAGGAAGACACGCTGGCGATGATCTCGCCGGCCAACACCAACGAGAAGGTGACTGATCGCGGCTATCCGAACGTCAACCGCGTGTGCGGCCGCGACGATGTGCAGGGCCCGGTGGGCGCCGAATTCGCCGCCGGCACCCTGAAAGTCAAGTCGGCCTACGTGCTCCACGACAAGACGACGTACGGTCAGGGCGTGGCCGAGGCGTTCAAGAACGATCTCGAGAAGAAGGGCGTGAAGATCGTCGGCTTCGAGGGCACCGAGGAGAAGTCGAACTTCGACCCGATCATCACGCCGATCAAGGCCAAGAATCCCGAGCTCGTCTACTTCGGCGGCATCTACGACCAGGGCGCTCCGTTCTTCAAGCAGGCGCGCGAGAAGGGCGTCAAGGCCAAGTTCCTCGGTCCCGACGGGATGGACTCGTCGGACTTCGTGAAGATCGGCGGCAAGACGGTCGTGGGCACGTACTACACGACGGCGGCAGCGCCGGCGTCGAGCCCGCAGGCCAAGCAGTTCGGCGACGACTACAAGAAGAAGTTCGGAAAGAACCCCGAGCCATACGCCGCCGAGTCGTACGTCGCCACCGCCATCGCCATCAAAGCGCTCGAAGAGGTCACCAAGGGCGGCAAGGCGCCGACCCGTGAGGCCGTGGCGGCCGCCATCCGCAAGGTCAAGTACAACGGCATGACCGGCGCCATCGACTTCGATGACAAGGGCGACCCAAAGAAGGCGTCGTATTACGTCATGCAGGTCACGACCGACAATCCCGAGAAGTGGAGCGAAAACAAGGAAGCCAAGCGTCTGGCCATCGCTGCGCCGGCCATGAAGAAGTAGTCGTCCTCCGCGGCGACGGGCGCCGGGGCGTCGACCGGCGCCCCGCCGCCCCGCGCCGGGACCAGCCATCCGGCGATCGCCCCGTACGGCACGTTCACGGCCGGGGACGGCGTCGAGGTCGTCATCGGGATCCAGAACGAGCGGGAGTGGGCGGCGTTCTGCGAGGTCGTGCTGCAGCGCGCGGAGCTGGCCGCCGACCCGCGCTTCGACGCAGGCGCCCGCCGCGTCGCGAACCGGCCAGCGCTGCACGCCGAGATCGACGCGGTGTTCGCGAACCTGACGGGGTCCGAGGTCGTCGCCCGGCTCGACGCCGCCCGCATCGCGAACGCCCGTCAGCGCGAGGTGGTCGAGGTGCTGGAGCACCCGCAGCTGCTGGCCCGGGACCGGTGGGTCGACGTCGGGTCCGAGGTCGGGCCCGTGCGCACCGTGCTGCCTCCCGTCACGCTGCCGGGCCGCCCGCCGAGGCTGGGACCGATCCCGAAGCTGGGCGAGCACACCGACGCGATCATGGAGTGGCTCGAGCGCTGACGTCAGTCGGAGAACACCGGCGTCGCCAGCGGTATCACGCTCGCCATCACCGTGTCCTCGAAGAGGTCGATCCGGCTCACGGACGGCGTGTCGAAGGTGCGGATCCGGGCGCCCGACGGCGGCAGGTTGTCGACGGTGGTGAAGACCGGGCCGCCCGTCCACACCGGCACGCCGGCCAGCAGACCCGTGCTCGGCACGTGGGTGTGCCCGGAAAGGACGACGCGGACGTCCGATCCCGCGATCGCGGCGCCGAGCTCGGCCCGCTCGCGCACGCCGAAGGCGTGCTGGAAGGCGAGGATGCAGCTCAGCAGGTCGGCGTTGCCGGCCCGCTCGCCGATGCCGTTGACGCAGGTGTTGACCCAGGCGTCCTGGCCGGCGTCGAGGTCGCCGAGGGCGCCCGAGACCGAGTTGGCGACCGCCATGCCGAGGTCGTTGTGGCAGTGCGTCTCGATCGGCAGGCCCACCTCGGCGGCGAGGCGGGCGAAGCGCCGCGACACGACCTCCGCCATTGCGGCGAAGTCGTCCATCCCCTCCTGTCCCCGCACGCCGAACTTCCGGTAGTGCGCCTTCTTCGCGACGCCGTCCTGGAAGACGACCATCGAACCGACGTTGTCTTGGCCCATCGCCGTCGAGATGTCGAAGCACTCGATCCGGATCGGCAGGGCCTCCAGGTTGAGCACCTCGCGGAGCTCCTCGAGCGCCTCGATCCGGCGGAGCCGCTTCAGCTCGGACTGGTGCGTGTCGGATGCAAGCGCATGACGGGCGTTCTCGGTCGCCAGCTCCTGTAGGCGCCGCTTCTCGCCGCGCTCGGCCGCGCGCACCTCGACTCGCGAGCCGCGCCGCTCCGACAGAAACTCCGACAGCGCCGACGTGTCGCCGGCGTCGCGCGGCACCACGATCTGGGGCGGGACGCTCGGCGCCGAGCCGTAGTACTCGAGGCAGAACGACTCCAGGATCGTCGTCAGGTCCTGCCCCGCGACGTTTTCGAGGTGGAACGAGTACCGGTCGATCAGCCGTCCATCGCGCAGCGGGAACACCTGGATCACGGCACGGTCGCCGTCGACGGCGAGCCCGACGACGTCGATGGTTCCGACGGAGCGACGGTCGGCGGCTTGGCGCTCGGCGAGGTGCTGCACGCTGCGCAGGCGGTTGCGATACCGCGCCGCCTCCTCGAAGCGCTCGTCCGCCGCCGCGTCTCTCATCTTCTGCTCGAGCTGCCGCTGGATCGGGTCCGTCTCGCCCGAGAGAAACTCGATCACCTGGTCGATGATCGCGGCGTAGTCCTCTTTCGAGACGTAGCCGACGCACGGTGCCAGGCACCGGTCGATGTGGAAGTCGAGGCACGGAATCCCGGAGTGGCGGCCGGGTTTCGGCCCTTCGCACGGCCGGTAGGGGAAGACACGGTTCAGGACATCGAGCGTCTCGCGCACCTTCTTCGCGTTCGCGTACGGCCCGAAGTAGACGACGCCGCGCCGGTGGCGCTCGCGCGTGAACATGACCCGCGGGTACTCGTCCTCCACAGTGACGGCGATGTACGGAAAGGACTTGTCATCGCGCAGCCGGACGTTGAACGGTGGCCGGTGCCGCTTGACAAGGTTCTGCTCGAGGTGGAGCGCCTCGACCTCGTTCTGCGTGACGATGACCTCGACGTCAGCCACCCGCTCGGGCAACTGCCGGATCGCAGTCCGGCTGTCCAAGCTCTGCTGAAAGTACGACCGCACCCGAGGCCGCAACGACTTGGCCTTCCCGATGTACAGAACCTCCCCGCGCCGGTCACGGAAGAGGTAAACGCCAGGCCGCGCAGGCAGGGCTTTGAGCTGATCCTCAAGTCGAGACGCCACGAATCCAGCCTAGCCCCGAGGGGCCGGAGGCTAAGCCGCGAGTCGCGCGGCAAAAGAAACGGCCCGGGTGGAGAGGCCGGGCCGTTTGAGAGAGCCAGAGATCCGTGCGAGAAGGCTTTTGGCGAGCTTCCCGGCGCTCCCTGCGGCGAGAGCTTGGCAACAGGATCCTGACTTGTGTCAATTATCGGAGGCAGTGACCAAAGGTCCTGCCCCGTTTGGGGGATCTTTGCCGCGCGGTTACCTGTTGACGTTCAGAAAACACCTTCCTACACTGGCCGCGGGCCCGGCGGCAGGCCGCGGCTCTACCGTCTGATCTCTTGTCGCACCTTCGAGCACTGATCGCGTCCCTCTGCGCCCTCGTGGCGCTTGCCGTGCCGACGGCTGCGATGGCCAGCGCGAACATGTACATGGGCGCGGCGGAGGACGAGGGCCGGAACTCGGACCCGCAGGTCGCGATGACGAAGATGCAGCTCGCGAAGGCGGCGGGATTCGACACGATCCGCATCACGGCGATCTGGTCGCCCGGCCAGAGCGCCGTCCCGCCCGAGCAGCTCCAAGCGCTGCAGTCGATTGCCGCGGCCGGCATGTTCCTCGACATCCGTGTCATCGCGACCGTGATGCCGTTCGGCAGCCGCACCACGCCGCTGACCGCACCATTGCGGACGCAGTTTGCCCGGTTCGCGGCGGACATGGTCCGCAGGGTGCCGTCGATCCGCGAGTACATCATCGGCAATGAGCCCAACCTCAACCGGTACTGGCTGCCGCAGTTCGGCCCGAACGGCGAGGACGTCGCTGCGCCGGCCTACGTCCAGCTGCTCGCGCGCACGTACGACCTGATGAAGGCCGCCAATCCGAACGTCTTCATCAACGGCGGGTCCGTCTCGCCGCGGGGCATCGACCGCCCCGGCACCGGCCGCGACACGCACTCCCCGACGGCGTTCATCACGGACAT
>Ga0081539_10002926_pt1 | contig 22532 bp, 19 predicted proteins | sample TabmetS4T2R2_FD_71023 | JGI IMG/M metagenome (GOLD analysis project Ga0081539, IMG submission 71023) | Tabebuia heterophylla rhizosphere microbial communities from the University of Puerto Rico - S4T2R2 | ecosystem: Host-associated > Plants > Roots > Rhizosphere ...
AATAACATTCCTACCATTAGGCTCAGCGTGAGAACAACAAGAATCAACTCACCGATCCAATACCATTCCTTGAATGAGGCATAGCCGGATGAGTGGTAATAAAGAATTTGCAGCCAGGATGCGCTGAGGAGCGGGATGATGGCAAGTTGAGTCACGGCACTCTTCCCTTTTTGTCGGTTCGAGCGCAGAATAAAATAAAAGAGGAGCGCCAGCAACGTGAGGAGAATTAAGTACCGCGAGGTATCCAGTATTCGGGTTTGATAAAGATGCTCAGCCCAGAGCCCGATTACGCTTGAGACGGGATTCCACGCGTTGCTATCCCCCGAGTATTTGATACCGAAAAAGGAGAATATATCTCGTGACGAACCACCATAGGCGCGACCTGGAAGGTCTGCCCACCAGTGTTTGATCTGTCCACTGACCGGCGAAAATGTTCCAAACGCCAATTTGTTCCAAAGCATATATATGCCCAATGGACCTAAAATAACGCTGTAATATAGTAGACCCTCGTTGAACCATTGTTTCCAGTGTTTGAACAAATAAGCCAGAGGTCTTTCATCTGCTTGGGTTTGTATTGTGTTGTTGGTTTGTAGACCTATGAAAATCAATCTGCTGATTCCAAAAAACAGGAAAGTAAATAGAAGATCGATGAGAATGGTAATGCGTGGAAATGAACCTTCCAATATTCCGAGTCTGAAGCTTGCAGGAATGAGTGCACCGACGATTGCCGAACTCGTTATACTGAATAAGAACAACCGTCTAAATAACTCACGTACATTTGAAAGGCAGGAACGCTGGTAGAGACCGAATAAAAACGCGCAGGGAATTTTGACGATCAAGCCGCAGAATGCCATTGCCAAAGCGACATTTGCTATTTGATAATAATCAGGCAAACCGGCCCGCAGCACGAATGCCAGCATCATAGATACCATCATGGAAGCAATATCTAGCGGAAGAAAAGAGCGCAGAAGATGCCCACGAAACACAATCCATAAACCCACAATACTTGCTAAAAAAACGAGGTCTAGCCGGCTGAACATGGCCAGCGCAGCGATGATACCAAGCGATACTATTTGCCTCCTCGAAACTTCTTTCTTGCGCCAGGATTTCTCGAATTCGAATAACTTGTACACCAGTAAAACGACAAAGAATGCTGCAATTCCTGTTTCCAAGCCATGTTGATATACAATTCGAAAGACATCAAAGCTGAATACCCAGAACAGTGCGGCAATGGCACCAATGACAGGTGAAAAGACTTTTCCGATCAGCCGATACAGCAGGATTCCTGTTGCAGCGGAAAGCCCGCTCATCACCAGCAGCAGGACGCGCAGAGGAAGAATCAAATCAAATCGTGCCAATGCAAAGATAGGAATGCAAACTAACATCCACAATGGGTGATAGCCATTGGTCGGATTGATGCGATCAAATGTACTGCCATATCCCTCGCTGATATTTTGTGCCACTTTGAAATAGTAGTAAGCATCATCGCGCGTAAACCAGCGCAATGCTAGATTCTGCGCATCTGATGAAGCTGCATACAGACCCATCGACATCACGACGATTAGTAGAATAATTTCAAACCAGGGAAGCCGTTTGATCTGCTCTCTCACACCCATCCTCTCCCAAAGGGAAAGAGAGAATCGCCTCATATCTTCGTTATTCATGAAATATCCAAGCTAATCTTTCCGAAATTTTCATTTTTCCACAATCGGTCTTGTGCTAACGCCGCATCTTTAAGCGGATACGTTTTATCGATGATTGGCTTAAGTTTGTCGGCCACGATCAAATCCATTACTTCTTTAAAATCTTCTCGTGTACTCATCGTTGAGCCAATGATACTCAAATGTTTGGCAAACATATAACGATTGTCGATCTCGACCTTTGGTCCTGCACTGTTACCAACCGTCAAGAGTCTTCCTCCTTTTCGTAGTGTGCGCAGGCTTTGCATGAACGTCGCACCGACGTTATCGACTACAACATCCACACCACGTTTGTTCGTCGCGAAGAATGCTGCCTTTGACCAATCTTCCTCCTTCGAACGGTCAATTAGGATATCTGCACCGATAGACTCAGCCTTTTCCAACTTCTTCGCATCTGAGCCGACGACAATAACCTGCGCACCCATATATTTGGCAACCTGAACGCTGGCCGTGTTTACCCCGCCTCCCGCACCGATGATCAGGATCGTCTCGCCTCTCTGCAAATTACCGCGTTTGACAAGTGAATGCCACGCCGTTTGATAGACCAATGCCGCTGCAGCGGCCTGATGGTAATCAAAAGCATCTGGCAAACGGTAGAGTTGTTTTATTGACAATGCTATATACTCTGCATATGTTCCGCGCACTGTTTCACCGAGCAAATGCCAATCGCGGCATCGGTTGTCCTTTCCCTCAAGACAATATTCACACTTTCCGCATCCAAGATTGGCGTTGATGACCACATGATCACCGACCCTCACCCCTGGCCCCTCTCCCCTAGGGAGAGGGGAACCTAATGCAACCACTTCTCCAGCTCCATCCGCGCCGTTGATATGTGGCAGCTCCAGCTTGAGACCCGGCCAGCCGTTGCGGACCATCACATCCATACGGTTGAGCGCTGCGGCATGCAAGCGAATCAATACTTCGCCAGGTTTCGGTTGAGGAGTGGGAAAATCTGTAAATTCCAATACCTCAGGTCCGCCATGCGCGCGGAAAAGGACAACCTTCATGCAGATAATTCTAACTGATTGGAAGTAATTCTGTCGTTTATTTTGAGGTAAGCAGAGTTTCAAGGCGAAAGAATATAATATTCGAACAGAATCTCATTAGGCCTTGGCTTGCGGTAGATCAGCCCTCTCTCCCCGCCGGGAAATTTTTGGCTTATTTCCTCAATCAAAGAACGATTTTCAGGAATCGCAAAGAAAGCAACTTTTTGGTCTGGTTGTAGATTAAGCGTTGGAATATCCTCCGCCCTGAGGTCAGAGCGCGGATAGTGTGGGGCAAGAAAAGGTATGGTCGGAAAACCAGAAAATATTCGCGGTGCCCCTAAATAATAAAGCGTGTAAATTTCCTTTAGATCATTTGCCATGAGACCTGTTTCCATGGCAAATTCACCGTTTGCATTCTCGAAGTACATGTTGTTCTTATACTTGACCATATAAAAATTTACGTTTTGATAGGAAATAACTAACACGACCGCCACAAAAATAGGTACGGCGACGCGATCTGGAACCACACGAAATTTCTGAAGATATTCGAGAATTTTGTGCATACCTACTGCCATCAATATGGCAACCGGCGGCGATGTCATTAGCATGCGTGTGTTGGCAGGCGGATTTAGAGTCAGAATGCCACCAAAAAGGATGACTGCCCAGAACCAAACGAGTAGCATGAAATATCTCGTTTCGAACAGGTGCGCCAATGCATATGCCATTCCAAGCAGAAACAGGATGCTCCCAAGCACTGTAAGATAAGGCTCTGGCGAATTAAAAAAATTGCCTGGCGCCGGTGAAGCAACAAAAACCATCACTGTTTTAGTGAACTGGTCAATAAGAATATCCAATTGACTCTGGCCAGTTTGTATCGCTCTCTGAGCCAACCAGCCGTTGAGAAAAATGCTTTCCTGCCCAAACCGCCCGAGAAAGATATCGGGATGTCTTGCAAAGAATGCAGCTTGCGGCGCCAAGCTTAGGATTAAGCCAAATGCAAATGCAATCAGATGTTTCCAGTGAGAAACAAAGTAACCTTTTTGCCTGATGATAACGAAAAGAAAAATCATTCCTCCAAGAATGAGCGCAAGCCGTGTGCCTGCATAGGTGTAAATACATAATCCTCCAAGGATCCCTGCGCTGTAGTAAAAACGCGGATCGTCATCTTTGAGTGCTTTGGCGATCAACCAAAAAAGCATGGAGGAGAATAAACTGTCTACGATGTTACTAACACCGATTCGACTGAAGTGTACATTGTAAGGTAGGGTCGCCAGAAAGGCCCCGGCCATTAACCCAATCGTTGGGTTGAATAAAACACGCGCAGTAAGGGTAACAAACAAAACAGCCAGTGTGCCCGCCAAGGCACTTGTTAAGCGAACGGCAAAAATGTTTTGACCGAATATGGATTCCATAAGAGCAGTAGGCACAAAAGACCAGTTCGGCTGACTTGACCAGCCGGTATCAAAGAAATTAGTAATCTCGCCATTTAGGATACGCCTAGCTTCTATGCCAATCGAGGCTTCATCACCGGACCAGGGATAGGGATGGGCGGACAAATCAATCGTTCTCAAAAGAAAAGCTATTCCCAATATAAATGATAAAACAATAACTTCTACACGGTTTGCTTTGATTCTTTCTCTGAACAAAGCAAAGTCATAAGTCAATAATTGCTTGATGGTATTCCACCATGTGAGGATCAGGCTCAGGACAATAGCAATAACCCAGGAGACCACCGCAAAACGATCTGTCTCGACACTTTTTACATTATCAGCTACGTAAATCACAGAAATCGTTACCAGGCCGATGATCATCACCCATAAAATTGATGGAAGGAGAATAGGCTTAATAGTTTCAAGTTCTGCCGCGGTGAAAGGATTTTGCTCCAGCAGTTGCATGCTAAGAATAAATCCAATTACAGCCAGGACAAGGCACATGGCACCCACTGCCCAGATTTGACTGCGGAGCTGAATTATCCCAACGAGGGCAAGAACTGTTGAGACAATGGGCGATACCGCTTTGATCAACAAACCTGGAAATTTCATAGTCCGCCTTTGCGAAGGAAGGTACTACTTTAACCCCAATTCACTTCTTGAAATAACCAATCGCTGTATTTCGCTTGTCCCTTCATAAATTTCGGTGATCTTTGCGTCGCGGAAATATCGCTCGATTGGCAGTTCCTTGCTATACCCCATGCCTCCATGAATTTGAACAGCCTGATGCGCAACATACATAGCAGTTTCAGATGCAAAAAGCTTGGCCATAGATGCCTCAAGCGAATACCGACCACCGTCTTTCTTGGATTTTTCCTTGGCAAGCGCGGCGTTATAAATCAATAAACGGGAGGCCTCAATACGCGTTTTCATGTCTGCGATTTTGAAACCTGTACCCTGGAATGCTCCAATCGGCTTACCAAACGCTTCTCTCTCGACCGCGTATTGGCGCGCGGCTTCGTAGGCCGCTTCCGCGATCCCAAGCGCCTGTGTTGCGATGCCGATGCGGCCTGTATCCAGAACCGCCATCGCGATTTTGAAGCCCTCACCTTCTTTTCCCAGGAGATTTTCAACTGGCACACGACAATTCTCAAAAATCAGCTCGCTCGTTGCAGAGGCGCGGATGCCAAGTTTTGGCTCCTTCTTCCCTCGTGTCAGTCCTGGTGTATTTGCTTCCACTAAAAACGCGCTAATGCCTTTTTGCTTTTTATTTGGATCTGTCATCATGAAGACAACATAGTAATCCGCAACGGGCCCACTCGTCACCCAGGATTTCCGTCCGTTCAACACATAATGATCGCCATCTCGCGTTGCGCGGCTTTTCATCGTCCCCGCGTCTGAACCACTTTGTGGTTCGGTGAGGGAATATGCACCAATCGCTTTTCCTGATGCAACGGGAGTGATAAATTTCTTTTTTTGTTCTTCACTGCCAAATTTTATAATCCCGTGACAATACAAAGAGTTATTCACGGACATAATCACGCCATGTGATGCATCCGCTTTGCAGATTTCTTCGAGTGCGAGTACATAGGCAAGCGTGTCCATCCCGGCGCCGCCATATTGCTCAGGGACTTCGATCCCCATAAAGCCCATCCCGCCCATTTTCTTGATGGTCGCGTGTGGAAATTCTCCGCTTTCATCAAATTCGGCTGCAATAGGCACGATTTCGTTCTGGGCGAAATCCCGTGCCGCATCGCGAATCATTTTGTGTTCTTCGGTCAGGGAAAATAATGCAAGATTGGTCATTTCATCTCCAATGTACTTCTCTCGCGATTATACCGCCGAAGGAATTGATGGATTTATCAGCCCTATTTTTCTGATTCCAAGCCGTAATTTTCCAGAAAGGCTGCCAAGCCAATTTGCCTTCTTTCCACAAACTCCAGGATGACAATATCAGGCTCGGCAATATCAATTTCATCAATTTTAAGAAGATCTGAGTACTTTGAATTTGTTTGAATAAAAGTTGCCTCGCTGAAATGAGGCGCTAGCATAGGTATTAGCGGTGAACCAAAGGAGTCTACATACATTAGGAGCCTGGGTAAATTTTCCTCGGAAGAATATGAAACACGGGTTGGGATATCGTCGTCATTATAAAATACCCAAGTAGGTTCACTCCTTTTTGGAATTAGGAAAAAACTGGGCTCTAATAGATGAGTTGCACCCATCAGACCTGCGATGTCGCGAACATCACCCCCTATGGGCCGGCGTTGATAGTCCTCGATTTGGTTGGGCACTATTTCGGGATAAGTTTGCGATAATGTTTTCACAATTTCCTTATAGGCAATAAAGGATCCATAAGAATTCCAATGGGTATCGGTCTTGTAGTAAACATCGCTCTGCTGTCGGGCATCCAGTAATGCCTGTCGCAAATCGAGTAAGACTGGTGGTCCCTTTTGTTTCATGATGTTGACAAGTATGTCTAGCTCAGATTGAGCGCCAATTTTCTGTATTTCATTGGGCAGTTTATCCGCATAGATCGTAGCTTTATTCGGGGCAATGACCACAACCAGCGTAATATGACGTTCACTTAATCTGTCATAAAGTATTTGTAAATTACTTTGGATATTTTTGACTCGCCCAGTCTGCATGGTTTGTACATTCTGGAAGTAATCTAAATTGCGGCCCCCGGTGTATTCCAGCCAACCTTCTTTCCCAACCAAAGCTTGCGAGAACACACGATCGCCTAATCTTAGCCGCAACCTGATAAATAGTGCTATAAGGGATTTGCGGCCTGGGATATTGATGTCGAACTCTGCCATTCCTGTTGCTATACCATGAATCATCACATACATGGATATGCACAGTAAGCACGCGATGAATAATTGACTATATCTTCGTCGCAGGTTCTCATGGTCGATCATTTTGTAACCTCAAAACTTTGCATAAATATTCGGTTGATATGTACTAGTTAACACCGCTGCAAATCCCAGCAGAAAGAGAATAATTAGCAATGCATCCTCCGCTGGTTGAAAGATGAAAAACAACCCTGGCTTTCGTTGCTCCCAGAATGCACGAAATCGTTTCCAACTGGATGAGATAGGAAGTGAGAAGGTGATACCTGCTGCCAAAGCTAGAATAAAGGATGGCTCAATAAAAGGTAAAGGCGTTGTCTGACTGAAAGGTAGCGGTGTGACTCCTGAACTGTCTCCACCCAATCGATGAAGGAAACCGAACGCAAAGTCCATATTTTCAGATCGAAAGAAGACCCATCCGACCAAGACAATCGCGAGAGTATAGAAATGCCGTAACGGTTGCCAGGCTCTTTTGAGCCAGCGATTGCCTCCTGCGCTTTCAAAGGCAATAACAAGCCCATGCAGTAGTCCCCACATAATAAATGTAGGCTTGAAGCCGTGCCATAGGCCCGTCAACAGGAACACAAAAATGATATTCATTTGTTGCCCCGCCCATCTTAACCTGTGTCGCTCCAAAGGATAAAAAACATACTCTCGAAACCAGTTAATAAGAGTAATATGCCACCTGCGCCAAAAATCGCTGATGCTTTGAGCGATGTAAGGGTAATCGAAGTTTTCAGGCAGTCGAATCCCAATCATTAGCCCTAGCCCCACTGCTATATCTGTGTATCCAGAAAAGTCGAAAAAGATTTGCAGGGCATAAGCTATTAATGCTAGCCAGGCAATGCCTGGTTCGATGTCAGGAGTAGGCAGATTGAAAACAGCATCAACCAGCACCGCCAGTTGATTGGAAATTAATACGCGTTTGATAAATCCGGACATTAAGCGACGGAACCCTGTAGCAGTGTTATCTGTGGATGGCACCAGGGTGTTCAATTGTTCTGAAAATGGCTGGTAGCGTATGAGTGGCCCGGAAATAAGTTTTGGAAAAAACAATGCATAAATTGCTAACCTCAAAAAGCTAATCTCTGCAATAATGTTCCTTCTATAAACATCGACAAGATACGAGATTAACTGGAAGGCGGCATATGATAAACCAAGCGGCACGGCCATACCCAAAATCGGTGTGAACCAATTGTCAGGCAGATGTATGCCGGTGGCATTACTGGTTCTATAAACAACATAAAGTTTAAAAAAGGCAAGTATTGCTAAATTGATACCAATTCCCATCCACAAAAAGGCTTTTCCATTCGAGCCATTCGTTTGCCCTCTTTGAATCATGCGCCCAAAAATGTAGCTTGCAATCAGCAGTCCTCCAAGCCACCACAAGGCTACAAGTTGTCCGGCAATGAGAAAAATGATGCTAGCTGCTAAAAGCAACGGCAGACGGATATGATGATTGCTTATCCAGTAAATGAGCAGAAAAATTGGCAGAAAAAGAAATAGAAAAAGGGGAGATATGAGATCCATAATCTGGAGACTTTCGCGCCAATTTTGTGCGAAATTTGAAGAACAATGATGAGATTATCCACTTCCTCTAGTCTTCGCGATTATACCGCTTGGTCGCGGCACAACCTAACCTTTCTACATCCTTCTGATAAAATAGACGCGAGTTTGAGCATTGCCGCTTCATACGAGATTAAACGAGATCATATGAACAACGCGCCAACCACTGAGGAACGCATTTGGGCCGTGCTCTCTCATCTTTCCGCTCTTACGTTGGGAATGGGAATTCTTTTGCCGGTCATTGGCTGGGCGGAACAAAGGCGGAAATCCAATTATGCATCGTTTCAGTGTTTGCAAGCGCTGGGTTATCAATCGTTGGGTTATACAATTTGGCTTCTATCTTACCTTGTCGTATTCACTGTATTTCTAATCATCGTTGTTGCTTTCAGTTTTCAAGCAGAGACTGTGAGTGAAAGCTTTAATCCTCTCCTTGGACCATGGTTCTACATTATTTTTGTATTGATATTTGGTTTTCTTGTCCTGTATCTTGTTTTGCCAGTCATTGCTGCGATTGCATGTGCGCTTGGTCGAGACTTTCGCTACCCGATTATGGGAAATCGCCTGGCACGTTATTTAGGATTTGATGCTACTAATGAAGAATTATTGAATGACGACCATGAAATCCATTGGGTGGCGGCTATGGGGCACTTCAGCGTCATTATTGCATTATGGGGAATACTTGCTCCTCTTTCAATATGGCTCACAGAAGGCAAACAGAATATATTCTTGAAATTCCAATCCATTCAAACGCTCGTATTTCAGGTTGTTGTAACTGTTCTTTATTTTGTAGGGGGATTTGTCTACCTTTTGGGAATCTTTGTACTTTTTGCATCAATAGGATTAACAGGGACGCCAGACACTGTCTCCTCTGTGGGAATATTCGTCCTTATTCTTTTCTTTGCGTCATTGTTAATTACTTTTGCAGTTGTATTGGTGATACCCTTAATGCACATTTTAGGGCAATGGGCAGGATATCGTGTTCTCAAAGGCGATAATTATCGTTACCCAGGCATTGGGAGATTGGTTGAGAACCATATCTTGAAGCGGACTAATTCTGATGCCAAGGAGGAACCTGTATGAAAATCTTGATTGCGACCGATATGGAAGGGATCACGGGCGTAACCACCTGGGATCAGGTCACACCCGGGCACGCGGAGTATGCGCGTTTTCGCAGGTTGATGACGCAGGATATTAATGCCGCTATTCGTGGGGCAATCGATGCAGGTGCAGATGAAGTGATCATCGCAGATGGACATTGGAATGGGTCGAATATTCTGGTTGAAGAACTTGACCCGCGTGCGCGATTGAATACCGGCTCTCCTTCTCCATTTTCGATGATGCAGGGAATCGATGAAAGTGTGGACGGCGTGATGTTCGTCGGTTATCACGCCCGTAATGGAACTCCTAATGCAATCCTGGATCACACATGGTCTTCAAAGACAGTCGCGAATGTGTGGCTGAATGACATTTTGACGGGAGAGTACGGTTTGAACGCTGCGGTTGCCGGTCATTTTGGCGCGCCGGTCATGATGGTCTCCGGCGATCAGACTGCTTGTGCACAAGTAGCCGAGCTTTTAGGTGATATCGAGATGGCTGAAGTCAAACAGGCCACCAGTCGTTTCGCGGCGGAATGTCTGACTCCGCAAGCCTCGCAGGAATTGATCTGTACGACTGCGATGCGCGCAGTAGAACGATTGTCGGAGGGTGATGTGCCGGATCCATTTGTTTTAGATACTCCAGTCCGTGTAACAGTCGAATTCTTCACCTCCGATATGGCGGATCGCGCGACACGTATTCCATTTACTGAGCGGGATGGAACGCGCGTCTCGCTCACTGTGCCAGAGATGGCTTCAGCCTACAGCGGCTTTCGTGCGATGGTGATGCTGGCTATCGGATGAGGGTACGCGGGTTAAATGGTGACAGGCGTCGGTTCCGTTTGAGTCGGACCACATCCGCACTTTCTTCGTTCCTATCGGAAATCTTCGATTGACTATATGCCTCTTTATTTCATATAATTGAGCAAATTATTATCTTTTAAAGCCTGAGGCGTACTTTTCTGTGATATTTTAGAAAGGAGGTGGTAAACGGCAGACCGCGCTGGTTCGATCCGTTGATCAACATAATTCCCAAAGGAGAGAGAAATGAAATCCAATTGGTTCGTTCTAGTTTCCATCGTTGCATTGGTCAGCCTGGTGCTTTCCGCCTGCGGTGCCACAACTGGCGGGAGCAAAATGAAGACCGAAATTGGGGAAGGGGAAGGTGAGGTCTCGATCATTTCGTGGGCTGGTTATATAGAACGTGGCGAGACTGACCCTGCTTATGATTGGGTCACCCAATTCGAAGCTGACACGAGCTGCAAAGTAACTAATAAGGTTGCGGCAACTTCTGATGAAATGGTAACCCTGATGAATGAAGGTGGGTTTGACCTGGTAACCGCCTCCGGTGATGCATCGAATCGCTTGATTGCTGCCGGCAAAGTCCAGCCTATCAATATTGAATTGATCCCATCATGGAACACAGTAGACGAGCGATTACAGAACGCGCCATGGAATACGGTGGATGGCGTTCATTATGGCGTTCCATACCAATGGGGTCCGAATGTGTTGATGTATAACACAGAGGTGTTCCCCGAGGCGCCCACTTCATGGGATGTGACTTTCGAGGAAATGACCCTTCCTGACGGTCAATCCAACAAAGGTCGTGTGCAAGCCTACGATGGTCCAATTTATATGGCTGATGCAGCTCTCTACTTGAAACATCACAACCCTGAATTGGGCATCGAGAATCCCTACGATTTGAATCAGGAACAGTTTGATGCAGTAGTTGCTCTTCTGACTGAACAACGCGCTTTGATCAACCGCTATTGGCATGATGCCTATATTCAAATGGATGATTTCAAGAACGAGGGTGTCGTTGCTTCCGGTTCTTGGCCGTTCCAGGTAAATCTGCTTCAGTTCGAGGGCGCGCCGGTCACATCCACTTTCCCGCAGGAAGGTGCCACAGGCTGGTCTGACACAACCATGATGCATGTGGATGCTCCTCATCCCAACTGCGCTTACAAGTGGCTGGAGTGGTCGCTCAATCCCAAATTGCAGGGTGATCTGGCTGCATGGTTTGGTTCCGTTCCGGCGGTTCCTGCTGCCTGCCAGGGTAATGAGTTGTTAACAGATGCAGGCTGTGCCACCAATGGGTTCGATCAGTTTGATAACATCTGGTTCTGGCGCACGCCAACCGCGGAGTGTAGCGATGGTAGTGGTGGGTGTATTCCGTATAGTAAATGGGTCGAGGCCTACGTAGGGATCATCAGTCAGTGATGTACAAATTTTACAGGCAGGGATTTTATCCCTGTCTGTAATGTAGCGGAGCATCGAAACTTCATGACGACACCTGCCATACGCTTTGATAAAGTAAGCCGACATTTCGGTGACGTGAAAGCAGTTGATAATGCTGACCTCGAAATCCGAGATGGGGAATTCTTTTCCATGTTGGGTCCATCTGGTTCTGGAAAGACGACCTGTCTCCGAATGATCGCTGGCTTTGACCGACCCACTTCGGGGAGTATTTTTTTATATGGGCAGGATGTATCCGACTTACCTCCCTATGAAAGAAATGTAAATACCGTTTTTCAGGATTACGCGTTATTCCCACATATGACTGTGGAGGACAATATCGCTTATGGGCTGATGATCAAAGGAGTGCCGAAGCAGGAACGTTACCGCCAGGCAGATGAAATACTTGACCTTGTGCGATTGCCCGGTTTTGGACATCGCAAACCGTCACAACTTTCCGGTGGACAGCGCCAGCGCGTCGCCCTCGCGCGCGCCTTGATCAATCACCCTAAGGTTCTCCTGCTCGACGAACCCTTGGGCGCGCTCGACCTCAAGCTGCGCCAACAAATGCAGGTGGAACTAAAAGCGATTCAAAAACGTGTTGGAATCACGTTCATATTCGTGACTCACGATCAAGAGGAAGCATTGACGATGAGTGACAGAATTGCTGTTTTCAACGAGGGGAAAATTGAACAAGTGGGTGCGCCCTCGGAAGTCTACGAGCGACCTGTCTCTCCGTTTGTCGCGGGCTTTGTAGGCACATCTAATCTCGTCAGTGGTGATGTAGCAAAGCGAATCACAGGTTCAGAGCAAATGTTTTCTATCCGCCCAGAGAAAATACATCTCGGTTCGGCTCAGGACAAGCCAGAGAAAGATATGCTGTCTATTGATGGTGTTGTGCGTGATGTTGTGTATCTTGGACTCTTCACCCGTTATCTGGTGGAAATTGAAGGCGGAAGTGATTTGGTTGTCGTGGAGCAAAATCTCAAGACCACCTCAATGGATGTGCTATCGGCCAAGGGGCAGAAGGTACGGCTGCACTGGCATAAAGATCATATCAGCCGTGTAGGAAGCTGAGAATATGTTGACCCGCGCCTCCACCTACCTTTACCAAAGACCCAAATTGATCCTTGCCCTGTTGCTCGGTCCACCGCTGATTTATATGTTGATTGTGTATCTGGGCTCATTGTTTTTGTTGTTGATGAATAGTTTCTTTTATCTCGAAGAGTTTACAGGTTTGGTCGTGAGGCAGTTTACGCTCCGCACCTACGCACAACTATTTACCCCCACCAACCTCGGCATCTTCGGACGGACAGCCGGAATGGCTATGGCTGTCACCATTGCGGATGTGATCATTGCTTTTCCCCTCGCTTACTACATTGCCAGATTTGCTTCCCCACGTTCAAAGACTTTTTTGTATATCGCAGTAACTCTTCCGTTATGGTCGAGCTACCTTGTGCGCGTCTACGCCTGGAAATTAATACTTGCCAAAGAAGGTATTATTTCGTGGTTCTTTAATTTGTTTGGTCTTCAATTCATACTCGATTGGCTCCTGTCTATTCCAGCGATTGGTGGCTCGTCCCTTTCGCTTTCACCGATTGGCATGTTCATTGCGTTTTGTTATATCTGGCTGCCTTATATGATTGTTCCCATTCAAACCGCGTTGGAGCGCGTTCCGAAGTCTTTGTTGGAAGCCTCAAGTGACCTTGGTGCGAATGCCTCCCAAACCTTTCGTAACGTCATCCTTCCACTTGCCTTCCCAGGTGTGGTTGCGGGATCGATCTTTACATTTTCACTCACACTCGGCGATTTCATCATCCCGCAGGCGCTTGGCAACTCGCGCTTTTTTATCGGACAAGCGGTCTATTCATATCAAGGCACTGCAGGAAATATTCCCCTCGCGGCAGCCTTCACGATGGGACCCGTTGTCATCATGATTGTATATCTTCTTGTTGCTCGTAAACTGGGAGCATTCGATGCGCTCTAAATCCTACAGCGAGAGACCTTCACTTGGTTTGATATTCGCCGCACTAGGCGCTTTGCTGTTTCTTCATGTTCCATTGTGGATTATTTTCCTTTACTCCTTTACCACGGATGAGGCAACCTATTCATTTCCGTTGCCCGGCGTCACCACAAAATGGTTTGGAGTAGCGCTTCAACGTCAGGACCTCTGGTCTGCGCTTACGCTTTCGGTTCGAGTAGCAGCTATAGCGACTCTCGCCGCGCTTGTCCTTGGGACATTGGCAGCAGCGGCTGTGTATCGAAGCGATTTCTTCGGCAAGGATGCAATCTCGTTCTTACTTGTGTTGCCGATTGCACTACCAGGCATTGTGACGGGCATCGCGCTTCGCTCTGCGATTGGCACTCTGAATATACCGTTTTCCTATTGGACCATCGTGATTGGTCACGCTACGTTTTGCGTAGTGGTTGTGTATAACAATGTGCTAGCACGTTTCCGCCGCATGCAGGGATCACAGATCGAAGCCTCTATGGATTTGGGTGCAAACTCATTTCAAACATTTCGATATGTCATATTGCCGAATATCGCAACTGCCCTGCTTGCGGGAGGCATGCTGGCGTTTGCGCTCTCATTTGATGAAGTCATTGTGACTACCTTTACAGCAGGGCAGCAATCGACATTACCAATTTGGATTTTCTCGCAACTTACCCGTCCACGGGACCGGCCTGTCACAAATGTAGTTGCAACATTTGTGATTCTTATTACGTTCCTGCCTATCTTCTTCGCGCAAAGAATATCCGCACAAAGTTCGGATACAGAAGGGGAGACGAAGTAAGGACCATGTCATTGCGAGGAGGGCGTTAGCCCGACGAAGCAATCTCCTCTAAGGTCGATAGTTCTCAATTGTCAAGCAAATTGCATCGATGGCAAAAACGGCAGCTCGCAATGACATGATTCTTAGATGGCATCAACCGCCAGTTGAGAAAGAGGAGCAAATCCATCCAAATTTCCTAATCCAAAAAGATTGACATAACGTCATTACCTATTACAATTGCATTGAAATTTACAAAGGAGCGTTCGATATTCTAACGACTCGCACGAGTGTGAATGAAGAAATGCTTGTGCACGATTTTTAAGATACGCCACGAATAAAATCTGGCTTCCGCCGCCCTCCAACTAAGACTTGGTGAGGCGGCGGGACTGCTTAACGCAATTGCAGTCAACACAGTGGTTCAGAGCTGTTGTGCTTTGGCTGTTTTTGTTTTGCCCTGTGTTGTTGCTTTGGTCGTTCGCTGCCAAAGATATTCTGGGCGAAATGCCTTCACCAAAACGAAAGGAAAGAATGACCAGTCAATTTCACTCCTACCTAAACCCGAAGTGTGATTCGGGCGCGTTCGAAGAGAAAGGCGGATGCGGTGTGTTCGCCCGCGAGCCAATCAAGAAAGGCGAGTTGCTTGCGCTATTTGGAGGTCGCATCGCGGCAAAAGATGAGCTCGATCCCAGCATGCCTAACTTTACACAGCGAGTTCTCCAGGTCGAAGAGGAGTTCTATTTGATAACTCCTGAGCCCTTGGAGCCTTCCGATTGTTTCAACCACTCCTGCGAACCCAACGCCGGGTTTACCGGGCAGATTGGAATCGTCGCGATGCGCGACATCAAGGCAGGGGAGGAAATCAATTTCGATTACGCCATGTGTGATGGCACTCCTTACGACGAATTCACATGTTTTTGTGGCAGTGGAAATTGCCGTGGTAGTGTCAAAGGTAGCGACTGGATGCGTCCCGAATTATGGGAGAAATATAATGGCTACTTTATGCCATATCTGGCCAGGCGTATTGAAGCACTTAAGACTCAGATGCGCGTACGCGCGTAGTACCCTCAAGCTGTTCTCCCCAAAGCCAAAACGGATTGCGTAGTAAAATCTGCGCCATCCGTTTTATGTTTAATTCATTTGTATTTCGAATCTATATTGTTGCACTTGTTCTTCGATTGATTCCAGTTTTTCTTGCACGTGGTTTGGGGATTGGTCTGGACGATATGTTTCAATATGATATGTTGGCGCGTAGCCTTGCATCCGGACATGGATTCCGTTGGTACGCACAAGCAGACTTGAACCAGCTCGCCTCATTCGTGAACTTCGACCTGTCCACGGTTAAAAATTATGATCCTATCCTGGGCGTTCCCACTTCGTTTCGCGCTCCGTTATATCCCGCGTTTCTTGCTCTGGTCTATTTTTTCAATGGGATAGATTTTTCCCGCTTTTTTGCTGCGCGATTGGCCCAGGCGATATTACTTGGCGCGCCTCTCGCACCATTGACGTATCTGGTTTCAAAAAAATTATTTCCTCCGCTGTATCAGGGTCGTATGGCACTGGAGAATTCAGAACGTGCCGCGCGAATCTCTGCCTGGATTGTCGCTGCATATCCAATGCTGCTGGTTTATCCGCTGGGCCTGGGAACTGAAAACCCATTTTTCGTCTTGCTCCTTGCGTCCAGCCTTTACCTTCTCAAGACGATCAATCATCCAACTCCACTTAACTTTCTCCTTGCAGGACTTTTCCTTGGTCTTACTGCACTTACGAGATCAGTTATTCTTCCGTTTGCTGTGCTCGCGATCCTTTGGGGATGGTTTATCCTGCACCAACCTCGCGGCGCAACCCTGGTGGCAACGGCCCTGGTATTGACTATCTTTCCGTGGATTATTCGCAATTCCCTCTTACATCATAAACTGACAGGTATCGAAACATCCATGGGCTATAACCTGTATCTCGGCTACCATCCAAAAGGGAACGGATCATTTGTTTTCGGTCCCTCACTTGATTTGTTGACCATTTTAGACGATGCAGAACGCGACAGAATTGGAACGCAAAAAGCGATGGAATTCATTAACGCACAGCCCGCACGGTTCATACCGCTGGCGATCAATCGTCTTGGCTTCTTCTTTGGCCTTGAAAAGCGCGTGCTTATGTATTTTTATTCGAACAATATTATTGGATATGTTCCGCTTCGAGCACTGCTGACTATCTCAGCACTATTGCTTTTGCCTTTTGTTTTTATCTCCACTTCTGCCGCATTAGGACTCTCTCTTCTTCGCCGGAGGCCAGAACATATTTTGCTGATTTTATTATTCGTTGCCTATATATTGCCTCATGTCTTCATCCTTTCCGAAGACCGATTTCATCTTGCACTTGTGCCGTATATAGCCATCCTTGCCGCGCAAGTTTGGGTTAATGGTTTTCAAGAGCAATTTATCTATTGGAAAGAATCCAATAAAGGCAAATTCGTGGTTGCCTTTGCAATAATCGTTGGGATTTTACTCATCACAAACTGGCAAGTAGAGCTGACCCGCGATGCAGATAAAATATCGCAATTGCTTGGTCCGAATGGGAATCAAACTTATTTCCCCTATTAATCAAAATGAAATTTCTCTTTGGCGAAAAACTATCCTTTGACTGGAAAGTCGTCACGATCACGATTGTGAGTACGTTATTGCTCATGGTAGATTATTATCACAGGCTTACAGCGTACAAATACTGGGATCGAGTTATTCTTTATCTTATTATTCCCTTGATAATTATTATCCTGGTATTTCGCGAAAACCCGCAGGAGTTTGGATTCTCATTGGGTGATTGGAAAGCAGGTTTTTTAATTACCGCCATTGGTATTTTACTCATGGCGCCTATCATATATTTTCTTGGGCATGGCGATGAATCCATGAAAACGTATTACCAACCCTATGTGAATGGCTTACCGTGGACAACATTCCTTGATTTAATTGGCTGGGAATTCCTCTTCCGTGGTTGGATTCTATTTGGATACGCGCGTGTATTCGGACATAACGCACTTTGGCTGCAGGCTGTCCCGTTTGCGCTGATGCACAATGGAAAGCCTGAGGTCGAGACACTCTCTACGATCTTTGGCGGGTTCGCGTTTGGATGGTTGGCCTATAGAACAAAATCGTTTCTCTGGCCGTTTCTTATCCACTGGTTTATTGCCACGTTTATCATTATCGTCGCCGCGGGGTTAATATAGTAAATAGAAGGCTAGCAGACCAGAAGACTACATGACTAACTTCGCCCTCCGCCCAGCGCGCGAAACGGAATCCCGCGTAATCAAAGATCTAATCCACTCAGTTGGGATTAATCCGATGGGCGTAGACTGGAAACGTTTTGTAGTGGCAGTCAACTCTCAAGATGAGGTCATTGGTATTGGTCAGCTAAAACCTCATGGGAAGGAAATTCTTGAACTTGCCTCCATTGCAGTGTATCCAGAATACAGAGGTCAAGGCATTGCCAGAGCAATCATCGAGTACCTTCTGAAGGATAGCCCACGGCCGCTCTACCTGATGTGTGAGTCTAAAAATGGTCCTCTGTACGAAAAATTTGGTTTCCTTGAAATTCCTTATGAGGAAATGCCTCGCTACTTTCGGCGTATTAGCAAATTGGCTGGGTTAGCTAGTACTCTCACGCGTCACGATCAACGCATTCTGATAATGAAGTTGCAGTAAAATTAGTAAGATGCAAAACTTGAAATCTGTACTTTATATGGCATCAGGGATCCTGCTTGGGTTGTTCCTGGCTGTGCTTGTCTGGGTGGTTGCTCGCAACCCAAGTGGAGAAGCAGTTATACTGCGACCCGTACCCACCGAAAAACCGGTCATTGTTCATATTACAGGCGCAGTGCCTCGTCCTGGCGTATATGCGTTACCCCAAGGTGCGCGTGTGCAGGATGCAATTTCAGCTGCAGGCGGCTTTCTCGCAGAGGCGGAAAAATCTGAGATCAATCTTGCGCGTCTTATTGAAGATGGTGAGAAATTTGACGTTCCATACATCGAAGGCGTTTCCCCTATCCTCCCCACGCCAGGCGCAACAGTGGTTGCAGCGACTACAGAACTGATCAATATCAATACCGCCTCCCTCTCTGAATTGGATACTCTTCCGCGTATTGGCCCAACGACGGCGCAAAAGATCATCGACTACCGAGAACAACATGGACCGTTCCTCAACATCGAAGATATCGTCAATGTTTCGGGTATCGGTCCAGTCACATACGAACTCATCAAAGATATGATTACAGTTACAACGGCAACAAGTCCATAGGACTTGTCCTTCTTTGCATTGCGTGCTGTTTAAACATTCAGCCCGACTTATATAAGTCGGGCTGAATTCTAGACTCGATTTCTTTGTTAGTGTTATCCGAAACTTACTTCCTCGCCACAAAATTGCCCTGTGATTTGTAAGCTGATGTTACCAAATAACTCAGGGTTACTTGCAATTATTTCCAATATGAAATCATAAAATTCAGCGGGTATTTCCCCTTCATCAACCAACTCGCCATTCTCGTAGACACTAACCCTGTACCACAGGGATTGTCCCTCTTGGCAAGTCAATTCTTCCGCTTTCCTTTCAGGGATTTCGCCCCAGAAAGCGAAACCGGCCAAAGTGGCCCTAAAGCTTTCCCCTGCATACTTACTCAAACCACCGGGGGCTACGCAACGTACCACGGATGAATCATCTTTGAAATTGCAGGATAAACTGTACTCGTTTGAGTGAGCGAAAAAGGAATTATTTTTAAGATCTTTCTCAGTTAGCCCGGTTGTATTAAACAAGAGCACAATCCCTGTGCCATTATTAAAGGTGGCACTAATGAGAGTTACACTCTTATTTTCAGTAGCGGGGGCTGCCGCCACCACAGAGGCAAAAATTGCCAAAGTAAGAATTACAACCATTACCGTCCAAAACCGTCTTTGCATTTGTTTAGCTCCTAACGAAAAGTATTTGTATAACGCCGTCAGGACGCAGAAATAGTATGCAAGTTACCGGAATGGAAGTGCAACAAATTGCAAATTCGTAAGACTCCCCGCACCTTTTAAATTTGTAAGAAACTCCGTCAGTGTGAATGGCTATTAAACCAATAGGAAACTAATCTGCTTCTCAATCTTCTATTCCCTCTTATGTAGACCATTTTCGTCTATCTTGCGCGAGCAATTCATCTGCTTCGCTGGGGCCCCAGGATCCAGGTTCATAAAAAGCAAGCGGCCGCTTTTGTGCCTCCCATGCTTGTGTAATGGGATCAATCAATCCCCAGGCAGTTTCGACTTCATCTGCACGAGTGAATAATGACGCGTCGCCGGTGATTGTGTCCAGCAGGAGACGTTCGTAGGCATCTGGCAAAGCGGTCTTGCCAAATGCCTCCTCATAATGAAATTCCATATCTACCGAGCGAAGCCTCGCTGTAGTATCTGGCACTTTCGCCTCGAATCGCCAATGAACGCCTTCATGTGGTTGAAGGTAAAGCACAAGCACATTCGCCGTCAGAGCACCATCAGTGGAGGGGAAAAGCAAATGAGGAGGTTTTTTGAACTCGATTGTGATCTGGGATAGCTTTTCTTTCAAATGCTTGCCCGAACGTAAATAGAAAGGCACTCCCTGCCAGCGCCAGTTATCGATTTGCAATCGTATTGCCGCGTAGGTCAGAGTGGTTGATTTAGGATCAACACCTTCTTCCTCGCGATAATCTTTGTATTGTGCGCCCACAGTCCATTTTAGAACTTCATCTTCTTTCATTGGACGGATGGAACTTAACACTTTGACCTTTTCGTTGCGCAACGCGGTCGCGTCAAAGGAAGCGGGGGGTTCCATGGCAACAAGTGAGGTGAGTTGCAATAAGTGATTCTGGAACATATCGCGCAGTACCCCCACATGGTCGTAGAAGCGGCCACGATGTTCCACACCCACCTGTTCTGCGACCGTGATCTCTACATGGTCAATATAATTTCGGTTCCATAAAGGCTCAAAGATGGTATTCGCAAAGCGCGATACCAAAATATTTTGAACTGTTTCCTTACCAAGATAATGATCGATACGATAGATCTGTCTTTCGCTTAATGTTTTGTGGATTTGCTCATTCAGACTGCGCGCTGATTCGAGGTCCGTGCCAAATGGCTTCTCGATGACGACTCGCCGCCAGCCGTTGTATTCAGTGAGTTGATCTGTAAGCCCAAGGAGGTCAATAATATTTGGGAAAACTCCAGGCGGCGTCGCCATGTAATAAATGCGATTGCCTGAACTGATTTCCCAGCTCTTTAGCAGATTGCCAAGTTTCTTAAAATCGGCAAGGTCAGTATAGCGACCCTGTTGATATACAAGGTTTTGTGCAAAAGTGCTCCATTCTTCACTTTTATATTTGAAGGAAGCGAACTCTTTCATCCCATCTTTGAGATGCGTGCGGAATTGATCATCTGAGAAGGCTGTATTGCCATAACCGACAATTCGGAACTGCTTTGGCAAGCGCCCCTTACGATACAAATTAAAAAGCGACGGCACAAGTTTGCGCTGTGTCAGATCGCCCGACGCTCCGAAAATGACAATAGAAGTGGGTAAGCCGTTGTCCATAGATAGTCTCGTTCTGCCACAGAGTCTCAGAGACACAGAGAAATAATAGATTCTCTGCGACTCTGTGTCTCTGTGGCGAAATTATTCCGCTTTCTTTACAGCATGACCGCCAAATTGATTACGCAAAGCTGCTAACATTCGTGCAGTGAAATTCTCTTCATCTCGGCTGAGGAAACGCATTTGCAGCGCCAGCGTGATGATTGGGGCGGCTACATCTAGGTCGATTGACTCAAATACTGTCCAGCGACCTTCACCGGAATCCGCTACCCAAGGCTTGATCTGCGTCAGTGTTGTGTCTTCATCCAGTGCACGCGCGGCTAGATCCAATAACCAGGAGCGCACCACACTTCCATGCTGCCAGATGTGTGAAACTTGCGCGAGATCCAGTTCGAATTCCTTTTTCGCCTTCAAAATGCTATATCCCTCCGCAAAGGCTTGCATCATTCCATATTCGATTCCATTATGCACCATCTTGACGAAATGTCCCGCGCCATGTGGACCAACATGTCCCCAGCCTTTGTCCGGCGCAGGAGCCAGAGTCTCAAAAATGGAGCGCATCTTTTCCACAGCCTCAGCCTGCCCACCGATCATCAAGCTGTATCCTTCTGTCAGGCCCCAGATCCCGCCACTTGTTCCGCAGTCGATGAAATCAATTCCTTTGGGTTCAAGCATCGCAGCGTGACGGACCGAATCCTTATAATTGGAGTTGCCTCCGTCAATGACAATGTCGCCATTCGAAAGAAGATTTGATAATTTCTCAATCGTGTCATAGGTCACTTGACCAGCAGGTACCATTACCCAGACAATACGCGGCGCGTTAAGCTTACTCACCACCTCTTCAAGCGAGTGCGCACCTTCTGCACCAAGTTTGACTGCCTCTTCAACAGTCGCGGCGGTGCGCGCATACCCGACGACGCGATGCCCACCGCGTGCCAGACGTGTTGCCATGTTCAATCCCATCTTACCCAAGCCGATCATTGCAAGTTCCATAATGCCTCCATGTTATTCGCGCTGAGCGGAGGCTGAGTGCACGTCGAAGCCGTAGACGAAGCGCGCTTCGTCTGCACTCCTTGCTGGCGCTCGTCGTTCCGCTCAGCGCAAGTCACCCTTCACAAATTTTCAAGCCCTTCATCTTCCTTGGCAATTTGCTTGCTGCATCCGCATCCACCAACCAGATCAATCTGCCATCTTTCGGACTGATCCTTTGGGCAGGATAGTACTCTGGATTATATCTGTCACTTAGCACTTCTGACAAAGTAATCGCTTTCTTTTCACCTGTGGCCATAAAAGCGATAAGACGCGCGCTGTTAAAAACA
>Ga0081539_10002927_pt1 | contig 22515 bp, 24 predicted proteins | sample TabmetS4T2R2_FD_71023 | JGI IMG/M metagenome (GOLD analysis project Ga0081539, IMG submission 71023) | Tabebuia heterophylla rhizosphere microbial communities from the University of Puerto Rico - S4T2R2 | ecosystem: Host-associated > Plants > Roots > Rhizosphere ...
CGACGAATCCTTCACAATCACGCCACACGTCGAACGGCGCAGTGCGGGCCGCAGCGTGCCGGCACACCGCCCCAGCCGTACCGGTGTAGGACCTCGCCCACTTGCGCCGCAACCGAGCAGGGGTCCCCCGCGACGTCACGCCAGCCATACCGCAGGACGACCTCCCCCGCCGTCACCGCACCGTTGTCGCGGCGCATGTCCCGGAACGCCTCAGTCCCGGGATGTGCCTCGCGGCCGTCCAGCTCGACAACGACGCCCCAGGGTCGATAGCGAACGTCCCGATACCGCGACGAGGTCGCGCCGTCGACATACTCGGGAAGATTGCGTTCGCCGTGCGGGAGACGGTGGGCCCGCTCCACGTCGTTCAGGTATCTGTGCTCCAGAGGTGACGCCGCTCCGGCAGCCACGTCGGCGAGCAGTTCGTTCAGAAGCGATCGCCAGCGCTGACGGCGACGCCCGCGCAGCGCCGTCCCAAGCCGGGCGGCGGTGGTGAGCCGTCGCTGGGTTACGCGCATGACGAGATCGAGCACGACCTGCGCAGACGTCGTGCGGTCCACGACGTCGAGTACCGCGGCCTCCAACCGCAACCGTGGCGGACAGGCTGACGGGTGTGCCTCTTGCGGGAGCAGGCGCGAGTACCGGATCCGCAGCCCTGGCTGGCGGGTCACTCGCCGATGGGCCGGGACGACAATGCTCACGAGCGACGGGGATTCGTCTATCGCTGCCGCCAACCAGAGCGCCGTCCCCGCCCCAGCCATGGCACCGGGACCGCAATAGAGAACGCCGGCCCAGATCCGCGCCCGTTCATCTGCCGGACCGGTGTGCGTGAGGTAGATCCCCGGGAGCAGTGGTCGCCACCGTCCCGCGTCGAGCTGAGTCCGGGCACCGGCCGGCGTCAGCCCGGCGGCGAGCAACTGCCGACGAGCGATCACGCCATCCTGGCTTGCCGCCAACGGCTCCCATCCCGGCACAGGGCCAGCATCTCCGACTCCTAGGTCGCACCCGCGCGACCTGTGGATAACCGAGCCAGCGGTGCCTGATTGTGAAGGATCCGTCGGCTGTCAGCCGACGGATCCTTCACAATCTCGCGATCAAGAGCATCAAGGGCGCCGCAGTTCTCGATCAATCGGTCCACGGCGCGTCCGGACATATGGCAGGCTACGGTCCGAAACCGAGTCGTAACGGCGCGTGTTGCGACGAACCTGTTTCGGACGGAGGGCTTGGGGAGTCGTGGCGAGCGAACCATCCCATGCTGCGAGCCGGCATCGTGCCGCCATGCTGGCGACCGCGACGGCGGCGGTGATCGCCGTCGGCGCCGTGGGCATCGGTGGCTCCGAAGCCGCGGCGGCACCCGCACGTGCCGGACTGTGTGCGCGCTATGGCAGCGTCGTCGTCCAGCACCGTTACGTCGTGCAGGCGAACCACTGGGGCGACGCGACCGCCCAGTGCCTCGCCACCACCGACGGCGGATTCGCGATCACCCGATCGGACGCCGACCGCCCCACCGCCGGCCCTCCGGCCGGATACCCCTCCATCTACTACGGATGGCATTACGGCGCCGGCAGCCCCGGGACCGCGCTCCCCGTGCGGGCGGACTCCCCGATGTTCCCCACAATCCGCACGTCCGTCGCGATGCGCTATCCCGACGCCGGTATCTGGAACGCCTCCTACGACATCTGGTTCGACCCCACGCCGCGCCGCGCCGGCGCCAACACCGGCTTGGAAGTCATGGTGTGGGTCAACCGGCGAGGTCCGATCCAGCCCGCCGGCGCCAAGGTCGGGACGGTCCGGCTGCTCGGCGTCGAGTGGGATGTGTGGCACGGCAAGGGAGTGCTCACGTACCTGCGCCACTCCCCCACCGCCACGACGACGTTCGCCGTCACCACCTTCTTTGCCGACGCCGTACGCCGCGGCTACGCCGAGACGTCGTGGTACCTGACCAGCATCCAGGCAGGCTTCGAGCCGTGGGTCGGCGGTACCGGCCTCGCCGTCACCGCGTTCACGGTGACGACCACTATCCGGGCCACGACGGCGACCACTGCACCCAAACCCTCGACGTCGATCAAGCAATCCGCGACCATCGAGCCAGCCGCGGCAAATTCGCGGCCGCCGAAGCCGGCACCCGCGCCGAGACCGCCACGGCATCAGCCCCGCGGCAGGCCACTGGAGACCGCGAGAGAGTCAGGACAGAAGCACGCCTGCCCAGAAGGACGCCGCCACGGCCACGGCAGCAAGGGATACCGGCCAAACCCAAGACATCACGGCAACCCGAGACACCACGGCAACCCGCGACACGACCACGGCCGTCCCCTCCGGACACGGGGGGAATCGAGCGGGGAATCGAGCGGGGAATCGCGCGGGGAGCACCGTCACGCCTGAGGCGCTGAGCGCCCTCCGGAGGCCAGGATTACGCCATGCAGCACACCATCCACGCGATCAAGGTCTGCCTCAACGGCTCCCGTCAGCCCGGGGACCATCCCGCGCTTCCCGTTACGCCACAACAACTCGCGGAGTCCGCACTCGGCGCGGTCGCGGCCGGCGCCGAGGCCATCCACCTGCACGCCCGCGGCGGCGACGGCGCGGAGTCACTGCGGGCGGACGACGTCGCCGCGGCGGTCGGCGCCGTTCGGCGGGCCGTGCCGGGCGTCTCGATCGGTGTCACCACCGGACTGTGGATCACCGACGGGGACGCGGCGCGGCGGCATGCCCTGGTCGCGCAGTGGGCCGAGATCGACCCAGCGCAGCGGCCGGACTTCGCATCGGTGAACGTGCCCGAGCCGGGGTTCGCCGAGCTCGCCCGGTTGCTCCTCACCGCCGGCATCGGCGTCGAGGCTGGGGTGTGGTCCGCGGCGGACGCCGACCGCGTGGCGCAGACGGCGCCCGACATCACGTTGCTGCGCATCCTGGTGGAGGTGCAGGACCCGCCGCCGGAGGACGCCGTCTCAGCGGCGGACTCGATCCTGGCCCGGTTGCGGCGCCACGGCCTCGGTGTTCCGCTGCTTCTGCACGGCGAGACGGACACGTGCTGGCCGCTCGTGGCGTACGCGGCACGGCTCGGGCTGCCGACCCGCATCGGCCTGGAGGACACCCTCACGGGCCCGGATGGCGAGCCAGCTGCCGACAACGCCGCCTTGGTCCGGCTCGCACTCGATCACGGGTCCGCCGCGACGGCACCCGGCTGACCGGCATACGTGCAGGTCAGCGCGCATTGGCCAACCGTCCCGGAGGCCCTGCCAAAAGAGTGATTCACGTTACGTCGCGTGATCAAAACGTGACATGGGACGAATCCTCGGATACGTTCTCGATGCTTCTCACCCCGGGAAGCACCCGGACGGACGCCGAACTCTGCCACCGTCGTAGGGCCACTGGACGACCGCATGGCAGAGGCGGGGGACCCACTTTCGGGGCGTTCGACCAGCAGAAGAGGACGCTCCTTGGGGTGAAGCCGCAACGCCGCCCCGGTGCCTGACCGGACCGGGGTAACGCCGAGCGGCCGGGTAACTTCTCCCACCCGAACCCGACAGCTCACCTCGTAGGCGTCGGAGAGGGCATACCCCCGTGACCACTCGTGCCACGGCGCGTCGCCGCGCCCACGTGCGCCGAAATACCCCCCTCAGCGCCTTGACCACCGCCGTGTCCGAGCATGCGGGATCGCTCGGCCGCGGCGGAGCCGTCTTGGCGATGTCGTCTGGGCTCGTCGCCAGCATGGCCGTTCCGGCCCACGCCACGCACACGACATCCGGTGTGGCCGCCCCGGCGCCGGCCGTCGCGCCCGCTGCCGCACTCGTTGCGGCACCGGCGCTGTCGACGAGCAGCGCGCCGCTCGCCGATCCGTTCGCGCAAGAGGCGTCGGCCCCACTCACCGCACCCGCCGCGGCCACCGTGACCTTCGACAGCGGGGCCTTCGCCGCCGCACCGGCGCCGGCGCCCAAGAAGAAGGTCGAGACGACCAGCGAGCCGACGACGAGCCGGTCCACCGAGCGCGCTTCGCGCAGCAGCACACGAAGCTCGGCCTCGTTCGGCAGCGCCAAGGGCTCCTCGGTGATCGCTCTCGCGGAGCGGTACATCGGCGTGCCCTACGTGTACGGCGGGACGACGCCGTCGGGCTGGGACTGCTCGGGTGCCGTGAAGTACATCTACGGCCTGCTCGGCGTCTCGCTGCCGCGGACGTCCGGCGCGCAGTACTCGGCGACCGATCACATCTCGCGCTCCAGTGCCCAACCGGGCGATCTGGTGTTCTACCTCAGCGGTGGATCGGTGTACCACGTGGGGATCTACGCCGGCGGCACCATGATGTACGACGCCGGCCGCACCGGCCGGGTGTTCTCCAAGCGCGAAATCTTCTCGGGGACCGTGGTGTTCGGCCGCGTCTGAGATTCTCCGGTCCGGAACGCGCCGCCGGTCTCTCGGTTCAGGCGGCGCGTTCCGGGGCCTTCGGCTCGGCGGCCCCCTCCGCGGCGCCGAGGGACCGGCGCGGTCGGACGGCGGACGTCACGAGGTCGGCCACCGCGAGCACCGCCACACCCAGCAGCCAGCCGGCGGGGATGTCGGTCGGCCAATGTGCCCGGCCGACCACCATTCCCGCGCCGACGACGAGCGACCCCACGGCAGCGGCCGCGACGGCGACCCGGCGGGTGACCCCCGATGTCGGGGTGAAGGCGCGTGCCACGATCACCCAGCAGACGAGGGCGGTCGCCGTGTGCCCGGACGGGAAGGAGCGGCCGTTCAGGAACTCCCAGGGACGCAGATCGTCGCCGGCGTACGTCGGCGGCGTGCGCCCGATGAGCACCTTCAGGCCGAGCACACCGATCGGCAGAAGGACCAGCGCGACGGCGCCCTCGACCATCGGCCGCCATCGACGATCCGCCCACCCGGCGACGGCACAGGCGATGGCCGTGACCGGCACGGCGAAGAACGGCGAGCCGAACGCGGTCACGGCAGCGTCCCAGGCCTCCCAATGGCGACCGCGATGCGTGGTCACCCACAGGACGCTCTGGAGATCGAGGCGGTGCAACCCGAAGGCGCCGACGCGGACCAGCATCGTCAACGTCACGAACGCCAGACCGCTGCCCACCAGAAGGCACAGCGAGAGGCGTCGCGACGTCCGCGCCTCCCCACTCATTGCATCAACCCTACGGGCTTGGCTCGGCGGGCCCGGCTCAAACCCCCGGAGGGCGCAGCCCTGTTCCGGGAGAGCTGATCGGCGCGTCCGGACCGGCGAGCCAGGCATCGATGGCCCGCTGCAGCCGCTGCCGGAGCTCGGCAGGCGCGAACGACGCGTCGAGCGAGACCCGCGCGAGGTCTGCCAGCACGTCGTCGCCGTAGCCGAACGCGTCGCGAACGCGGGCGTACTCCTCCGCGAGGGTCGTGCCCGCCACCTGCGGGACGTCGGCGTTGACGCTCACGACGATCCCGGCGTCGCGAAGCCGGGGCAACGGATGGCTCGCCAGCGAGGCCGCCACCCCGAGCGCCACGTTGGACGACGGGCACACCTCCAGCGGGATCCGCCGATCACGCAGTTGCGCGGCGACCGCGTCGTCCTCAAGGCACCGGACCCCGTGGCCGATCCGCTCGGCCCGGCCCACCTCGAGCGCCTCGCGGATGCTCGCCGGACCGGCGAACTCGCCCGCGTGGTGGACGACATGGAGCCCGGCCTCCCGCGCGGCGTCGAAAACGCCCGCAAAGGGACCCAACGAGTACGCCTCGTCACCCGCCACCCCGACCGCGACGACGCCCACCCGGCCGGCGCCGTCGGCGGCGTACGCGCGGGCAAGCTCCAGCGTCCGCCAGGCCCGCTCTGCCGAACGCCGCCGCGAGTGGTCGAGGATGAGCCGGCACTCGATGCCGAATCGCGAGCGACCTTCTGCCAGCCCCTCGATCACGGCCTGCAAGGGCATGTCGAGCCGGCCGAGCCGTTCCCCGTGCGAGGCCGCCGTGAACGACACCTCCGCGTAGCCAGTGCCTTCGGCCGCCTCGTCCTGGCAGAACTCCAGCGCCACGCGCCGGAAGTCCTCCGGCCGATGCAGCGACTCCCGGACCAGCGTGTTGTAGTCGGCGAAGGCGCGGAACCCGGCGAAGGGACCGGCCGGCGGGTCGGGAACCGGCACTGCGTTCCGGCGCCCGATATCGCGCAGGGTGGACCACCGGATCGTGCTCTCCAGGTGAACGTGGAGGTGCGCCTTCGGCAGCCGCGTCAGATCCCGCACTCGGGCGAGCATACGAAGCGACGCCGGCCCGACCGCGCAGTACTGTTCGGCGGGTGCGAGTCGGCATCGTCGTCCTTCCCCAGCGACGCTGGGCGGAGCAACGGCAGCAGTGGCGTCGGGCGGAGGAGTACGGCTTCGACCACGCATGGACCTACGACCACCTGACGTGGGACCCCCTGGCGGGGACGCCGTGGGGCGCCACCATCCCGGTCCTGACGGCCGCGGCGCTGGTCACCCATCGGATCCGGCTCGGCACCTGGGTGGCATCGCCGAACTACCGCCACCCGGTGCCGTTCGGGCGCGACCTGGCCGGGCTGGACGACGTCAGCGCGGGCCGGGCGATCCTCGGCATCGGCGCGGGCGGCACCGGGTCCGACGCGCGGGTGCTCGGGGAGCCGGACCTATCGCCGTCCGATCGTGCGGCGCGCTTCGAGGAGTTCGTCGAGCTGCTCGATCTGGTGCTGACGAAGGAGAGCACCACGTACCGGGGCCGGTTCTACACGGCGCAGGACGCCGCGACCACCCTTCCCTGCGTGCAGCGGCCCCGGCTGCCCTTCGTCGTCGCGGCCAACGGGCCGCGCACACTGCGGCTGGCCGCGGCCTTCGGTCAAGGCTGGGCGACAACCGGCGCGCCCGGGACGCACGGCGACGCCGACGCCTGGTGGTCCGGCGTCGCACAGCTGTCGAGGCGCCTCGACGAGACTCTGGCCGCGGCGGGACAAGACCCGGGATCGATCGACCGGATGCTGTCCGCGGACGCCGCGCCGACGTTCTCCCTCGTCAGCGTCGAGCACTTTCAGGACGTGCTGGGCCGAGCCGGTGAGCTGGGGTTCACCGACGTCGTGGTGCACTGGCCGCTTCCCGGCGCCCCGGTGTACGACGCGCCGGAGTCCGTGCTGGACGACGTCGCCGCGATCCTTCCGTCAGTCTGAGCGGCCGAGGTCGCGCAGCTTGCGGTAGTGCCCGCGCACGGCGCTGAGCAGCGTCGGATACTCGACCAGTTCCTCGCCTGACGCCGCGACGACCTCGACGACGGTCGAGCGGTGCAGTTCCGGCAGATCGGCCCGGGCGGCCACCGGCTTCAGGTGATGCGCCAGGTGGTGCGTCATCCCGCCGGTCATCCACCGCACGACGAAGCTCTCGGTGTTGAACGACGCCGTCGTGCGCACCAGGTGCGCCGCCCACTCCCTACCGCCCGGGACCAGGGATGTCGGGTGCAGCCCGATGTTGATGTGCCCCACGACGAGGACGACGGCCGCGATGACACTCGCCAGCGACATCGCGGTCACGAACAGCACCGCCAGGTCGCGCACGCCGATGACCAGCGCGTACGGCAACAGCACCAGCGCGCACAAGCCCTTCTCCAGCAGGAACGACCCGGTCCGCCGCCATGGGCCGGGGGTCTCGATGCCGGCCAGCGCCCCCGTGCGCAGGAAGGTCACCTGGCTGCGCAGCTCCCCGGCCCAGGCCAGGGAGTACAGCACCCACGCGTACAGGTGCTGGAACCGGTGCACCCGCCAGCGCGGCGCGGAGGGATGCAGCCGCACCATCCCGGATGATCGCGTGGCGTCATCAAGCGGGTACACCTGCGTGTACTTGTGGTGGACGCGGTGCTTGAGCGTCCAGTGGGCCACCCAGAACCCGACCGGCGAGGCGGTGTGGACGGCGATCACGTTCGGCCAGGCCCGGCGGGCGAAGCGGCGATGCCCGGCGTCGTGCAGCACCGTCAGCGTCGCGGTGGCCATGACGACAGCGACCGGTACGGCCGCGAGAAGGAGCCACACGCCCTTCGGCCGGAGAACTGCCACGGCGATGAGCAGTGCATGCTGAGCCACCGCGAGGATGGCCCAGTCGCGCCAGGACTCCAGGCGACTGCCCGCCCCGGCTCGGCGTGAGACCTTCGGCGATGGCTTCGCTGGTCGCGATGGGGCGAGTCCCGGCGATGAGCCCTCTGCCGGGCTGGCCGGGGTCTCCCGTGACGGTGCGGACCGGGCGCGCCGCGGGGACGGGGCCGGGGTGATCGTCGACATGTGGCTTCGCTCTCCGGCGCAGGGGTGCGCCATGGTCTACCGCGCGTCGTCGCCTGCCGGTCGCCAGCACGAGGCCCGCTTCCCCACCCTCGGTCTTCACGTGCACCATCGCCCGGCAACCACGCACAGAGTTCATGGTGTGAACGCGCCTGTCAATCCTCCACACCGGGCACGCCAGCGAAGCACCACGACTGTTCCTCATCCGGCAACGTCCGTTCACACCGCCATTACCGCGGCGCCCGCTACGCGATCGAGCCGCCTCCCGGGGTCCGGTGCTCAGCCGAAGCGGAAGCTGATCAGTGACTTGTACGAGGCCACGCCGTTGTACCGGGTGAAGGCCCCCGCCAAATAGAGGATCTTGGCGGTCGGGTCGACGTAGAGCGACTGGACCCCGTTGTTGCCGCCGTCGGCGTTGCCCTGCACGCCGGTGATCTTCGGGTCCCAGTCGGTCAGCGCGCCGTTCGTGGCCTCGAGCTGAGCGGCGTAGTACGGGTACGGGATGCTGCCGTTGCTGCTGTTGCGGTGGTACCCGACGACGTAGGTCGTCCCGACCACGCCGACCGCCTGACCGTCCCCGATCAGCGTCTTCTGCCAGTACCGGGCCCCGGTCGCCGGGTTCAGCACCTTTACCTCGTTCGCCTGGTACCCGCCGATGCCCGCCACGAGGCGAGCCCCGTCGGCGGTGAAGGCGAGCGACATCGGCTCCTCGCCGTCGTAGGACCCGTGCGTGCCGGTGTTCGAGTCGGCGCGCAGCGCGGCATTGAACGCCGGGTCCAGGGCGCCCGTGCTCGTGCTCGCCTTGACCAGCCCGTGCCGGGTCACGCCGGCGTAGGTCTCGAAGAGCCCGCCGGCGTACAGGCTGCCGCCGTTCACCAGCAGCACGCGCGTGCTCCCGCCGGCCACCGGCCTCGACCAGATGGTTCCGCCGGAAGACACGCCCACCTTGCGCACGGAGCCGTTGTCGCCGCCGAGGTAGACACCGTCGCCGGCGGCCGCCAGCGCCCGGACCCGTGCACTCGGCGCCGGATTCCACGCCGTGACGCCGAACGCGGCGTTCAGTGCCGCCGCGTGGGTGCGGCTCACGCCCGCGAACGACGTGAAGTCGCCGCCGACGTACAGCACGCCGCCATAGCTGGTGATGGCGCGCACATAGGAGTTCGCGTTGCCGGCGTAGACCACCGCACCGGTGTCCTGCCGCAGGACGGCGAAGTGCCGTACCGGATGGCTGACGCCGTCGCGGGTGACGACGGCGGTGAAGTTGCCGCCGATGGCGATCAGCGGCGTGGCCGCCCCGGCCACCTTCGTGATGGCGAGGATGTCGCCGTTCGTCGTGCTGTACGACAGCGGCGTGCCGCTGATGGGCGTCGAGCCGCTCGCGCCGGCGATCGGCGCGAACGCCACGGCCAGCGCGAGGGCGGCGGGTACGGCGAACACAGACGCACGGCGAATGCGGGCCATGACTGTCTCCATGACTGTCTCCCCCCGGTAGCGGCACCGGCTGGTATAGCCGCTTGGCTTGCCCGCGCCGCCCAGACGCGGCGGCGGAGTCACGAATCGTCGGGAGAAGGGGACGAATACCCGACAGTGCGCTACGCCGGACGCCCTAGGCCTAGGCTGGCACCCGGGCGCCAGAGGGGAGATCGCCATGGGGATCGTCTCGCCGGGGTTCTCCGGCCGGCCACGCTCCAGCCGGCCCGAGCTGCCGCCCGGGCAGTACGAGACACGCGACTTCCCCGTCCTGTCGGCCGGTCCGACGCCGCGTGTCCGTCCGGAGGACTGGCGGTTCACCATCACCACGGAGACCGGAGAGCGGACGGCCTGGGATTGGTCCGCCTTCCGTGCGCTGCCCACCCAGCGGTTCACGGTGGACTTGCATTGCGTCACCCGGTGGTCGAAGTTCGGCACGTCGTGGGAGGGCGTCTCCCTGGACACGCTGCTGGACGACGTCGAAACAGCCGCGGACTTCGCGCTCGCCGACTGCTACGGCGGGTACACGACGAATCTGCCGCTGGAGGACCTCCTCGACGGCAAGGCCTGGGTGGCGTTCCGCTACGACGGCGAGGACCTGCATCCCGAGCACGGCGGCCCCGCTCGGCTGCTCGTGCCGCACCTGTACCTGTGGAAGAGCGCGAAGTGGGTCCGCGGCATCACGCTGTCCCACGACGACCAGCCCGGCTTCTGGGAGAGCGTCGGGTACCACAACTACGGCGACCCGTGGCGCGAGCAGCGCTACTGGGACGACTGAGGTGCGCGGCCGGCTGGCCTGGCGCGTCGCGACCGTGACCGCACTGCGAGAGGAGACGGCGACGGCGCGGACGCTGGTGCTGAAGGTCCCGGGATGGCCGGGGCACGATGCGGGGCAGCACGTCGACGTCCGGCTGACCGCGCCCGACGGGTACACCGCGGTCCGGTCGTACTCCATCGCCTCCTCGGGCCTGGCCGCCGACGCCGAGCTGATCGAGCTCACCGTCGACCGCGTACCGGACGGCGAGGTGTCGCCGTACCTCACGCAGATCATCTCGGTGGGCGATCCGCTGGAGCTGCGCGGACCGCTCGGCGGCTGGTTCGTCTGGCGGCCGACGCAGCAGGAGCCGGTGCAGCTCGTGGCGGGTGGGTCGGGGTTGGTACCGCTGATGGCGATGCTTCGGGCCCGCGCGGACGCCGGGAGCCAGGCGCCGTTCCGCCTGCTGTACTCGGTGCGCCGGCCCGAGTCGATCCTGTACGCCGGGGAAGTCGACCGGCTGGGCGACGGGAACGGGCTTGCGGTGACGTACGCCTTCACCCGGGTGGCGCCGCCGGGATCGGCCCGGCCGCCGGGTCGCCTCGACGCCGCGCTCGTCGCCGAGTCGGCGTGGCCCGTCGACACCGTCCCGACCTGTTACGTCTGCGGGCCGACGCCGTTCGTGGAGGCGGCTGCCGACCTCCTCATCGACGCCGGGCACGACCCGGCACGGATCAGGACCGAGCGTTTCGGACCCACGGGAGGAACCTCATGACCGAACCGCCCTTCGCCGAGGAGAATCTGGAGCGCCGCGAGGAGTCCCACCTGGACGGCAATGCGGCGGCCGGCGAGCTGCGGACCCTGTTCGCGGTCGACGTCACCGCCGCCGACGGGCAGTGCGCGGGCTGCGGGCGACGCGCGGTGCTGGCCGAAGCGCGGCTGTACACGCAGGCCCCGGGGCTCGTCGTCCGCTGCGCGGGGTGCGAGAGCGTGCTGCTGCGGGTGGTCACGGGGTCCGGGCGAACCTGGCTGGACCTGCGCGGGTTGACCTACCTGCAGTTCGCCACCCCCTGACCGGCCCAAGCTCACTCGTCGTCGATCAAGCAAACCAGGGTCGATCAAGCAAACCAGGGTCGAAGCGAACTCAGCGGTGAGCCCCGACGAGCCCCTGTACGCCCGCGGTGTAGAACGCCGGATCCATCCCGCCGACGACGAGCCGCTGGACGACGTAACCGATCAGCACCGAGGCGATGACGGGAGCGACGGCGGCGGGATCGGCATCGGCCCGCATCTGGCCGGCGGCCTGCGCGCGGGCGACGACCTGGACGAGGAGCTCCCGGAGCGCGAGCTGGATGGACCGTGCCTTGGCCCCGATCTCCGCGGACCGCAACGACTCCGCCCAGGCGAGCAGCACGATCCGGGTGCGATCGAAGGACTCGCCGTCCGCGAATTCCTCGACGGTCCGAAGGAGTCGGCCGACGACGTCCGCCACGTCCGTGACGTCGGGGTCGGCGAGGAGGTCCTGCAGGGCGGTGGTGAGGGTCCCGTAGGCCCGGTCGGCGATGGCGGTGACGATCTCCTCCTTGCTCCGGAAGTAGCGGTAGACCCCGCCGGCCGACATCCCGGACTCGGCAATGACGTCGGCCATGGTCGTCGCGTGGAACCCGTTGCGGGCGAAGCACGACCAGGCGGCCTGGAGCACCTGCTCCCGCCGGGCCGCCAGACGCTCCTCGGAGATCTTCGGCATGGCCCCGAAAGTAAAACGAATATTCGTTCTTGACAAGTGGCCGTCTCTCGCGTGAGGGTGGAATCGTCTAAAACGAACGCTCATTCTCTTAAGTGGAGCGACCCCATGACCACCCACCAGTCGATCAAGCAAACCGGGGCCGATCAAGCAATCCAGGACCACGCCGGGCGGTCGACCTGGGCCGAGGTGACCGGCGCCGCGGTCCTCCTGACCCTGCTGGCGACCGTCCTCCTGATCGCCTTCGCCTGGCCGGCATCCCGTTCCAGCGTCCACGACATCCCGCTCGCCGTCGCCGGACCCGCGCCGGCGGTTCAGCAGGTGAGCACCACCCTGGAGGAACGCCGGCCTGGGGCGTTCGACGTCGAGGTGTTGCCGGATCAGGCCGCCGCCCTGGCGGCCATCCGGGATCGCGAGATCTACGGCGCCATCGTCATCGGCGACGGCGGCCCGACCGTCCTCACCGCATCCGCGGCCAGCCCGGCCGTGGCCCAGGCGCTGACGCTCCTCGCCGTGAACCTCCAGGCCGGCGACGCGCAGCAGGCAGTCCCGGTGCAGGACGTCGTCGCGACCCCGGCCGACGACCCGCGCGGCGCGGGGCTGGCGGCGGGTGCCCTGCCGCTGGTACTTGCGGGGCTCGCCGCGGCGGGCTTGACGACGGCCCGGTTGCGCGGCTCCTCCCGCCGGCTCACCGCCGTGGCCGGCTTCGCGCTTCTCGGCGGCGTCGCGCTGGCCGCCGTCCTTGATCCCTGGCTCGGGATCCTGGACGGTTCCTTCTGGGCGGAGGCGGGCGTCATCGCGTTGGGCATCGCCGCCGTTTCGGTGCCGTTGCTGGGCTTGGAATGGCTGCTCGGCACGGTCGGATTGGCCCTGGGCGGTGCCGTCATGATGCTGCTCGGCAATCCGTTGTCCGGCCTGTCGTCCGCGCCGGAGATGCTCCCGACGGGCTGGGGCGCGCTGGGACAGCTCCTGCCACCGGGTGCGAGCGGCGCGCTGCTGCGATCGATCTCGTTCTTCGACGGCGCGTCCGCCGCCCGCCCCGCGATCGTCCTCACCGCGTGGGTCGCTGCCGGGCTCGCGGTGTGCATCGCCGCCGGTCGCCGGCGCAAGCGCGCACCGGTTGCTTGATCGCGAACACCGGGGAGGCTGGGTGCCATGACCTCAGGTTCCCAACCCCTGTCGCGTGAGCCCAGGTCGTACGTCGTGACGGGAGGAGGGCGCGGCGTCGGCCGGGCGGTCGTGGAGCGGCTGCTTGCCGGCGGTCACCACGTTGTCGCCCTCGAGCTACGGGACGAGGCTATGGCGTGGGCCGGCGACCATCCGGCCGGCACACGCATCCTTCCCCTCGCCGGCGACGCGGCGGACGAGAAGGTCACCGAGCGCGCCGCCGACCTCGCCGAAAGCGCCGGACGCCTCACCGGCTGGGTCAACAATGCGGCCGTCTTCCGCGACGCCTCCATCCACGAGGTGCCGGCCCGGGACATGCTCGACCTCATCGAGCTCAACCTCGCCCTCACCGTCACCGGGTGCACGACGGCGATCCGCCGCTTCCTCGCCGCCCGCACGCCCGGCGCCGTCGTCAACATCTCCTCCCATCAGGCACAACGCCCCGTCCCCGGCAGTACGCCGTACGCCACCGCCAAGGCCGCCGTCGAGGGACTCACCCGCGCGCTCGCCGTCGAGTACGGCGAGCACGGCATTCGGGTGAACGCCGTCGCGCTGGGCACCATCGCCACCGAGCGGTACCACGCGGAGCTGAGCCGGCTACCGGCCGCCGCCCGGGAGCAGTTCGCGAGCGGGTTGGCCGACCTGCACCCACTGGGCCGGCTCGGCGAATCGCACGAGGCGGCCGCCGCCATCACCTACCTCCTCGGCGACGACGCGGCCTTCGTGAGCGGTGCGACCCTCCCGGTCGACGGGGGCCGCGCCGTCCTCGCCCGCGAGCCGATCCCGCAGCGCTCGGGTAGTGATGGAACATGAACCGAGAACAGGTCATGCAGTGGGTGGCGGGCTATGAACGCGCCTGGCGGGACAACGACGTGGACGCCGTCGAGGCACTGTTCACCGAGGACGCCCACTACCGCCGTTCCCCGTACAAGCCCGACGACGTCGGTCACTCCGCGATCCGCGGGTTCTGGCGGGAGAACGACGGAACGACGTTCGCCATGCAGGCCGAACCCGTCGCCGTCGAGGATCGCCGCGCCGTCGTTCGGGTCGACGTGCACTACCGCTCGCCCAAGGAGCAGGAGTACCGCGACCTGTGGCTGCTGCGCTTCGCCGACGACGGCCGGGTCGAGGACTTCGAGGAGTGGCCCTACTGGCCGGGCAAGGCGTACACCGCAGCGGACGCCTAAAGGTCGATCTGCCCGCTCACGCAGGTGATCGTCCCGCCGGCGACCCACACCGTGCCGTCGTCGTCCTGCGAGATGTGCACGCGGCCACGGCGTCCCAGCACCGTGCCCTGCGCCGCGACGTAGGGCGCCTGCAGCCGACCGGTCGCCAGCAGCCATTGGGCGAGTGAAGCGTTGAGGCTGCCGGTCACCGGGTCCTCCGCCGTGCCGGGGGCCGTCTGGAAGAACGCGCGCACCTCGACCGCCTCCGGCGATCCCGGGGGGTAGAGGCCGACGATGCCGACCTCGTGGTCGATCGCGCCGGGCCGGGCGGCGAGGACGGCGTCCGCGCTGTCCAGCAGCAGGGCGACCCACCCCGGGCCGTTGTCCACCCACTGCGCGTCCACCACGGAGGAACGGGCCACGCCGACCTGCCGCGCGAGCTCCGCCGTCAAGTCCTCCTCAACCGGACCGCTGCGGGTCTGCGGTGGCGCCCCGAAGGCCAGTCGGCCGTCGATCCGCCGCAGCGCAATCAACCCCGCCTCGCACTCCTGGACGACGACGTCGAGCTTCTCCGCCTCCGGCGTCACCGACAACCAGGTGTGACAGGTACCGAGCGTGGGATGACCGGCGAACGGCAGCTCCGACACAGGGGTGAAGATGCGGACCCGATAGTGCGCCTCGGGTGCGCTGGGCGGCAGCACGAACGTGGTTTCAGACAGATTCGTCCAGTTCGCGACCTGCTGCATCTCCTCGGTGCTCAGCCCGTCTGCGTCGAGGACGACGGCCACTGGATTTCCCTGGTAGCGGGTGTCGGTGAAGACGTCGACCTCGTGGAATGGACGCATCATGGCGCGAGTTTGTCACGCCGCTCGTCGCGGCACTTGACGCGCCGGCGGGCGCCCGGCGGTCAGTAGCCGCCCGTGCCGCCGCCTCCGCCACCCCCGCCGCCACCGCCGTAGAGCACGATCAACGCGATGACCAGCGCGATCGCCACCACTGCCGCGAGCACCAGCCAGAGGCGGGGGCCGCCTCTCGTCAGACCTGCCATCCGTATCACCGTCCCGTCGTCCTATCGGTAATACGCGGGCACCCGCTTCGCCGGTTCACGGACGGTGGAACTTCCGGCCTCAGCCGGTCGCTACGCGGCCACGCGCTCGGCCACCGGACGCCGATCCGCCGCCCCACGTGCGGCGATCTGCCTGGCGATGTATGCCGCATCGCGACCGACGCCGTGGATCATGGGCGATGACATGGCGTACACGAAGTGGAGACCGACGACGTACAGCCCGGGCTGCTCCCTGACGACGCCGCGGGCGGGCGGCGGGCCGCCGTTGCTCAGGACGTCCAGCCCAGGCCCGCCGATCCAGGAGTAGTCGTGGCGGAACCCGGTGCACCACACCACGTTGGCGACGTCGAGCACGCGACCGTCGTCCAACACCGGCCGGCCGTCCTGGACGCCGGCCACCCGCGGCACCCGCTCGATCCCGGCGTCGGCGAAGTCCTCCCGGCGGACCCGGATGAGCGGCCCGCCACGGCTCAGCACGAGCTTTCGCATGGCGCGGCCCATCGGCGTGCTGACGGTCAGCACGCGGTGGAACGCCACCCGCAGCACCAGCCGAGCGAGGATCAGCCGCGCCGCGGCGCCGGACATCCGGAACGGCAGCTGGCCGACGTCCCGCCCGGCCAGGTAGGTGGTGTGGCCGTTGGCTGCGGCCTCCAGCGCGATGTCCGCCCCGGAGTTCCCCGCACCCACGACCAGCACGCTGCCATCCTGCAGCTGCGACGGATCCCGGTACACGCTGGAGTGCAGCTGGACGACGCCGGGTGCGAGTTCGACGGCCATCTCCGGCACTCTGGCCTCCTGGTACGCGCCGGTCGCCAGCACGATGTTCCGCGCAACGAACCGCTGCTCACCGGCCGTCACGACGTACTCGTCGCCCCGACGATGCACGTGCTCGACGACCACTCCGGGCCGCACCGGCAGGTCGAACCGCTGGGCGTACTGCTCCAGGTAGTCGGCGAACTCGTCCCGGCTGGGGAAGGACCAGCCGGTCGCAGGAAACCGCCAACCGGGGAGTGAACTGAACTTCGCGGGGGTGAACAGCCGCAGCGAGTCCCACCGGGAGCGCCAGGAGTCACCGACGCGCGCGTGGGCGTCGAGGATGACGAAGCGCTGCCCGCGGCGTGCCAGGTGGTACCCGACCGCCAGGCCGGCCTGCCCGCCGCCGATGATGACGGTGTCGAGCGAGTGCTGTTCGCCGCCGCTGTGCCGCTGCGCAGGCCAGTCAGCCGGCCATTCAGAGTCGATGTCCCGTTGCTGCCTCATCACGCAACCCCCAACTGGCCCCGGCGGGGCCGCCACGAACGACGCTACGAAGCCGAGACGACGGCTCGCGTCAGCAGAAGGGCGCACCGTGGGAGGGGTGGCATGGGTAATTCTGTGTAGTCCCCGGTCAGACCAGGCCGTTCTCGTAGGCGTAGGCCGTCGCGGCCGAGCGGGACGGCAGGTCCAGCTTCGTCAGGATGTTGCTCATATGCCGGGCCACGGTCTTCTCGCTGAGGAACAGGTCCCCGGCGATACCCCGGTTCGTCTTCCCTGCCGCCACGAGCCGCAACACCTGGATCTCCCGCTCGGTGAGCCGAGCATCCCGGCGTTCCCGGTACCCGGCCAGGGCCTCCACCCGGGCCACGTCGCTCACCGCCCCGAGCTGCTGGAAGACCCATCGGGCGGCGTCCAGCTCCATCCGTGCGGTGTCCTCGTCGCCGATGGCGCGGCACGCTTGTGCCAGCAGGACCCGGACCCGCCCCGCCTCGTACGGCACGTCGAGTTCCTGCCAGAGCTTCCAGGCCCGCCGCAGGGCCGAGAGCGCCGCCGCAGGGTCCTCGGCCGCGAGCAGGACGGCGCCCTCGGCATGCGCCGCGACGGCGTACAGCAGGGGCGCGTCCAGCTCCGCGGCGGCGGCCTGCAGCTCCTCGACTCCGGCACGGGCGCCGTCGACGTCGCCAGCCGCCACGAGGATCTCGACGTACGCCGGCAACAGCCGAGCGCGGGCGGCCCGAGCGCTCGACTCGCCCACGCTCCGCCGGATGGCGGCCGCGGCGGCGTCCACCTGCCCCTGCGTCAGCCGGAGCAGCGCCAGACCCGGTTGCGGGTCCCGACCGCGCCGGCTCGCCTCGCGGTACGCCTCCTCGGCGTGGTCGAACTCCCCGCGTAACCGGTGCAGGTCGCCCTGCTGGTAGAAGGCCGCGCCGACGGACCATATCTCGCCGGTCTCGATGAACCGCTGACAGGCCTGCCTCACCTCGTCCAGCGCGTCCGTCCAGGCGCCGTGCAGCTGCATGATCTCGGTGCGGTGGATCGTGCACTGCCCGCGGTACATCACGAGGCCCTGCTGACCCTCGCACCACTGCGCGGCTGCCGCCGTCCATTCCTGCGCCCGACGCAGGTCGAACAGCTCGTGACAGGCCTGGATGACGGCGCAGTAGACCAGCCCGGCGACCGCGGGGGCCACCTCACTGGACGTCACGGCGACCATCGACTCGTCGAGCAGCGCTGCGCCCTCGCTCACCCGGCCGAGCCGCGCCAGCGCCTGCCCCTGCAGCAGCCGAGACAGGATCGTGACGTCCGCGTCCGCGAACCGCTGGCCGATCTGCGCGGCCTGCCGGGAGATCGCGTATGCCGCCTCGTAGTCGCCCTCCCAGAGGTTCTTCAGCCCGACGGGCAGCAGCAGGAGCCCCTGTTCGGCGCAGTCCTGCCCGGCCTCCGCAATCAGTCGTTGCCCGCGGGCCAGCCACCCGCCCGCTGCGGCCTGCCCACCCCGGCTGTGCAGGCCGAACCACAGCCAGTACGCGCAACGCGCGGCCCGGATCGGCTGCTCCTGGCTCAGTAGCTGCTGATACGCCCGGCTCCACGCGTCGGTGCTCTCGCCGTCGCGCCCTACCAAGAAGGCCGCCCGTGCCAACCGCTCCAGGTCCTCGACGTCGAGGGGCGCGATCCGGTCCGCCGTGGTGAGTTCCGCGTACGCCTCAGCCCAGGCACGCCTCGCGAAGGCATCCCGGCCCGCGTCTAGAGCATCTGCCACCGCACTAGTCTCCCAACGACACGCCCCTTCTCCCAGCGTCTCGCGGAGAGGGGTCGCCAGTGAGGAGGGCGCCCGATGGTCGATCAGGACGTCGTCCGGCGGGTCGAGGTCAACGGGCATACGGCAACGGCGGATGAGCTGCGCGCCCTCGCGCTGGTCAACTACGGCCATTTCAGCACCATGCAGGTCCGCGGACGGCGAGTGCGCGGCCTCGGCCTGCACCTGTTTCGGTTGGACACCGCCAGCCGGGAACTCTTCGGCACCGGCCTGGACGGCCGCCGGGTCCGCCGGTTGCTCGCCCACGCCCTGGGCGACGACGTCGAGGATGCGCAGGCGCGGGTCACCGTGTTCCGGATTGCGCCCGGCGCGGAGCCGTCCGTCATGGTCTCCCTGCGCGAGCCGTCCGCGATGCCGCACGAGCCGCGAAGCCTGCGTTCCGTCCCCTATCAGCGCCCGCTGGCGCACTTGAAGCATGTCGGCACGTTCGCGCAGATTTACTACGGCCGGCTCGCCGAGCGGGAGGGGTACGGCGAGGCCTTGTTCGTCGGGCCCGGCGGCCTGGTGTGCGAGGGGTCGGTGACGAACATCGGATTCCACGACGGCACGAGGCTCCTGTGGCCCGACGCGCCCATGCTCCTCGGGACCACCATGCAGTTGCTGGACGCCGCCTTGACGGCCGTCGGCAAGCCGCCGCGGCGCGACGTCGTCCGGCTCGCCGACCTCGCGTCGCTCGGGACGGCGTTCGTCTGCAACTCCGGCGGCCTCGCGCCCGTCGGTCGGATCGATGACGTTCACCTGCCGATCGACCGCGACGTCGTCACGATGCTGCACGACGTGTTCGACGCCGTCCCCGGGAGTCCCATCTAGATCCGGAGGGGTGGCGCATGGGCTACGAGGTCAGCCTCAGCGATGTCGAACCTCGCCGGACCGCGGTCGTTGCCGCCACGACGACGTGGCAGGAATTCCCCGCGCTGTGGGGACACCTGCTCGGTGAGGTGTGGGACTGTCTGCGTGCGGGCGGGATCGACCGGGGATGCCGCAACATCATGCTGTACCTGGACAGCGTGCCGAACGTCGAGGTCGGCGTCTTGCTGGACCAGCCGTGCCCGCTCACCGGCCGCGTGGTGGCGTCCACGCTGCCCGGCGGAACGGCGGCCATGACCGTCCATCGTGGCCCCTTCGGGGACGTGGGGATGGCCCATGACGCCGTTGTCGAGTGGTGCGGCATCCACGGGCATCAACCGAGCGGCACGCGCTGGGAGATCTACGGACCGCACGACGACGATCCTGCTCAGCAGTGGACCGAGGTCTACTGGCTGCTGTCCTGAAAACCTCTGCTGTCCTGAAAAGCTGAGATCTGGGCTGAGCCGGGTCAGCCGAGCTCGCGCAGTCGGGGCAGCAGCCGGGCGAGCTGCTCGCCCATCGTCATCGGATCCGCGCCGTGCAGCATGAGGATGAAGTCGGTGACGCCGACCTCCACGTAATCCGCGACCGTCGCCCGGGCCGCGTCCGGCTCCGGGCTGAGGCGCAACTGCACCGAGCGCCGGATCTCGCCTGGATCGCGCCCGACGTCGGCGCAGTGCCGGTCGAGAATCCCCGCCGACGCCGCGACCTCCTCGGGCGTTCCACCCGCGGCATTCCACACGTCCGCGTACTGGGCCGCGATCCGCAGCGTCCGCTTCGGCCCCGAGCCGCCCACCCAGATCGGCGGGTACGGCTGCTGGACGGGCTTGGGCTCGGCTACGGCGTCCTCCAGCCGGTAGTGCTTCCCCTCGAAGGTGGTGCGCGGCTGGGTCCACAGGGAACGCACGATCTGGACGCACTCCTCCAGCCGGTCGGCCCGATCGTTCTTGGTGCCGAACTCCAGCCCGAGCATGGTGTGCTCGTTCTCGGCCCAGCCGGCGCCGATGCCGAACTCCAGCCGCCCGCCGGACAGGTGGTCGACCGTGACGGCGGTCTTCGCCAGGACGCCTGGGTGCCGATAGGTGTTGCCGACCACGGCGCAGCCGATCCGGACCCGAGACGTCAGCTCCGCCATCGCGGCGAGCATCGCCCAGGTTTCGAAGATCGGCCCATCGTCACGTGGACCGAGCGTGGCGAAATGGTCCATCACCCAGCAGGTGTCGAATCCGGTGTCGTCGGCCAGCCGCCAGACGGCGCGCAGCTGATCGATGGTCGCGTTCTGACTGAGCTTGAGGCCGAAGCGCAAGGATGTCACGGGTCAGTCATACCGCACGCCCGGGCCCTACAGGTCCGGCGCGTGGCTAACCGTCACCTGCGCCTCGCCGGCGTCGGCGATGATGCGGAACGTCGCGGACACATGCAGGGTCACGTTCTCGGCGCCGATCGGTTCGATCGGGACAGGGAACGACCAGCCGGAGGCGACCTCCACGCGCTCCGGGCCCGTGACGCGACCGGCCCACTGGCCCGCCGGCTCGTAGTACCCCCGCCACGCCGCCACCTCGACGTCGACGGCGGCGAGGTCGAGCACCAGCGGGTCGGCGCCGAGGTGGAACAGTTCGGCGTGCTTGTCGTCCGGCAGCCGGATCCCGACGGCGGCCCGCGGAAAGTCCGTGAGGCGCTCCAGCAGACGCCGGCCCGCGTCGCGGATGAGGCGCCACGCTTCGGGATCGCCTTCCCCCACACCGGCCAGCTGCACGGGATCCCGCCCGGCCAGCTCCAGCGTCTCCGTTCCGGCACCCGGTGGCCGCACCCCGGTCGGCGCCGGCAGCGTCTCCACAGCCGCGACCGCGGCCGCCAACTGCTCGACCTCCCCCTCCGGGAGCAAGCCGGCGAACCAGCCGACGCCGCGCCGGGACACGCTGCGCCAGCCGCTGATCGTGCCGTCGAGGGCCACCTCGACGCTTTCCGCCTCGGCCGCGCCGGGCCCGCCGCCGAAGCGGTAGAACCGCAGCATCATCGCCGTTCGGCCCGCCAGACGCCGCCGAGGGAACGGGCCAGGATCTGCACGAACTGCTCCACGTGCCGCGGCTGCGAACCGTGGTCGTGGGTGTCCTTCACCCGGTTCGGGTCGCCCATGATGGAGCCGCTGGAATAGGTGAGCACCTGGATCGTCTCGTACTTGTTCAGCGTGCCCGGCGGGTCGGGTGGCAACGCGGACTCGAGGTCGCGGACGAGGTTCCCGGTCAGCGGAATGGCTGGCTGCGCCGGGACGGGCGGCGGGCCGAGCGCGGCGGGAACGGCGGGGACGGTGACGGTGGGCAGCGCCGCGTAGGCGGCGACGATCCGCTGCGCGAAGGCTCCGCTGCGCACGCCCGCGCCGGAGGTCGCGTTGAACGCGTTGGCGCTGTTGCGGGCCACCATCGCGTTCTGCAGGGCTTGCGCGATCGTCTGCGGTGTCTGACCGACCGGGCCGGTGGTCAACCCGACCGGCGGCTCACGCCCGGTGACCTTCACATAGTCGCCGGGGTGCTGCTGGTATTCATCCGCCAGGCCGATGAGATGCCCGTACTCGTGCGGGATGGTGCGCGACGCCTGATTGTCTCCGACGTACCAGTCCCCCGCGTTGGCCCGCGCGTTCCCGGGGTGAACCACGACCGTGCTGGCGTCCTGCCCGCTACCGCGGACCATCTGGAAGTCGATGGGCATCTGCTTCGGCGGAGCAGTGCGCACCGCTTTGTACATGTTCCAGGTGGCCGGCACGAATCCGAACCACGAGGCCGGGGGTGCCAGTCCGGTGAAGTTGACCTTCGCCGTCACCAGCATTCGGGTGGACTGGATCTCCCAGGAGTACAGGGACGTCAGGCCATACGTCGCCCCGCCCACCTCCTCCGTCCACGTGCGGGAGACGAATCCGACCGTGGATCCCGGCGACGCGGCGTCCAGCGCCGCCCAGGTGGCGGCATCCGCGACGCCGCTGGCGGGGGGAGGCGGGGGCC
>Ga0081539_10002929_pt1 | contig 22482 bp, 11 predicted proteins | sample TabmetS4T2R2_FD_71023 | JGI IMG/M metagenome (GOLD analysis project Ga0081539, IMG submission 71023) | Tabebuia heterophylla rhizosphere microbial communities from the University of Puerto Rico - S4T2R2 | ecosystem: Host-associated > Plants > Roots > Rhizosphere ...
TTTTGCCTTTGCCGGCGAAGACGCTGAAGGCGCCGATCCCGCCGCTCTGGTCCCCGGTCTGGCGGATGAAGAAGGCAAACAGGCAGACCAAGATCAGGATCGGCAGCAGGAACTGGACGACGATCGTCCTCTCCTCCTTCCCGGCCTGGGGGTCGAACTGGACCCTGGCGCCTCCCTTCTGCACCGAGGCGAAGAGCTGCTGGGTGACCGCGTCGGAGTCGGGATAGTCGGCATAGAGTTCGATCCCGGTGTCGGTGGTGACGTTCACCTGGTGGTCGAAGTCGAGCAGTTCGGCGGTGCGCAGCCGCTGCGCTTCGGCCAGCTGAGTCACGGTCGAGAGCGGCACCTCCTTGCCCCTCCCCTCGGCCGCGAGCGAGCCCAGCAGCGAGAAGAAGAGACCGATCAGGACAACCGAGGCGACCAGCAGGGCGGTCGAGAGCTTGTCTTTGAGGAAGAAGCGGCCGATCGGCGCCAGGCGTTGGCCCACCTCTTTGAGGAAGGAGCTGTTCTTCTTCGACGATGCGAGACGAGGGTTGGACATGGGTTGATCCGACCCTCCTCGGAAGGCTCGGTTCGGGAAACATCCCCGCTCCGGCGGGCGCCGATGTAAACAGATTGAGAACTCCGGCTTAACTCAACCCCGTTCGAGGCTCTGCGAGAGCAGCTCCAGGCGGTCGGCGCTGTCCATCCCCTTGGCGATCAGGCCCCGCGCAACCGGGCCGCGCTCGCCGATCCACCCGCGCAACCTCTCGACCTGGGCCTCGGAGGTGTCCGGGGCGGCGACCAGGGCGACCCAGAAGCGCGGTGCCGTCTCCGCCCCGAACGGCCAGCGGATCTCGCGCAGCCGACCGTCGCGGAAGTATTCGCGCAGGGAGCTGTGGGTGCCGAGGGCGACGTCGGCGCGGGAGATCGTCACCGCCTGGCCCGCTTCGCCCCCGGAGCCGAAGACGCTGAAGTTGACGTTGCCGTTGACCCGGGCGCGGTCGACGAGAACCGCCAGCTCGACCCGCGACCAGGTGTCGTCGGCGATCGCGACCACCTGGTCGGGCGAGGCTTCGCGCAGCGAGGCGACCAGCTCGCCGGGGTCGTCAATCGACGAATCGGCGGCGACCCCGATCGCGATCGGTTCGCTCTCGACGATCCCAATCACGGTCGAGCGCCGCAGCGCCTCGGCCGCCAGCACCGCCTGTTCTGCGGCCCCGGGGATCAGCTGGTCGCGCCGGTCGTGGGCGACGTCGGCCAGCGTCGCGCTGGTGATCACGAGCAGGTTGTTGCCCTCGTCGCGCGGCGGCTGCAGGAAGAAGTCGGCGACCGCCTGCGACGATCCCCCGGAGAGGCTTTTGATCACGGTCGGGTGCCCGGCGAGCTCGAGGTCCGCGGCCGCGCCCTGAACCACCGTCTCCGCCTCGCCGGTCTCGCCCATCGGGGTCCAGAGCGAGACTTCCGCCGCCTGCAGCGCCGCCGAGCCCCGCGAGGAGAGGAAAGGCGTGCTCGCGAAGTCGGCCACCACGTACCCGCCGAGTACGAGCAGCAGCACGATCCAAGCTACGCGCCCTAACGTCGTCTCTCGCTGCATACCGATCAGAGTAGGGAAACCAAACGTTCTAGGAATGTTTGTCCCGTGAATTTCACGAGAAGTTCACGCCCCCGCGCGATCGCGAAGAAGTGGCGATCCTGTAACTCCAGGACTCCGTACCCGCTTCTACCCAGTATTTCCGTCTGTTTACTCAATGTTCCCTTTATGTTTACAACTGAGACCTCCACTGGGACGAGCATGCCCGCCCGTGGCCCCGCGAAAGGCTGCGGGGCGAAATCCAGTTGAAACAAGGAGAACCAGCAATGTTTGGTTTGAAGAAGAAACTGGCGAGGGCCGGAGCCCTCGCCGGCGTCTCTGCCGCGGTCATGGCCGTCGGCGGGATCGGCGCCAGCAGCGCGGTCGCTGCGCCGAATTGCGAACCGGCCGGCGTCGACATCGTCGGCAAAGGCGCCTCGCTGCAGAAAAAAGCGCAGGAAGTCTGGACCGGCCGGACCGTCGCGTCCAACCCGGCTGAAACCTATTACGACCTGGCCAACCTGCCGCAGGCCAAAGGCACTGGTGGCGGCTACTACGGCGAGTGCCTCGAAGGCGAAGTCAGCACGCCTTCGGTCACCTACGGCTCGACCGGCTCCGGCGCCGGCCTGACCGCGTTCCGCTTCAACGGCGCCGGCAACATCGACAAGCGGATCGCCTACATCGGCACCGACGACGCTCCCAGCGCGGCGCAGATCGAAAACGCCGAAAACGCCCCCGGCAACGAAGCCGAGCCGATCATCATCCCGGTCTCCCAGACGGCGATCGCGGTGGTGGCCAACGTTCCGGCCGGCTGCTCGATCACCGGCGGCATCACCTGGACGGACCTGAACAAACTGTTCAACGGCACGATCACCACCTGGACCGGTCTCACGACCGACAACGGCAACGCCGCCTGCAACACCGCCATCAAACGCGTCGTCCGCAGCGAAGGCTCCGGCACCACGGTCCAGTTCAAGAACTACCTCTCGACCCTGGAAACGACCAAATCCGCAGCGGGTCCGGGATGCGCGCTCGGGACCTGGGCGGCGCTGATGAGCTCCGCCAACAACACCGTTTGGCCCGAATGCGAAGGCACGACCACGGTCGTCAAACAGGCCGGCGGCAGCAACGTGGCCAAATACGTGAAAGAAAATTCCAGCACGATCGGCTACGCGGCGCTGCCGGACGCCAAGGCCCAGGGCGCGGTCGCGCTCTCGCTGCAGAGCGGCACCGGCCTCGGCGGGGCGGCGGTTTACGCCAAACCCGACGACACCACCAACAACACGGCCCGCTGCACCAACGCCCGCTACTCGGTCCCGGCCGACGGGCGCAAAGGCACCGGCGACGGCGAAGCCGTCGACTGGTCGACCGTCTTCGGCGCCCAGCCGGGGATCGGCACCACGGCCTACCCGCTGTGCACGCTGACCTTCGCGGCGGCGTGGAACGACTACGTCGACGCCGGCTACGAAGCAGGCGAAGGCAAAGAGAATCCGGAAGACATCCAGGATGTCGTCAGGGACTACCTGGCGAACTACGTCGTCCCGGTCGCTGAGGGCCAGACCGACCTCGTCGGCAACTGGTACGCGGCGCTGCCGAGCGTCGGCGCGGAAGGTTCCGAAACCAACGTCCAGGACGCGGCCACTTTCGCGGCCTCGAAGATCCAGGAATAGGTCGGAACAAAAGCGGTTTCGTTGGACAGAGGCCGGGCGCTTGCGCCCGGCCTCTGTTTTGCGTCCGCTGGTCGCGCTCGGCGGAATCCCTTTCGCCCTGAGTTTTCACTATGTTCACAACCTCTTCGAGTTCGCCCGCGACGATGCGCCGACTCTGACCGCGGAACAAGGAGAGAGACGGACCTTGACGGCTCCAACTGTTGCTACCCCCAGTCGGCTTCGAGCTTCCCTTTTGCTACTGATCGCGCTGATCGCGCTGATCGGACTGATTCGACCCGGCGAGGCTACGGCGTTCGTCTCCGGCCAGCAGGAAGCCTGGACGGTGCAGTGGGGCAGCGCCGAGGGGCAGCTCTACGACCCGCTGCAGCTCGGGGTCGACTCGACCGACGGCAGTGTCTACGTCACGGATGCCGCGCCGGATCTCTCGAGCCTCCGCGTCCAGAAGTTCTCGCCGACCGGACAGTTCCTTGGCGCAACCGCTCCAATTCCGCTCGGTACCACCGGGCTTGTGGGGATCGCGGTCGACCACGATGCCGGCCGCTTCTACCTGCTTCAAACCGAAGCCGGGATCGACACCGAACACGAAGCTAAATACGTCGCCAAATCCGTACTCGTTTTCTCGACCACGCCGAACGCGAGCAAAGTGCTCGTTCCCGCCGCCCCGACCGCGCAGCTCCCGGCTCCGGCGCCGAACACCGCCGACACCCTCTTCGAACCGCACGAACTCGTGCTCGATCCCAGCAATGGCGATCTCGTCGTCGTGGCCGAAGATCGGCTTGAACGGGTGGTCCTGCAACGGATCGGGTCCGACGGCGTCGCCGGCGGTCGCTACGCCGAAACCGGATCGACGCTCAGCCTCGCGAAACCGTTCGGCGTCGCGCTCGACGGCAAAGGGGTCACTTATGTGGTGGCCAGCTCTGGAGCCGGTCAGCAGGCGATCCGGGCCTACACCCTGCCGGCCGATTTCGCCTCGCCCCTCACTCTGACGGCTGTGCCCGGGTTCGTCGCCGCCGGGGTCAGCGAGCAGTGGCCAACTGGCGCGGAGACCGGCTTGCTCACCGAACCGTTCTTCGTCCCCGTGGGGCTCGGCCCCCAGGTCGCAGTGTCCTCCGCGGCGGACGGCAGCGCTGAGGTTCTCTATTACAAGACCGACGGTCTCTTCGTCGATCTCGAACACCCCGGCGACTTCTACATTCGGGGCTTCTCGCTGCCAGACGAAGCCACCGCGACGGTCTGGGGTGGGGGCGCGACGGAAGGCCAGTGCGCGATCCAGAGCAGGCGCGCCGCGCTGGCAGTCAGCGCCGGGGGCGATCTCGTCGTCCTCGACCACGGCGAGCTGATCCTCTCCGAAGGGGAACTCCCGGACTTTGGGCCCAATGTGTTTCGCTTTGGCCCGGAAGCCGAGGACTCCAGCTGCCCGATTCCGGCGGCCGGGTTCAAACTCAAACAGGGGGCCTCCGAGGTCGCATCTGTCCCGGTGGGCGCCACCGTCACCCTGGACGGCTCTGAATCCGAACTCAACGGCCAGACCCTGACCGAAATGGTCTGGACGATCGAAGGGCCCGGTGGCTCTGTGACGACGGTACCCGTGACCGCTCCGGGCATGACCCTGGATCGCCAGTTCAGCGCAGCTGGGACCTACACGATCCGCCTTGAGATGAAGACGTCGACGAATCCGGTGGGCCCGAGCGCCAAACCGGTCGGTAATACCTTTTCGGCGAGGGCGAGAACCCTAGAGGTCACCGGCGGCGGCGAACCGGTCCCCACGATCACCAACCTCAACCCGACCCACGGCCCCCAGGCCGGCGGGACCTCAGTAACGATCACCGGCACCGGGTTCACCGGCGTGACCGGCGCCACCGGGGTCAAATTCGGCGCCAACAACGCCACCAACTACACGGTCAACTCCGACACCCAGATCACCGCCACCGCCCCGGCCGGCACCGGCACGGTCAACGTCGTGGTGACCAACCCGACCGGCCCCTCGGCCGACGTCGCGGCCGACAACTACACCTACGACGTGCCGCCTGCGACGATCCAGCTGACCGTCCAGAAGACCGGCACCGGACAAGGCACGGTGACCAGCAACCCGGGCGGCATCGACTGCGGCGCCGCCTGCGTCGTCACCTTCAATCACGGCCAACCCGTGACGCTGACCGCGACGCCGGCGGTCGGCTCGACGTTCGCCGGCTGGGGAGGGGTTTGCTCAGGCAGCGGCGCCACCTGCGTCCCCCCGACCACCTCCTCCGTGACGGTTACCGCGCAGTTCAACGCGATTGTCGTCTCTCCGCCGCCTCCGCCACCACCACCTGAGGAACCGCTCACCTGCAAAAAAGGCTTCCAGAAGAAAACCGTCGGCGGCGTCGAGAAATGCGTGAAGAAGCCGATCAAATGTAAGAAAGGCTTCAAGAAGGTGAAGGCCAAAGGCAAGGTGAAGTGCGTCAAGGTCAAAGGCAAAGGGAAAAAGCGGACCAGCCGAGCCAGTCGATCCGAATCGAACCTATTCGCGCCGGCCGGCCTCTGGTAGGACGAGGTCGCCTCATACCGCTTCGGGCGGGGGGTGGAGTTCGAGAACCGCCGTCGGGCACTCGGCCCGGCGGCGGTTCTGTGTTTCCGGGTCCAACCGGACGGGCTCCCAACGCCACGCGCGGGTGACGTTTCTCCCGAGAAATGATCGAGTATTTTTAATTAACCAATCTTCATTAGTGAGCTGCGGCGATCCTGTTGGTTGCCCGTCGACCGGGTTGCAAGCGAGCGGCCGAATTTGCCGCCGAACAGATCGAATAGCGACCACTAAGGAGAACCAGCAATGTTTGGTTTGAAGAAGAAACTGGCGAGGGCCGGAGCCCTCGCCGGCGTCTCTGCCGCGGTCATGGCCGTCGGCGGGATCGGCGCCAGCAGCGCGGTCGCTGCGCCGAATTGCGAACCGGCCGGCGTCGACATCGTCGGCAAAGGCGCCTCGCTGCAGAAAAAAGCGCAGGAAGTCTGGACCGGCCGGACCGTCGCGTCCAACCCGGCTGAAACCTATTACGACCTGGCCAACCTGCCGCAGGCCAAAGGCACTGGTGGCGGCTACTACGGCGAGTGCCTCGAAGGCGAAGTCAGCACGCCTTCGGTCACCTACGGCTCGACCGGCTCCGGCGCCGGCCTGACCGCGTTCCGCTTCAACGGCGCCGGCAACATCGACAAGCGGATCGCCTACATCGGCACCGACGACGCTCCCAGCGCGGCGCAGATCGAAAACGCCGAAAACGCCCCCGGCAACGAAGCCGAGCCGATCATCATCCCGGTCTCCCAGACGGCGATCGCGGTGGTGGCCAACGTTCCGGCCGGCTGCTCGATCACCGGCGGCATCACCTGGACGGACCTGAACAAACTGTTCAACGGCACGATCACCACCTGGACCGGTCTCACGACCGACAACGGCAACGCCGCCTGCAACACCGCCATCAAACGCGTCGTCCGCAGCGAAGGCTCCGGCACCACGGTCCAGTTCAAGAACTACCTCTCGACCCTGGAAACGACCAAATCCGCAGCGGGTCCGGGATGCGCGCTCGGGACCTGGGCGGCGCTGATGAGCTCCGCCAACAACACCGTTTGGCCCGAATGCGAAGGCACGACCACGGTCGTCAAACAGGCCGGCGGCAGCAACGTGGCCAAATACGTGAAAGAAAATTCCAGCACGATCGGCTACGCGGCGCTGCCGGACGCCAAGGCCCAGGGCGCGGTCGCGCTCTCGCTGCAGAGCGGCACCGGCCTCGGCGGGGCGGCGGTTTACGCCAAACCCGACGACACCACCAACAACACGGCCCGCTGCACCAACGCCCGCTACTCGGTCCCGGCCGACGGGCGCAAAGGCACCGGCGACGGCGAAGCCGTCGACTGGTCGACCGTCTTCGGCGCCCAGCCGGGGATCGGCACCACGGCCTACCCGCTGTGCACGCTGACCTTCGCGGCGGCGTGGAACGACTACGTCGACGCCGGCTACGAAGCAGGCGAAGGCAAAGAGAATCCGGAAGACATCCAGGATGTCGTCAGGGACTACCTGGCGAACTACGTCGTCCCGGTCGCTGAGGGCCAGACCGACCTCGTCGGCAACTGGTACGCGGCGCTGCCGAGCGTCGGCGCGGAAGGTTCCGAAACCAACGTCCAGGACGCGGCAGAATTCGCTGCGGAACAGATCGAAGGCGGCGGTGGTGGCGGATTCATCCTCAAAGGCGAAATCAAACCCGGTGACATCGCCATCGCCCAAAACGAAGAGAGGACCTTCAGCGTCGAAAACACCGGTTTCTTCAACTGGACGATCACCGCCATCGCGATCGATGGGGCCGGCCTCGAAAGGACACCGGCTGCGGAAGGCGACTGCGTGGTGAACCTCAAACTGGAAGGCGGGAAAAAATGCTCGGTCACGGTGAGGCGGACGGGCGAAGCAACACCAGTCGGAGGTGCGCTCACAGTGAGCGGCTCACGTCTGGGGATCCCAATCTCGCTGGAAGCCGCGCTGACATAGGACCGCTCGAGCCGGGGGCCCGCGCGGAGTTTTCATTATGTTCACATCTGAGCCACGACGCTCGGGAAACTTCGAGGCCGTGATTCCGAGCAGCGGCCCGATCGCATAAACGGATCGAGGTGGGTCGATCCGTTCCTGAGCCTTCCCGGCCGTGGCGCCGTCGGGCGATCGGCGGGGCGCTTGGCGCGACCGTCGCCGCGCTCCTCGCCCTGACGACGACGGCGCCCCCCGCCGCGGCGCTGATCCTCCCCCCGGCGACGATCGAGGCGCCGAGCACCGAGGGGGTGAACCTCGGGGATATCGCGATGGCCGCGGATGGCACCGGTGGTCTCGTCTACACGAAAACCGTGGCGGGCGTTCCCCACGTCTTCGCCGCCCGCTACGCTGGCGGTCGCTGGAGTGCGCCGATTCGCGTCGATTGGGACCAGTCCTTCAGCGGCAGCGAACCCCGGATCGCGGCTGGGCGCCGCGGCCGGCTCCTCGTCGTCTGGGTGACTCCGGTGGCGACGCTTTCGGACGGGAAGGTCCGAAACGGCCTCTTCTCGGCGTCGTTGGGGCCGGGAGCGGATGGCTTCGGCCCCTCGCTCCTTGTCGATCCGAGCGTTGGCGAGGGCGGTGGCGTCGATCCCTCGCTGGCCGGCGCCGCGCCGGGGAAGGCGGTCGTCGCCTACCGGGTGATCACCCTCACCTGGCCGCTGCCGGCGGGGAAATTCACCAACTCGGTCCAGCTGCGTCCGGGCGACGTGATGGCCGACGTCCGCGTCGCCCGCCTGGAAGGAGACCGCTGGTCGCGCCTCGGTCCGATCAACCGCTTCCCCACCGCCTCGATGCGGGCGCCCAGCGAGGACAACGGGCCCGAGATCGCGATCGGCGCCACCGGCAGGGCGGTGGTGGTCTGGCAGGAGCCCGACTTGACCGGGACCGCCCGTGTGCTGATCCGGCGCGTCACCGGCACGACGATCGGCCCCGTGCTCCAGGCCAGCCCCGAGTCGTGGAACGGGCGAACGGTCACCGACGACGCCTCCGCCCTCGGACTCGACGTCACCGCCACCGACCGGGCGCAGGTGGCGGTGCGCCTCGAGGGCGGCTCCTCGTTGCGGGGCCAGCGAATCTTCCTCACTCGGCTGGGCTCGAGCTTCTCCGACGATGGGGACGAGCCGACCGGCCCCGAGCCGGCCGACGGCGCCGCCGACGCGTCTCCGCCGGCGCCGCTCGGTCCTCCGGCGATCGCGGCGAGCGACGGCGACGGCGGCGACGGCACCCTGCGGCTGGCCTTCGCCGCGGGCGCCGGCGTGCGTCTGGCTCAGCTCGACGACGAAGGCGGGCTCGTCTCCGGCCAGCTCGGGTCGATGCCGCAGGCCGTCCCCGCCACCCCGGTCATCGCCGCGGTCAATCCCGAAGGCGGCGGTGTCGTTGCTTACGGCGCGCTCGACGACGCCGGCATGTCGACCGTGGCGGTCCGCCAGGACTTTCCCCGCGGAGGCTCGCAAACCGGGCTCTTCTACGGCCCGATCGGCGGACAGATCTCTCAGCTCGTCGGCGATGGCTCAGGGTCCGGTGACGCTCTCCTCGCTTTCCGTCAGGGCGAGTCGGGCCGGTTCGCGTTGGTCGCTGCCGGCGTTGCCGCGCCGCCTGCGCGCTTCACTGTCAAGGTGCCTAAACGCTGGGTGCGCCCGCCGCGCGCGCGGCTGCGCTGGTCGGCGGCTCCGAGCACGGTCGGCGCCCTGACCTATGCTCTGATCCTCGACGGCCGGGTGGTCAGATCGGGCCTCAAGCGGCGACGTCTGACGCCGCCGCCCGGGCTGCTCGGCGGCGGCCTGCGGCGGGTCCAGGTGCGGGCGACCGACGCGCTCGGCCAGGACATCATCAGCCGTCCCGTGAAGCTGCGCGTAGACGCACAGCCCCCGCGGCTCAAGGTCCGCGTTCTCTCTGGCCGCAACGAAGTCGCGGTCAAACTGAGCGACCCGCAGTCGGGTCTGGTGGCGCGCGCCACGCGCCTCAGCTTCGGCGAGGGGGCACTGGAGCGGGGTGGTGGCCGGCTGCGGCACCGCTATGCGCGCCCCGGCCGCTACACGATCCGTTTGCGGGCCAGGGACAAGGCCGGCAACAGGCTGTCGCAGCAGGTCAGGGTGGTTGTCCGGTGAGGAGCGCGAAGGCCGCAGCCGGGTGGCTGGCGGTGTTTGCGGCGATCGGGTCGACCGTCCTCGCGCAGCCTGCCGTCGCCGAGCTCGGTCCCATCCAGCTGGTCTCCAAGAGCGCCACCGAGCAGGCCGATCTCGCCGTCGAACCCGCGCTCTCCGCCGATGGCCGTTACGTCGCTTTTTGCGGCCAGATAGGCGGCCGCCAGGGGGTCTTCCGCAAGGCGCTCGCTGATGGTGCGATCGCGCCGGTCGCCACGCGCCCGGTGGGGGCCATCTCTGCCTGCCCGGAGGAAGGATTCTTCGCGAAGGCGCCCTCGCTCTCCGCCGACGGCCGTTACGTCAGCTTCCTCACGCCCGCTCCACTCGACGCCGCGAACGACGGAGCTGCCAGCGACAGGGACGTCTACGTGGCAGACATGAGCACCTCGCCGCCCAGCTACGAGCTGGCCTCGTCGCTGGATGGCTGCGATCCGAGCGATCCCGGCGGCTCGGGCCCCTGCGGTCTCGTCTACGAAGGGGGCGGGGCGCTGGTCGCCGGCCGGGTCGCGCTCAGCGCCGACGGCCGCCGTGTCGCCTTCGTGACCGCCGCCAAATCGAACCTCGGTGGCGCGTCGGGGGACACCCCGGCCGGCCAGGTCCTGCTGCGCGACCTCGAGGCCGATCGCACGGTCCTGGTCAGCGAGATGCGCGATCCGCTCAGCGGCGAGATCAAGCCCGGCGTGCCCGTACCGGGGGGCGCGACGCCGATCTCTGGTATCGGCGCGGGCGCGGCGCTGAGCGCCGACGGCAGCACCGTCGCCTGGGTCGGCAGCCACCTGCCCGATCAGGTTCCGATGCTGGCCGACGAGGAGCAGAAAGTTCGCCAGATCGACGCGGAAACCGGGGGGGCGCCGAACGAGAACGCGTACCACGAGCCTCTCTGGCGGCGACTGTCGAGTGTCCTTCAGAGCACGCGGCGAATGATCGGTGGTGGCGATCCTTTGGCACCGGGTTGCCCGCCCGGCGGCACTCTGGCCGACCCTCCCTGTCAAGGACCCTACCCCGACCTAGTTCAGGCCCGTGAGCGTACGGAGCTCACCGAAGAACAGGGTGGCGGTTGGGGTCGTGACCTGCCAATGCTGAGCGCGGATGGCAAAACGGTTGCCCTTCTCGGTAGTCCGGACGAAGACGGTGACCTCTTCCTGGTCGACATGACCGCCGGAATGAGCCGTCGCGAAGCGGTGCGGAGGTTAACCCGCTGGACCAACCCGGCTCCCGGTGTTCTTCCCCCGACGGTGATCTTCGAACGCCCGGAGTACACGGTTTTCACTGGCCCGATTAGGGCATCCGCGATCTCCGCTGACGGCACTCGGATCGCTTTCACCACGGTTAGGCAGCGCTTTTCGCTGGCGCCGCCGACCTTGATCAGCCCGATCCCTAGCGGCTTCGGCCTGGTCGACGAGCTCTACCAGGTGGATCTCGTCGGCGAGACGATCGAACGGGTGACCCCGGGGACCAGCGCCGACGTCTCGCTCGGCGGCAGCGCCGCCTCCCCTTCCTACGGAGCCGCCGGATCCCTGCTCGCCTTCGGCTCGGCTGCCAGCAACCTGGTCTCCGGCGACGCCAATGGGGCCGGCGACGCCTTCGTCATCGAAGTCCTGCCCGGTGCTCCCCCCGGCGACAGCGCGATCTCCGCTGTACCGCCGCGGCTGGTGACCCAGCCTCGCTGGAGCTTGTCCGCGAGCGCGGTCTCCCGCCCGGACGGCAGCGTCCGGGTACTCGCCAACGTTCCCGGAGAGGGGACGCTACGGGCGCGGGCGGCCTCCCGGCTCGGGCGGGATCTGCGGAATCGGAAGGTGGCGACGGGGCGTAGGCGAGCGCCGGCCGCCCGCCTCATCAGGCTCGAGCTGCGGCTGCCGCCGGGCCTGCGCGGCCTGGCGCGAGAGCCGGGCGGGCTCTACACGACGATTCGCGTCAGCTTCTCGGGACCCGGGGGAAAGTCCCTGCACGAGGATCTCGTCGCTCGCTTCCGCGCCCACGAGAAAGCAAAGGAGCGACGATGAGGCGGGCTGCGGCAGCCCTTCTGCTGGTCGCGACCCTCGCGATCCTGCCGGCCGCGGCTGCTCGCGGCGCCGCCGGCGAATGGCGTTCCGAGCAGCCGGTTGCGACGGGGATCGGTGTCCCGGTCCCGCTCGGGCCGGTCGGCGACATCGACTTCTGGGCTCCCAATCGCGGCCTTCTGATCACCGGCGGGAACTCTGGGATGCCGGCTGGTCTCTACGCCTATGACGGCACTGGCTGGCGTCTCTACTCGACGGTCTGCGGAGGGCGTGAAGGCCGCATCGCCTGGGCCGGTCCGACCGAGTTCTGGACCGTCTCGGCCTACCAGTTGAAACAGGAAGGCGCCACCAGCCCGGACGAAGAACAGCGTCGCACCCTCTGTCATTTCAAGGACGGCGCGGTCGTCGCCTCCTACGCCGAACCTCTTGCTACGCCCGGCACCTATCTGCCGATCACCGCCGCGGCCTGCGCCGGGCCGAGCAATTGCTGGTTCGGCGGCCAGCGGCTTTCGGGCGACCCGAACGTCGGCGCCTTCCACCTGCACTGGGACGGGGCGGCGCTGACCGCGCTTCCTTCGTTGACCGAGTCCCAGCCGCCGCTGAACGGGCCCGGGCGATCGGTCGAAGATCTCGCGTTCCATGGCGGGCAGTTGTTCGAGACCGTCAAAGTCCAGGCTGGCGACCAAGCGCCCGAGGAGACCGAACCCTCGCTGATCCACCGCGTCGACCTCGCCGCGGCGCCACCGTTCGTGCCCCTGTTCCCCACGTTCGCTTCCGGATCCAGCCCCACCTCGGTTCTTGGTGGACTGCGTTTCGCCGGCGATGGCTTGGATCTCTGGGCGGTGGCGGGGTCGACTAAAGGCCCGGCTCCGCTCACGCTCTTGCGCCACGCGGACGGTGGCCAGTTCACTCAGGTTCCCCTGCTTCAGGCGGACCCCCCGATCCTTGCTCCCGGCGAAAGCGTCAAAGGGGTGGCGGCGGAGCCCGGCGGCGGAGGGCTCTGGGTGGGGGTCTGCAAAGGCTCCTGCCCCGCGGAGGGCGGCGCCCTCGCGCGGCTGGTGAGGATTGGCGCCGACGGCAGCGTCGGCCCCGAAGTTCCCCTGCCCGGACCGGCCGACGAAATCGGCAGCAAGGGGATCGCGGGTCCGATCGCATGCCCAGCCGCCGGCCAGTGCTGGATGGCGACGAGCAAAGGTTGGCTCTTTCACCTCGGCGGAAGCCTGCCCGCCGATGCCGACCCGGCGATGCGCCAGCTGATCACCCAACGTCCCTGCGACAACAGTTGCCCGGCGATCCCGCCGGTCGGGGTGCCCGAGGACGATTCGGGGGAACTCGACGCCGGACCCACTCCGGTCCCGCCGGTCACCGAAAACTTCCCCTCTGTGCCGCCCAGCCGGGCGCTCGTGTTCAAGATCCGTAAGCGGGTCCTCGACGGCGCGATTCTCGAGCTCACCTTCAGCCTGCGCGCCCGCGCCCGCGTGCAGCTACTTGCCAAGCGCGACAAGAAGGTCGTCGCCAAGACGCCCCAGCGGACCTTCGGCAAGGGACGTCACAAGCTGCGTTTGCGACTGGACCCCGACCGCTGGCCAACCGCCCTCGACTTCGATGTCCACAAGGCGGGGAAGAAGGCCGCCTGATCGAATCGCGATCAGTGTTTTCATTATGTTCACATCCCAGCTGTTCGCGCCGCCCAGAATGAGACATCGGATGATGGCGCAACGATGCAAGCCGAGCCCCTGACCGATCGAGGTGCTGCTGTATTCGATCGAAGCTGCTTCGGGAGCAGGGAGCCACGAGGCTGAGCGCCGGGCCGCGCGATGAGCGCGCCCAGCAGCTCACGGCCGGCTCGCAATCGGCGCCTTGTCGCCCTGCTCGGGGTGGCTGCCCTGCTCGCCTCCTGTGTGGTTTGGGGAAGGCCTGGACCCGCTGGGGCGGCGGGTGGTGGGCCGCTGATCGCCGAACCGGTTGTGAGTGCAGCCGCGGCCGGGGTGCGTCAGCTCCTCGGGCCTTCGGCGCAAGAGGCGCCCGGTGAGATCTGGGGCGTGGCGAACGCGAGCGGCGGGCGGGAGCTGATCGTTCGTTACACCGATGCGGGCGGCTGGCAGAACATGCCCGACCCCGTCGATGCCGAAGGCCGGTCTGTTACGGGGTTGCAGGTGCCGCTGGCGGCACTGGCCGGGCGCACGACGGCGACCGGGGGCGTCGCGGTCCTCGCCAACGTACCCGCTACGACGCCCCCGCAGGTGTTGCTGGTCCGCGACCGCGGCGGCCAGTTCCGGGTCGCTCCGGCGCCGCCGCTGGAAGGGAAAGAGACGTTGTTCACCGGCGAGAAATCTTCGCTGAAGGTGGTGGCGGTCGATGAACCAGGGGGAAGGACCGGCGCCTACGCAGTGCCCGACCCGGGCACCGGCTTGGCGAAATCGGTCCTTCACTACGACGGGACGGAATGGACCCGCGAGCAGCTCTGCCTCGGTCCGGCTCCCGAACCGTGCAAAGCGCCGGCTGCCGGTTTCAGCATTCTCGGGATCGACGCCACCGGGGCCGGCAACGCCTGGCTGCTCGCCCGGCAGCCGAAATTCAAAGCGATCGGTGAGGCGATCGTGTTGCTGAGGCGCGAAGGGTCGGAATGGCGCCAGCAGACGCTCGGCGGCAGCCTCGGCGCGCTGTACGCAAGCGAGGAGTCGGTCGTCGGCGGGACCAAAGTATTCGTCGCCGGCCGCGAGAAAAAAGGCCAACCGCTCACGGTCACCTCGAGCGGCGTCTGGGTCGACGCGACGGTCGCAGTCGGCTCGGCGACCCCGAGATCCGACGCTACGATCTACTACGACATCGGCAGCAGCCAGGTCACCGGCTCTTGGTGCGAATTGCCGGAAACCACCGCGGCGGCCGTCCGGGAAGAGGTCTGCAAGGCGCCGCTCGGGTCCGAGCTCGCCGCGGGTGAAGGCCGCAGCTATGCGTGGCCGCCGGCCCCGGGCGATCAGTTCGGGACCCGGGCGATCACCGGAGTCGGACAAGGCGCGATGCTGATCTTCGAAGCTGGCTCCTTCACCCGGATCCCCCTCGCCGGGGGTGGCGGCAGCTCGGCCGGGGCGGCGCTCTTCGCCCCGGACCAAGGTTGGCTTGGGCCCTCTTATCGGCTGACTCGCGCGCCGGTCCCCTCCGGGTTGCAGCCCTGGCCGGTGCCGTTTCGCCGCCCTCTGACCGCGATCGCCTCCGAGCCGGGCGAGCCGGTCGCCGGACTCAGCTCGGAAGCGCTCGCGGTGGGCGATCGAGGCCAGGTCGCCCGCTACCTGCCGGGCCAGGGCTGGCAGCCGGAGCCGTTGCTCACCGGCACGGGGACGCGCGCGACGCCGGATCTGCGGGGCGTGGCCTGGCCGCGACGAGACCTCGCCTTCGCCGTGGGGGACGGTGGGGCGATGTGGCTGTGGCGCGCCTCCTCCGGCCTCTGGGAACCGGATCCGGGCGCCCCACCCAACCTCATCCGGGGCAACTTCACCGGCATCGCCTTCGACGCCGCGAACCCCGATCGCGGCTACGCCGTCGGGAAGCAGGGACTGCTGCTGCGCTACGGACGCCGCTGGACGCAAGAGGCGCTGCCCCCGGGTCTGGACCCCGAAGTGAACATCACTTCGATCGCCTTCGCCGGCAGCGAAGCGCTGGCGACCTACACGCTCGCGGTCTCGCGAGGGCCGAACCAGTTTCCGACCTACACCGGCGGCCTCCTGGTCAACGACGGCGCGGGATGGCGAGTCGAAGAAGCGGCGTCCGCGGCGCTGGCGCCGGCCGAAGCGATTCCCAGCCAGGTGGCGCCGCGGCGGGTCGCCGGCCTGCCCGATGGCGGCGCGGTTGTAGCGGGCGCGAGGGGCGGTGTAATTGTGCGAGACGGCCCTGGCGCCCCCTGGCGGGCCGTTCCAGGACCGCCGGTCGGCTTTCCGGTCGCCGCGGCGGCGATCCGGGAAGGCGGCCAGTTGCGCGCCGTCCTCGCCGTCGAGGCCAACGCGAGCGGACGGGCAACCGCCGAACGGGAGCAGGACACCGACCGATTCCAAGCCGAAGGACAGCCGGCCTCCGGTCAGCCTTCCCTGCTCACGGAGCCCTACCCGCTGCCGAAGAATGGCTTCCTGATCCGGGAGACGGCGAACGGCTGGCGCGACGAGCAGCGCCAGTCCTTCCCGCTTCCGACGCGGGTAGCCGGGCAGTCGGACTACGACCTCCCGCGGGTCCCGGACGCGGTCCTTGCCTTGCTGATCCACCCCGACGGCACCCGCGGCTGGGCTGTGGGGGGGAATACCGGTGAGATCGTCGGCGATTCGCAGCTCGGGTCGTTCCTGCGCGAGGGCCTGCAGAGCGGTAGCGCGATGCGCTACGGCGCCGACGCCGCCCCTCCGGTCAACGCCGACGAAGCGCCGATCCCCACCCCCTCGGATGAGGCCACCTTTGCGATCGGCGCCGGCGCCACCTGCGTCGCCCCCTGTGCGGACCTGGTCGGGACCGGGATCGGCCCTGACGTCTGGTTGCGTGCCGCGGTGGGCCGCGCAGCGACGATCCCCGGCGTACGGGCCTTCGTCTACGCCGGCGACAGCGTTGCGCCCAGCGCCGCGACGACCCTGAGCCGCACGGGCTTCCGCGAAGAGGAGTCCGCCTATGCGCGTCGCCTCTCGTCTGGAGCCGGCGCCCTGCCGGTCTACGCGGCGCCGGCCGCGAGCGATCGCTATTCGTCTTCGCTGACCACGTTCGCGGCCGCCTTCGGCGGCTTCCCGCAGCCGCTGGGCGCCGCTCCGGAGGGGCAGGGGATCACCGCGGTGGGGAGCGGCGATCGCGCCAACGGCAACTACTCCTATGCCTTCGACTCGCGGGGCGGAACGGGTGGCGCGGTGCGCGTCATCGTCCTCGATTTCTCGGTTGCGCCGGTCGGAACCGAAAAGCAGTGCTGGCTCGCGGGGCAGCTCGCCGCGGCCAGGACCGCCGACCCTCCGCGGCCGGCGATCGTCGTCGGCAGCCGGGCGGCCGGCGGGGACGCCGGGTTGCGTCAGCTGCTCGTAACCGGGGAGAACGGCTCGTGTACCCAAGCCAAACCAGGCGCCGCCTCGGCTTACTTCTTCAAAGGCGAAGGCAACCGCGAGGGCACCCTCGCTTGGCAGGGCTCCTCGATCCCCACCTTCGGCACCGGCAGCCTCGCCTACAACGTGATCCCCAACACCGAACGAAATCAGTACGTACCCGCCGCGGGCTTCTTGCTCGCCTCGGTCGAAACCGCCGCCCGCGACAGCGCAACCAACATCGCGCCGGTCAAGGCCCGCCTCATCCCCAGTCTCGGCTCGCTGGCGATCGATGCGCTCGACGGCACCCTGCTGCGACGCAGCCAGACGGCTCTCTTCCAGGCGCTCGCCCGGCGTCCGTTGGCGGGGATCAGGTGCAGTGGCTCAATCGCCCCGCTCGAATGCGACGGGGTCGCGCCGGACGCCTATGTGCAGATCCCCACTCGCTGCGTGAGCAACTACGGCGCCCCCTGCGCCGCCGAGATCCCGCCGGAGTACGCCTTCACCTCCTCCCGGCCCGACGTCGCGAACTTCGTCAAAGTCGATCCAGTCTCCAGTAGCGCCCGGGCGGTTTTCCTCGGCAAAGACGGCAAGCCGGTGGCCGATGCCAGCTCGGGCCTCCTCTGTGCCTTCAACGCTGGGAGCACCGTGATCACCGTCACCGCCGGCGGGCTCACCTATTCGGTGCCGATAACCGTGCAGAAAGGCAGTGTGCAGCGTCCTTGCGGGACGGTGCCGCTGACCGATCGCCCCGTCCAGCCTCAGGTCGCGCCGCCGCCAGCCGCGCCGTTGCCGAATCAGACCCCGACCTTCACCGACGGACCGGGCACCCTGCCGCCGCCCCAGTTGCCGACTACCCCTCCGGTAGTGCAGCCGCCGCTGGCGCAGCCCACTCCCAGCCCGACGCCGACGCCGACCACGCCGTTCTTCATGCCGACCCCCGTCTTGACTCCGATCGTGGCGATCGTCCCACCGCCCCCGCCGCCGGCCGTCCAGACGACGCCGCCAAGCGGCACCTCGCCCGTCACCCAGGCAGCCACCTCTCCTGAGCCAGAGGAAGAAGAGGAGGCGGCGATCGAGTCCGCCCATCACATGGCGGCGCTGAAGAGGGAGCCCCGAACCCCGTTCGTCCTCGAGAGTGGCGACGACAGCGGTCAGTCGCGAGTCATATACGCCGTTCCGGCGCTGATCTTGTTCCTGGCGGTGGCCGGCGCCGCCACCTTCCGCCCGCGAGGCCGTCATGACCGGCCCGCCTACGCATTCAACTCGACCCCAGGAGGCCCTGATCGATGAGCCCCAACCAGAGCAGCACCACAAATCCGACCCGGCGCCGATCGCTGCCCATGGTCATGGCCGCCGCGGCGCTCGTTTGCTCGCTCGCCGGGTTGGTCTTCTCGATGGCGGGGCTCGCGCTCAGCCAGGACAAACCTGCGGGGGGTCTTCGTCCGCACGGTCTCGTGCATCTCAACGCGAAGGGCAAGATCCCGCTGGCCGCGCTCCCGACGGTCGCCCAAGCGGAGAACGCGCGGAAACTAGGCGGCGCGAGCCGCAACCGGCTCACCGCCCGCTGCCCCGTGTCCAACGCCGTCGACCTTGGAACCTGGTGTCTCGAAAGCACGACCTTTCGTGTCCCCGTCGCCGACGCGGGGAAAAACGACTACTTCTATGCCACGCAGAAATGCGTCAAGGAAGGAGGCTGGCTGCCGACCGCGGCTCAGCTGATCGGCGCCGCCCGCAGGGTCGCCCTCAAGAGCACGATCGATGACGATCCCGGTACCTCGGGCACGACCGAATTTCCGGACCAGCGTGAAGGGATCAAGGACGAACGGGAGATGAGCAGCGACCTCTTCACCACCGATGCCGGGTCACGCGCTGCCGGCTCCCAGGGCGTCTCTCCGGGCTCGAAAGGTGTCGGCAACATCGGCGAGCCGGATCCCGTCCCCATGCCCGCCGACCCCGCGCCGAACACGCTCAACTACGTCACGGTCTACGACAACCACAACAAGGGTGGCTTTGCCGGCGGCGCGCCGGTGGGCAAGCCGGAGAACTTCCGTTGCGCCTACGCCAAGGGTTCACAGGGCAAACCGCGGGACACCTCCTCGCGGTCCTAGCTGCTCGGTCTCAGTCGGGGGAAGGGAATAGAAAGGGCCGGGAAAGTTCCCGGCCCTTTCTAGTGGCGGCCTGACCGGCCGCGTTCCTTCGTTGCTACGGGTACACGACTTCCGGGGAGACGATCGACTGAGCAAAGTCGAGCTCCGCCGTGTTGGTGCCGGCGGGGGCCGGAAGGCCGTTGATGTTGTTGATCGCGTTATCGATCGAGAACGGGAGTTCGAACTGGCCCACTTTCAGTTTGCACCCGTTGGCGCCCGGAACCGCGTAGGCATTGTCGACGAAGGTCCCGTCTTCGGTGGAAGTGAGAACTTCTTCCCTGCCCGGTTCGGGGGCGAGTTCGCCTGCCGGAGTGCCGCTGATCGGTCCGTTGGGCGGCGGCGGGTTCGTGGTGCCGGTGGTCAGCACGAGCTGGATCGGGTTGGCGTTCGACCCGACGTAGCATTTTTTGCCGAGCACCGGGCTCTCGAGATGCACCTTCACGGGCAGCGTCAGATCGGGCTCGAACACGCTGCCCGGCTGACCCGCCAGCTCGAAGGTGGCGAACAGTTTCAGCTGCTCATGGCTGAAGAGTTCGTCCAGCCATTTGTAGCCGGTGAGCCCGAAGACGCCGCCGGGAACCGGCTGTTTGGCCGGGAGCATGCCGCCTTCGCTGTTGGCGATGAAGTCGCCCGTGATTCCTTCGAAGCCGCCACGCAGGGTGATCGGATTGCTGATCGGCACATCGCGTTTCCCCAGCTCGACATGGCCGCCGGTGAAGGTGACCTTCAGGCAGCCGCCGACAAAGCTGTTTTCTTCCACGCTCGGGCAGCCCGCGAAGTCCTCGTACGGCGGGGCGGGCGGGGCCGCCTGGGCCGCCGAGGCGAGCAGAGCCAGGGATGCGAACGCCGCGGCCACCGAGACCGCGAACAGACGTCGATACCTCTTCATGTCTTTCCCTCCTGTCCGCCCTCTGGATGACCGGTGGGGCGGATTCGTTTACTTGAGCGGGGGCATCCTCGCCGGGAGGGAAAACAGGCTTGTTGCTATTCAGCTAACGATTTGTTTATGCAGAGTTCGCTCTCTGCAGGGTGTGAAGATGCCGTCAAGGCGGCGTGTTTTTCGGTCCCCGCTAGGCGGCGACGCCGCTGCTGAGCCGCTCTTCGACCCAGCCGGTCGAGGCGATGTGCTTGCCCATCCCCAGTTCCTTCGGGTCGGCGCCGAGGGCGAGGCCGACCAGCTGCGGCAGATGGAGGACGGCGAGGCCGAGGTCGCGGTTGACGACCTTGGCCGCCTCCGGCTGCTGCATGTCGAGGTTGAGGTGGCAGAGCGGGCAGGGGGTGACGAGGCAGTCGGCGCCGGCGTCGATCGCGTCGCCGACGTGGGTCCCGGCCTGTTTCAGCGAGGTCTCGCGGTTCATCGTGATCACCGGGAAGCCGCAGCATTTGCGGGCGCCGTCGTACTCGACGACCTCGCCGCCGAGGACCTTGATCACCTGCTCCAGGTAGACGTCGCGGTCCGGGTAGTCGTGGTAGCCGAGCCGCTCCTTCGGGCGCACGATGTAGCAGCCGTAGAAGGGGCCGACCCGGAGGCCGGTAAGCGGCCGTTTGACCAGCGAGGCGAGGCGGTCGAGGCCGTAGTCCTCGACCAGCAGCCAGAGGAAGTTTTTGTTGTTCCAGGAGCCGTCGACCGATTTCTCGTAGGCCAGGCCCTGGCCGGAGAGCGCCTCGTTGACGTGGGCGCGGTAGGCCGAGTCGGCGTCGAGCCGCTGCTGGCACTCCGACTGCGCGCCCTGGCAGGTCGAGCAGATGTTCATCATCGAGAGGCCGGTCTGCTGGGCGAGCGCGAAGGTGCGGGCGTTCAGCGTGTCGGCCAGCTCCTGGTTGTGCTCGGCAATCACGCCGGCGCCGCAGCAGTTGGCGCGGTCGAGCGTGACCAGCTCGATCCCGAGCTTGTCGGCGACCAGCGCCATCGAGCCGTGCAGCTCGGGCGTGAAGCCGCGGGAGACGCAGCCGGGCCAGTAGGCGACTTTGATCTGATCAGCCATTGTTCGCGGCCTCCTCGCTCTCGGCGGCGGCTGCCGCCTCGGCCGACAGGGTTGCCTCCGTCGGCTCATCGGGCTCGGGTTCGACGTCCTCCTCGCCCTTGATGTACAGGTTGAATTCCTCGTTGTGCTCCTCGGCGTGCTTGTAGATCGCCTTGACGTCGTCCTGGGCGCCGCCGGGCAGCTTGTGGTGGACGCCGGGGATCAGCTTCGGAAGCGAGCGCATCTTGCCGGTTTTGATCCCGCGGATCGCGGTCGGCAGCGAGCCCAGCATTTCCTTGATCGCCCGTTTCGTCGGTTTCAGCTTGCCTTTGATCCCGGGCGCGAAGGACTCCTGCAGCAGCAGGCTCTCGTCGAGCGTGCCCTTCTTCTCGATGATCTTCACGAAGGCCATCTCGTGGGCGTGGCCGCTGTTGGGATCCTCGATCCCGGCTTCGCCGGCGCGGCGCCGCAGGCGCATGATCTGGTCCATCGGCGCGACGTCCTTCGGGCAGGCGTCGACGCAGCTGAAGCAGTGGGTGCAGTCGTAGATCCCGTGCGGGTCCTCGGCCAGGTCGTGCAGGCGCTCGACCGTCTCCGCGTCGCGCGGGTCGCCGACGAAGCGGTAGGCCTTGGCCAGCGCCGCCGGGCCGATGAACTCCGGGTCGGCTTCCATCGAGAGGCAGGAGGAGACGCAGGCGCCGCACTGGATGCAGGCCATCGACTGGGTGATGTCGATCATCGATTCCGGCTCGACGACGTACTCGCGCTCCGGCGGCTCGCCGTGCGGCAGGAGCCAGGGAGTGACGCGGCGGATCTTCTTCCAGTGCGTCGACTCCATGTCGGTGACGAGGTCCTTGACCACCGGCATGTTGCCCATCGGCTCGATCACGATCGGGGCCGGCCCGTCGAGCTCGGAGGGCGTCGCCTCGATGTCGGGGCCGCTCTCGGTGCCCATGATGCCGCCGCCGGTGCCGCGGATCGGGCTCTCGGCGACCGCCGCGGTGACGCCGGTCGCGGCGACCATCTTGTCGGCCTGCTCCTGCGCCTCGCCGATCTGGGTCTTGCAGCCGAGGGTCGACTGGCCGTTGATCTTCATCCCGCAGGAGCCGCAGATCGCGGCGCGGCAGGAGCAGCGCACGGCCAGCGAGCCGTCGTCGCGGTCCTTTGCCTGCAGCAGTGCGTCGAGGACCGAGAGCGAGGGCTCGAGGTCGACTCCGAACTCCTCCCAGTAGGGACCCTCGCCGCTCTCCGGCTGGAACCTGCGGACTTTGATCGTGTACTCGGCCATTAGTAGGTCCTCGCTTCAGGTTGCCACTGGGTGATCGTGACCTCGGAGTAGGACAGCTCGGGGCTTCCGTCGTCGGTCTTTTGCAGATCGATGTGTTTGAGCCACTCCTCGTCGTTCCGCTCGGGGTAG
>Ga0081539_10002930_pt1 | contig 22480 bp, 20 predicted proteins | sample TabmetS4T2R2_FD_71023 | JGI IMG/M metagenome (GOLD analysis project Ga0081539, IMG submission 71023) | Tabebuia heterophylla rhizosphere microbial communities from the University of Puerto Rico - S4T2R2 | ecosystem: Host-associated > Plants > Roots > Rhizosphere ...
CATGATCGCCTTGAGGCGCTCTTCGAACTGGCCGCGGTACTTCGTGCCGGCAACGATCAGCGAGATGTCGAGCGCGAGGATGCGCTTGTCGGCGAGGAAGTGCGGCACGTCGCCATAGACGATCTTCTGCGCCAGGCCTTCGACAATGGCCGTTTTGCCGACGCCGGGCTCGCCGATGAGCACCGCGTTGTTCTTCGTGCGGCGGCAGAGGACCTGCTGCACGCGTTCGAGCTCGTAGTCACGACCGACCAGCGGATCGAGCTGGTTCTTCATCGCGGCTTCGGTGAGGTCGCGGCTGAATTCCGCGAGCAGCGGCGTTTCCTTGACCCGCGTCAGCGTGGTCTTCTCGTTCAGCAGCTGGACGATGTCCTCGCGGACCGTGTGCAGCCGCATCCCCTTCTCCATGAGGATGGAGGCGGCGACCGATCGTTCTTCGCGCAGGATGCCAAGCAACAGGTGCTCGGTGCCGATGTAGTTGTGCAGCAGACGGTCCGCTTCTTCCGCGGCAAACTGCAGCACACGCTTCGTCTCCGCGCTGAACGGAATCTCGACCGAGGTCGAGACCTTCTCGCGGAACACCGTACGTCCTTCGATTTCCTTCCGGATGCTTTCGAGCGAGAGGTGCGAGCGCGCAAAGATTCGGCTCGTCAGCCCCTTGCCTTCGCGAATCAATCCGAGAAGCAGATGCTCGGTCTCGATCGAAATGCTGCCGAGCTGGCTGGCCTCATAGCGGGCAAAGAAGAGAACCCGTCGCGCCCTTTCCGTATAGCGTTCGAACATCCGGCCTGCCTGGGTTTTAAGACGTGATGAGGACGAGAGACCTCGATGCGGCCATTATAAGGCAAAGCTCTGGCGAGGACCATCGCTCGTGCACGCCTAAGTCACTCGTCTAGTTAGGTTTCTCTCCGCCGTTCGGGCAGATGCCTGTCACGCGGAGCCCTCATCTCCTACGACGCATTCGGCGACGTTTTGGATTACCTACTTGTCGCGTACCCATAACGATCCGGGCCTGGTCGGCAGAACGGTGCCCACGCCGGTTATCGGCATTGCGCGCGGCGTGGCTATACTGCCCGGATGCCTGACGTGATTGGATTCATCGGTCTGGGCCTCATGGGCCGACCGATGGCAAAGAACCTTCTCAAAGCCGGTCACCCGCTCGTCGTCCACAGTCGCAGCCAGCCGCCGGTTGACGATCTCGTCGCCTCTGGAGCCACGCGAGCGTCCTCGCCAGCGGACGTCGCGCGACAGGCGACGCGGATCATCACCATGGTGCCGGATTCCCCCGATGTCGAGCAGGTCCTGGAGGGGCCTGACGGCGTCTTCATGGCACTGCAACGAGGGACGATCATCATCGACTGCAGCAGCATTTCGCCGGCGGTCGCGACCCGGCTCGCCGCCCGCGCCGCCTCACTGGGCGCGACGATGCTCGACGCGCCGGTGAGCGGAGGCGACATCGGCGCCATCCAGGGAACGCTGTCGATTATGGTCGGCGGCGATGCGGCGGCGTTCGCCACGGTCAAGCCGATTCTCGACGTCATGGGCAATCCCGATCGCGTCGTGCACATCGGCGATGCCGGTGCCGGACAGCTGTGCAAGCTGTGCAACCAGATGGTGATCGGCGGCACGCTGGCCTGTGTCGCCGAGGCGATGGCGCTGGCGAAGAAGGCCGGCGTGGATGCGGCGCGTGTGCGCGAGGCGCTGCTCGGCGGCTTCGCGTCGAGCCGCGTCCTCGAAGTGCACGGCAACCGCATCCTCCAAGGCACCTACACTCCAGGCTTCAAGACCGATCTCTTCGCCAAGGATCTCCGCAACGTCGTCGCCACCCTCGCCGAACACGAAGTCCCCGCCCCGGTGAGCGCCGTCGTCCAGCAACTGGTGCACGCAACCATGGCCAAGGGCCGCGCCAAGGACGACAACTCGATCATGGGGAAGATTCTGTTGGAGTGGGCAGGGGTCGAGTAGAAGGGTCTCGCGGACCATGAAGGTGCGCGATCAGGCCGGCTGCAATTTGCCCTGCTCGAGTCGCAGGACGCGATCGCAGGCAGCGGCAAGACGCGGGTTGTGGGTCGCGATGATCGACGTCAGCCGGCGTTCGGCGTGCATCTGACGCAAGAGCAGATGCAGCGATTCCGCTGTCGTCTCATCCAGATCCCCGGTGGGCTCGTCGGCGAGGAGCAATGCCGGTTGCATGACGAGCGCCCTCGCGACGGCGACGCGTTGCTGCTCTCCGCCTGACAGCATGCCGGGGCGATGAACGAGCCGGTCGCCCAATCCCACGCGCGACAGCAGCTCGGTGGCGCGGCCGCGGGCCTGGGGCAGCGCCACCCTCGCGATGCGCATCGGCATTTCCACGTTCTCGACCGCGTCGAACTCCGGCAGCAGATGATGAAACTGGAAGACGAAGCCGACGTGGCGATTGCGAAAGTCGACCAGCGCGGCGTCGCTCATCGACGAGAGCGTTTGCCCCGACACCTCGATTGCCCCGCTGTCTGGGCGATCCAGCCCACCAAGCAGATGCAGCAGGGTGCTCTTGCCGACGCCTGACGCGCCGACGACCGCCACCATCTCCCCTTCCGCAACGTCGAGATCCAGGTCGCGGAGCACGTGGATCCGCTCCTGTCCTACGGCGTAGAACTTGTTGAGTGAGGAGACGCGGACAAAGGACATTCGGCTTCAGGCTCTCAGAGAATCGAGAGTCATCACTCGAACCGCAGAGCCTGCACCGGATCGAGTCGCGATGCCTGGCGCGATGGATAGATCGTGGCGAGGAAGCAGATCACAATCGCGGCAACGATCACGACGACGAAGTCGAGCGGTTCAACGATGAACGGGACATACGACACCTGATAGACATCCTCGGGGATGTGAATCAGCCGATATTTCGTGAGCACCCAGCAGAGCGACAGCCCGCCGATGCCGCCGATCACCGTCCCGATGACGCCGATGACGAGCCCCTGGAGCATGAAAATCCGCATGATCCGCGGAGATGACGTGCCCATCGTCTTGAGAATGGCGATGTCGCGGCTCTTCTCCATCACCAGCAGCACCAGCGACGCGATGATGTTCAGGGCCGCCACCAGAACGATCAACCCGATCGTGATCGAGATGGCCATCTTCTCGAGCCATAGGGCCGAGAAGAGCGCCTGGTTCATGTCCGCCCAGTCCTGCGCCACCCAGTTCTTCCCCATCTGGTCCATGACGACATCCGAGATCTGCGGCGCCCGGTAGACGTCGTCGACCTTGAGTTGGAGCAGATCGGGCGCATCTTTGCCGAACAGGCGCTTGGCGAAATCGAGCGAGATGAAGCCGTAGGCGGAATCGAATTCGTAGAGTCCCAGCGAGTAGATTCCGGCCACACGCGCCCGGCGTGTCCGCGGGATCATCCCCATCGGCGACAGCGTGCCCTGCGGGGTCAGGAGCGTCACCGAATCGCCGACCATCAGCGGATGGCCCGGACTGCCTAACTGCGCCGCCAGATCCTTGCCGAGCAGAATGCCTGGCGCCTGCTCCTCAGACGTCTCGGTCAGCGACGCCACGTTCCCCTGGCTGATAGCGCGGCGAATGTCGGTCACGTTCGGCTCGAGGGCCGGATCGATTCCCTTCAACGTGACGAACGCATCGCCCTGCGGGGTTGAAACGAGCGCTTTGCCGAAGATGGCAGGCGCGGCACCGACGACGTCGGGGATTTGTTCCAGACGCTTCACATCCGCGCGGTAGTCGCCGAGGCCGCCTGTCTTCCACGCGTAAATGTGCGCGCTCGATCCGAGCATTCTGTCGCGGAGCTCCCCTTGAAGGCCTGTCATCAGCGCCAGCGCGATGATGAGCGCCATCACGCCGACGGCGACGCCGATCGTGGAAATCAGAGAGATGAGGGAGATGAATGCCTGCTTGCGCCTGGCGAGCAGATAGCGGAGGGCGACGAAGAGTTCAAACGACACGCGACACCGAGAGTTATATCAGGAAGCGTTAATAGTTGAGCTCACTCATCGAAGATCGCTTCATTTGAAATGACCGGCACGTCCGGGAAAAAGAGCATCGACCAGCCAGACAAATGCAGAGGCGGCTCGCAAACACTTCCGGAATTTGAACGGACTCCGTGGCACAAAGGTGGCGTTGGGCGCGGCCAATCATGAGACTACCCCTATTCGTTCTCCGCATCTTTTCGCGGAGGCGTCTCGTTCCCCACACCGTAGATGACGACTACATCGCGTTCGCGTTCCCATCCGAAGCGGAGTTGATGAACCGGGCCAGCGGCCCTCCTCAGCTGAGGCCGGCGCGGAGGAAACCGCGGCTTGGTCGCGGCGTGGTCGCCGTCCTGATGGTGTGCGCGGCGGCGCTCGCCGGAGTGGCGGTGTATTCGACCGCATCGAGCGTGGAGCAGATGGGATCGCTTCGCGTGGAGTCGGAACCGATGGGCGCGATTGTCACAATCGACGGCCAAGACAGAGGAAAGACTCCCCTGGTGTTGACGCTCCCGACGGGCCGTCACGCGGCGACGGTTCGACTCGCTGATCGTCACCGCACGTTGACCGTCGACGTCGAGCCACGGGCGACGACGGTCCATCACGTCGAGCTTCCAGCGATTCAAGCGGTGACTTCCGGCGTCACCACCGGAACGCTCGAGATCGTCGGCGACACTCGCGCCCGGATCAGCGTCGACGGGATTGCGCGCGGCCAGGCGCCCTTGTCCCTGACCAATCTCTCGGTCGGCTCGCATGAAATCGCCGTCACGACCGGTGAGAACACCGTCCGCAGCACGGTCAACGTGACGGCCGGCGCTTCCACCTCGTTCGTCGTCGCCGCGGCAGCGTCCAGTGCGAATCTCTCCGGCTGGATGACGGCACGCACCCGCGTTCCGCTCCAGATCATCGAGCAAGGGCGCATCGTCGGGACCACTGAGGCGGATCGCGTCCTCCTTCCGGTCGGGACGCACGATCTCGAGTTCGCGAACGAACGCCTCGGCTTTCGCGCGACACGGCGCGTGACGATTAGCGCCGGCAAGTCGACCGACGTCGCGCTTCCCCTTCCGCAGGCGCCGCTACAGATAAACGCGATTCCCTGGGCCGAGGTGTGGATCGACGGCGTCCGCATCGGCGAGACGCCGCTGGCGAACCTGCCGCAGACCATCGGGCCCCATGAAGTGGTCTTCAAGCACCCGCAGTTGGGTGACCGCAAAGTGACGACGACCGTCACGATGTCCGGACCATCGAGAGCGACTGTCGACATGAGGGTGCCATGACCAAGAAGACCGGACTTTCCATGACTGCGACTGGTCGTCTCCTTATTGGCGCAGTGCTCTGTTTCGGCGGCGGGACACGCGTGATGGCGGACTCGCCGCTGGCGGATGCGAAGGCGCTCTACGCGTCTGCGTCGTACGAAGCGGCCCTGGAGGCTCTGGAGGGTGCTGACGCGGGAGGTTCCGCCAGCGAAGTCCTCGAGTATCGTGCGTTGTGCCTCCTGGCATTGGGTCGAACGACCGATGCACAGCGGGTCACCGAAGCCTTGGTCGCGCAATCTCCGATGCTGATCCCTTCGTTCGAGGAGTTCCCACCGCGGTTCGTCAGCCTCGTCACCGATACCCGTCGCAAGTTGCTGCCCCAGCTGGCGCGCGAGCTCTTTTCGAAGGGACGCGATCAGTTCCACGCCGACAAGAAGCCGGAGGCGACGCGTCAGTTCGAACAGGTGTTGGTCCTCGCGAATGATCCGGTGCTGCGCGACGTCGCAGCTGGAGCCGACCTGCGCACGCTGGCCATGGGATATCTCGACCTGCTGCGTGTGAAACCGCAGCCGGCCGTCACCGCACCACCCGCGGTCGCGGCCGCCACACCGGCACCGGCTGCGGCGCGTCCGCCGGTTCGCAACGGCGGCGTGGTTCAGGCCGTTGCGGTTCGCCAGACGCTTCCCCCGTGGAATGTTCGGACGCAGACGTCGGGCGGTGAGCTGAAAGGCGCGCTGAGGGTGCTGATTGGCGTCGACGGCAAAGTCAAGTCGGCCAAGGTCATCACGCCAACGCATCCGGCGTACGATTCACAGGTTCTGGCGGCGACGCGCGACTGGCTCTACGCACCGGCGACGCTCGACGGTCAAGCGGTCGAATCGGAGCGACTGATCGACATTCGAGTGCAGCCGTACTGAAGGATTACTCCGCGCGCGACAGGGGGCGCATCAGCGGGAACAGGATGACGTCGCGGATCGACGCGCTATTGGTGAGCACCATCACGAGCCGATCGATCCCGATGCCCTCGCCGGCCGTAGGCGGCAGGCCGTACTCGAGCGCGCGAATGTAGTCCTCGTCCATGGCGTGCGCTTCCTCGTCTCCGCCCTGCCGATTTCGCAACTGCGCTTCGAAACGGCGTCGCTGCTCCGCGGGATCGTTCAGCTCGCTGAAGGCATTGGCGACCTCGAACTTGCCGACGTACAGCTCGAAACGCTCGACGGTGTCGGGATCGTCGGGCTTCTGTTTCGACAACGGCGACACCTCGGTCGGGAAATCGTAGACGAACGTCGGCTGCACGAGATCCGCTTCGCACAACCGCTCGAACATCTCGGCAGCGATGCGGCCCGGGCCTGCTTGTGCGTCAACCTCGATGCCACATTTGGCGGCGACTGTCGCCGCTGACTCGCGCGACCGCAGGTCCGCTTCGCTGATCTCCATCCCGAGGCGTGCCGACGCAGCCGCGCGCGCGCCTTCGCGCAGGGCGACACGCCGAAACGGCGGCGTGAACGAAATGGTGTGCTCACCGAAGGTCACCGCATCGGTGCCTGCTGCCTTGATCGCCACTTCCTGCAGCATCTGCTCGGTGAGCGTCATCAAGTCTCGATAGTCCGCGTAGCTCCAGTAGAACTCGAGCATCGTGAACTCGGGATTGTGTTGCGTCGAAATCCCTTCGTTCCTGAAATTGCGGTTGATCTCGAACACGCGCTCGATTCCGCCGGCCACCAGTCGCTTCAGGTACAGCTCCGGCGCGATCCGCATGAAGAGCGACATGTCGAGCGCGTTGTGGTGCGTGACGAACGGCCGTGCCAATGCGCCTCCGGGAATCGGCTGCATCATCGGCGTCTCGACCTCGAGAAAACGGCGCGCGATCAGGAACTCGCGAATCGCCGTCACCACGCGACTCCGCACCTCGAACACCTGGCGCGAATCGGGGTTGACGATCAAATCCAGGTAACGCTGCCGATAACGAATCTCGACGTCCTGCAGCCCGTGCCACTTCTCCGGCAGCGGCAACAGACACTTGGCGAGGAACTCGAGTCGCGACCCCCAGATCGTGAATTCGTTCGTCTTGGTCCGAAACAAACGGCCGTCGACGCCGACGAAATCGCCCAGATCGAGCAGCTTGAACACGCGGAAATCACGCTCGGGCAGAGAATCCTGTCGGATGTAGACCTGCACGCGCGCCTTGCCGTCGGAGAGCACCAGGAAATTGGCTTTGCCAAAGCTGCGAATGGCGAGAATTCGCCCGGCCACACGCGCGGTGAGCTGCGCCTCCTCGAGCTGCGGACCAGTTTTCTCGCCATGCTCGGCGACCAGGGCGTCGATCGACGTCTGCACGTCGAAACGATGCGGATAGATCTCGACGCCGAGTTGACGCAACCCTTCGAGGTTGGCGCGGCGTTGCGCGACCTGATCGGACTCCTCTGTCGTTTTCATTCGCGTGCGCGGGTGCGGCGGATCGCGTCGAGCAGGCCGTTGATGAACCGCACCGCCTCGTCGCCGCTGAACGTGCGGGCCAGTTCCAGGGCCTCGTTGATGATCACCTTGGCCGGCGTGTCCGGCTCGTGCAGGAACTCGTAGACGGCAAGACGGAGGATCAACCGATCCATCACGTTCATGCGCTCGAGGCGCCAGTGCTCCGCCGATCCGGCGATGATCGGATCGAGCTCGGGAATGCTGTCAGCAACGCCATCGGCAAGTCGTGTCGCGAACGCGCGCAGATCGTCCGACAGTGGCTCGACCGAGTCGGGTTCGTGATTCCAGAACGTCTGCCGCACCTCGAACATGGAGACGCGCCCGACCTCCCACTGATACAGCATCTGGAGCGCGACTTCGCGGGCGCGATGGCGGGACTCCCGGGGCAGGCGTGGCGCGGTGCGGCGTTCAACATTGGCTGGCATGGGATAAAACGAAACCATTAAACCCGGTTTCTCAGCTCCCGGAACAACGTCGCCATCTCGACCGCGGCACGTGCCGCCTCGCGGCCTTTGTTGTCCGGGCCATCGCCGGCCCGGGCGGCGGCCTGCTCCTCGGTCAGCGTGGTCAGGACGCCAAACGTGATCGGGACGCCGGTCATCGTCGACGCCTCCATGATGGCGTGCGACGTCGCCGACGCGATGTACTCGAAATGCATCGTGTCGCCCTTGATGAGGCATCCGATGCAGATCACCGCATCGAACGATCCGCTGCGCGCCAAGCGAGCCGCCGTGAGAGGAATCTCGAACGAGCCCGGCACGCGAACGATCGTGACGTTCTGATCCGACACCTGCGATTCGGCAAGAGCCCGGCGCGCCCCGGTCAGGAGCCCTTCAGTGATCTCTTCGTTGAAGCGGGCCACGACGATGGCGAAGCGACAGTCGGCGGCGGCGTGAGAACCGTGCAGCTCCATGTGTCCTGGCGGACCTGACAAGGGTCCGCCCTATGACCCGGTGAACGCCGGCTTGCGTTTTTCGAGAAACGCGCGCGTTCCCTCGCGCATGTCCGACGTCGACGCAATCAGGCCGAAGAGCGTGGCTTCGAGTTGCTGACCCTGGTCGATCGACGTCTCGACTCCGCGGTTCACCGCATCCAGGATGTATCGAATCGCGATCGGCGCCTTTCCCGCGAGCTCGACGGCCAACGCGCGCGCTTCCGTCAGCAGCGATGCGGCCGGCACGACGCGATTGACGAGCCCGATCCGCCACGCCTCGTCGGCCATCACGTGTCGGCCCGTGAGCAACAGTTCGAGCGCGACACCTTTGCCGACCAGGCGCGGAAGACGTTGTGTTCCCGCAAAGCCAGGAAGCAGTCCGAGATTGATCTCCGGCTGACCCAGGCGCGCGGAGTCGGCAGCGATCCGAATCGTGCACGCCATCGCCAGCTCGCAGCCGCCGCCGAGTGCGAAACCGTTGATCGCGGCAATCACCGGCTTGCCGAGATGCTCGATCGCATCGAACACCTGCTGGCCGCGTGTCGCGTGCTCGCTCATGGCAACCGGCGAGAGATTTGCGAGCTCGCTGATGTCGGCGCCCGCGACAAACGCTTTCTCGCCGGCGCCGGTCACGATAACGACGCGGACGTCAGGATCGTCTTTCAGTTCGAGCACGGCGCCGCGCAGCTCTTCGAGTGTTGCCATGTTCAGCGCGTTGAGAACCTGCGGCCGGCTGATGGTGACGAGCGCGATCGCCGCGTCGCGGTCGACGGTGAGGTTGTGGAACATCGCGTCAGAACGGCAGCGGATACAGAACCCAGCCGGCCACGATGCCGGCGCCGACGAATGCCGCAAACAGCTTCGCGCCGAAACGCACCTGCTCGCGCGGATCGTCACGCGTCAAGGTGGCAAAGACAATCGACACGAACAGGGCGAAGAGCGCCATCAGACCGAGATGACTGGTCATTTGCGTCCCTGCGCGATGTCGAACGCATCGAGCACGACGAGCATGTTGAGCAGCCCCGCGACCATCATGAACGCGTTCCCGTACTCGTAGGTGATCGCGACGACGCGTCCGGAACCCGCGTGCATCGCTTTGGCGACAAAGAACGGAATACCGATCCCGACGTCGGCGAACGCCGCCAGCGCCACCAGCGGCTGCGATGGCTCGAACGGAAACAGACGGCCTTCCAGCCAGAGGCCCGCGAGAAACATCAGGATCAGGGCGATCAGGAAGATGATGCCCTTCTGCCGGCGGCCGAGCCATAAATGGCCGGCGCCAGGCACCGCCCACGCGGCAGCGCAGACTAGATAGGTGGTCGTCGAGGACTGGACGCGATCGGCCGCCGTAGCGCGCATTCGTCGTAGTGTAGCGTAACCACTACCACGGCCACACCCGCGCCGAGGATCATCCCGGTCGCTGCGCGAACCGCGTTGCCGGGATCCCACAGTCCAGACCACTCGACAAGCAGCGTCACGATCGTGGGTGATGTAGCGAGCGTGATCAACACGGCGGGTGCGTACGGCAGGACCCGCGCTGCAAATGTTTGCAGGGCGTGTCTTGCGTTGTAGACGCGCCAGGACATCGACACGACGAGCAGCCCCACCGCCGCGCCCGCATAGATCCCGAGACACCGCGCGCAGACGGGCAATTGAGCGCCCGCCAGATGAAACGATCGCTCGGGACGCTGATGACAGATGAGAGAGCCGAGGCCATAGAGCGATGCCGCGAGCATCGCCGGCAGGCGTGGCGCAGTCGCGAGGAGTGCGACCCACACGAGCGCGGACGCCGCAGCCATCGGCGCGAGCAGATTGCACACGCGCGCGATTGTAGCTAGTTCAGAGAAGCGCGATGCTCGGGACGTGGGGCCGTGTAGCCGGTCCGCGTCCGCACCTGCACGCCTGGATGATCGGCGATGCGCACGATCACGCGACGGAACGCGCCGTCGCGGCGCGGATTCTTCGGCGTGTAACCGATCGCGTATTGGCTGGCCAGCTCCTCGCCGATGCTGCCATACACCCCGGCGAGCTCGGTGATCTCCATCGGAAAGAACGCACGCGCCCCGGTCTCCTGCGCCAGCGCCTTCATCGAAAACTCCGACTGCGAGAAGTAGCGGCGGCTGCCGACGCTGGCCTGCTGGAGGGCAAACCGGGACTTCAGCGTGATCGTGTAGATCGCGATGCCCGCCTGCTTCGCGACCTCCATCACATCGTCGAAGGAGACGAGGCTCGACGTGTCGTCGCCGTCGGAGAAGACGACGATCGCCTGCCGGCGAACGTCCTGGTTTCCGCGGCGCTCTTTGACGAGCTCTTTCAGCGTCAGATAGAGGCCGTTATAGAGGCCGGTGCCTCCACGGGGCGTCGTGCCGCGAATGGCCGTGAGCACTCCTGGCAGTTCGCCGGTCAGCGGCTGGACGATTCTGGTCGCGTCCTTGATGTCGACCACCATGGCGCGATCCTCGGCGCGAAGCGTCGACGCGAATCCCGAGGCAGCCTGCTGCACCGTAGCGATCTTGTCCGTCATGCTGGCCGAGGTGTCCAGCAGAAGCGCCAGGTCCAGCGGCACGGCTGTGGCAGCGAAATAGGACACGTCCTGCTGGACGCCGTCCTCGAACACGGCGAAGTTCTCCGGACGTAACCCGGTGACGAATTTTTGGCCCTCGGTGACGACCACGTTGAGCGCCACCAGATCGACACTGCTGCGAAAGACGGTCGAAGGTGACGTCGTGTCTGGAGCGGGCGTCGGTTGCGCGGGCGAGGTAGCCGAGCTTGCCGGAAGCGTTGCGCCGTCCGTCAATTCAGGCGCAGGGCGAATCAATGCCTGGCTGCGCGCCTCTCCGGCGAACATGAGACACGCGATCAACAGGCACGAAGCTTTCACTACGACCCTCCCTACGCACTAAACGTCGCGACCATCTCCGCCGAACTCGGGATGGCCCTGTGCAAGTCGTGTTCCGAACCCTGTAGACTGCGATGCCATGACTCAGGTGATGGTTTCACCGCTTCCACGTGTCGGCCGTCCGGCAGTGGCCGGAATTGCCGGCACTTCCGCCGCGCTCTTGATGACGGAGCTCGCGCTCACGCGCATCTTCTCGGTCACGATGTATTACCACTTCGCCTTCCTCGCGATTTCGATCGCGCTGTTCGGCCTCAGCGCGAGCGGTGTCTTCGTCTACGTGATGCGGCGCAGGCTGGCGCGATATGACACGCTCGAACTCCTCGCCTGGGCGGCCGTGCTGGACACGATCGTCACGCTCATCGCACTGGCGGCGCTCGTTCGCATCCGCGTCGGCCTGAACTACTCGCCCGACAACCTCGAACGGATGATCGCCATTTACCTGCTGGCGGCGCTGCCCTTCTTTGCCGGCGGCGCGGTGATGTCGATTGCCTTCGCGCGGCTGACGGACCGCATCAACGTCCTGTACGCGGCCGACCTGATTGGCGCCGCGGCCGGCTGCCTGGCGTTGATTCCGTTGCTGAACCTCCTGGGAGCACCGGGAGTCGTGATGAGTGCTGCGGCGTTGACGGCGGCCGCCGCGTGCTGTTTTGCGCCACGACACGCTCGCGGACGCATCGCGTCGGCGAGCATCGGCGCCCTGCTCGTCGCCGCAGGCCTTCAGGTGTCGGGCCGCGCGCCGTTCGACGCGCTCGTCACGAAGGGGCACGACAGTGACCGCGTGCTCTTCAGCAAGTGGAATTCGTTCTCACGGATCGGCGTTTACGACCGGCCGCACGGCGAATGGTCGCTGAGCCCCAACTTCACCGGCACGCGCGCGCAATCGCTGTACATGGATATCGATTCCGCGGCGTCGACGCCTATCCTCAAGGTCTCGGGATCGGTCGGCGACGCGAGCTACATGCGCTACGAGCTGACGGCGCTCGCCTATCACCTGGTCGAGCGGCCGGGCGGCTTCCGCGGGTTGGTCATCGGCCCGGGAGGAGGACGCGATCTCGTGTCAGCGCTCGTGTTTGGCGCTCAGCACGTCGATGGCGTCGAGATCAATCCCATCATCGCCCGCGACGTGATGCTGGACCGTTTTCGCGACTACTCGGGAAATATTTACGCGGATCCGCGTGTCTCCATACACATCGAGGACGGCCGCAGCTTCGTCCGACGCAGCGCGGACCGCTTTGATGTCATTCAGGCGTCGCTCGTCGACACCTGGGCGGCGACGGCCGCAGGCGCGTACACCCTCACCGAGAATTCGCTCTATACCGCGGAGGCGTTTGGCGAATACCTCGACCACCTGAATCCGGGAGGCATGCTGACGATCACGCGATGGGTCTTCGACGGCCTGCGACTGGTGTCACTCGCCCAGGACGCGTGCCGCCGGCGTGGACTCGACCCCGCGCAACACCTCGCCATCGTTCGTTACGACCGCGTGGCAACGTTCCTGTTGTCCAAGTCGCCGCTGACACCGGAAGTCGTCGGCCGGCTGCAGCGGACGGCGACCGATCTCGGGTTCACTGTCCTCTATGCTCCTGGCATCGCCGTCACGTCCGCGGATGACGACCCTCCCGAGATGCAACGCACTGGAACGACCACGGCTGACTACGCCAATCTGATCCTCGCGTCCAATCGTCAGGCGTTCGTCGACGCGTACGTCCAGGACATCACGCCGACGACCGACGATCGGCCGTTCTTCTTTCACACCACGCGGCTCCGCAATCAGTTCCAGACGGCGTTCGGACGATCGATGCTGTTCGGCAACGGCCTCAGCGCGCTGCTCACGCTGTTCGGAATCTCGGCGGCGCTCGTCCTGCTGTTCATCGTCGGTCCGCTGCTCGTTGGCGGAGAGCGGCCGGGCCGCGGCTGGCCGGGATGGCTCGCCTACTTCGGTGCGCTCGGCGCGGGCTTCATGTTGCTCGAGGTCGCCCTGCTCCAGCGATTCGTGCTCCTGCTTGGACATCCCGTTTACTCACTGACCGTCACGCTGTTTTCGCTCCTTCTCGGTACGGGCCTTGGCAGCCTGATCAGCCGTCGCATCGCCGATGGACGGGTCCGGCAATCCACGGTGGCGGCCCTGCTCGGTGTGGCCGTCGTCGCGGTACTCGCGGCGATTGTTCTCGGCCGCGTAGTCGACTGGGCGATTCCCTGGCCGCTGACGGGGCGCATCGCGCTGGCCGTCGCGATGCTCGTGCCGGCGGGCGTCCTCCTCGGCATCGGCCTGCCTGGAGGAATGCGTCTGTTGTCGCGAACCCGCCCGGAGATCGTGGCCTGGGGCTGGGGAATGAACGGCGCCTTTTCGGTCGTCGGCGCGACGCTCGCGATCTTCATCGCCATGAATTGGGGATTCTCGCTGACTCTGCTGGCCGGTGCCGTGGTGTATGTACTGGCCGCGATCACGCTTCGAAGCCGAGTCGCCTCGCAGATATGACCGCACCGCTCCTCGACCTTGTCCGTGGCTGCACGTTCGACGATGTCCTCTTCGCCCCGCAGTACAGCATCGTCGAGCGGCGCGACCCATCGGCGATCGACCTGTCGTGCCGGCTGTCCGAGCACCTGACTCTCAAGCGCCCGCTCGTCTCCGCCAACATGGACACGGTCACGCGTGCCGAGATGGCGATCGCGATGGCGGAAGAGGGCGGCATCGGCATCATCGACCGTGGGTTCAAGAGCGGGGACATCGATTCGCAAGTGCGGGAGGTCCGCACGGCCAAGCGCCGGCAGCACGCGGTCATCGCCGACCCCTACACCATTCACGCATCCGCGTCGGTCCGTGACGCGAAGGATGTGATGCGCCGCACAGGCGTCGGTACGCTGGCGGTGGTCGACGAGAGTCGTCGGCTGGCGGGGCTTCTCACGACGCGCGATCTGCGCTTCATCGATGGCAAGTGCGGCGTCACGGTCGCCGATCGAATGACGCCTCGCGAACGCCTGATCGTCCACACCGGCGCCATCGACACCGCCGCGGCTGAACAGGTCATGCGCGCCCGCAAGGTCAAGAAGCTGCCACTCGTCGACGAAGGGGGCCGGCTCACCGGACTGGTGACGGCCAAGGACCTGATGACGCAGCGCCAGCTTCCGTTCGCCACGCGCGACGAGCAGGGACGCCTGCGCGTCGGCGCCGCGATCGGGGCCAAGGGCGATTTTCTGGAGCGCGCCACGGAACTGCTGCGCGCTGGCGCCGACGTGATCGTCATCGACATCGCCCACGGTCATTCGATCGTGATGGGCCGGGCGATCGAGGCGTTCCGCAAGCAGTTCGGCGACGCCGAGCTGATCGCCGGCAACGTCGCCACCGCCGAGGGCGCGCGCTTTCTGATCGAGCGCGGCGTCAACGGCGTGAAGGTCGGCATCGGCCCGGGCGGTGGCTGCACCACGCGTCTCAATACCAACTTCGGTGTGCCGCAGGTGGAGGCGCTGGTCGAATGCCGCACGGCCTCTGACGGCCGCGTCCCGCTGATCGCCGACGGCGGCGTGAAGCGCGATGGCGCGGTGGTACAGGCGCTCCTCTTCGGCGGCGACACGGTCATGCTCGGCAGCGCGCTCGCCGGGACGACCGAGACGCCGGGTGAGACGGTTCAGAAGGCGGTGGTGATTCCGGAGTCGCACAAGACCGTGAAGGTTCCCTTCAAGGTGTTCCGCGGCATGGCGTCGCTGCAGGCGATCGTCGACCGGCTGGACGTCGAAGATGCCGAGTCCGCCGACGTCGAGGCGCTCGGCGCAGAAGGCATGGAGATCAGCGTCCCCGCCCGCGGGTCCGTCAGGCCCGTGATCAGGGACATGCTGAAGCACCTGTGCTCCGCGATTAGCTACGGCGGCGCGCGGAGTCTGGCGGAGCTACAGGAGATGTTCCGAAAGGAGCCGACGCGCTACGTGATTCGGCTGACGGAGTCCAGCCGGCGCGAGTCGTTCGATCGCTAACTTCCGAGGCGCGCCTTTCACCCTCACGAACCACGGAGACACGGAGGCACGGAGTGTCCACGCAGTCATGGCCGTGACTCTGCGCTCCTAATCAGATCGCCAAGTGATTCGAAATAGCGCCGATGGGTTATCCGTAACGCGTCTTCGTCTTCAGCGTCGAGAAGGACTACCTCTCGATCCGAATTTGCTCGATGCAGCGATAGTTCGAGGTCGAGCCGTGCAATTTCGGCATCCCGACGCCGGTCGCCGGCGAATCCCCGTAGCTGAACTAGACGGCCACGCGCGCGATCGTATTCGACCAAAAAGATCACTCGTTCCTCTCTTCTCGACCGAGAGCCTCGATCTCCCCAATTGTAACGGCGAGTTTCTCGGTTAGCGCGGCCTTGATCGACTGGAGCTTGGCCCTGTCGTTCAGCGAAGCCATGGATTCCGGTTCACGCGCAAGGTCCTTCTCAAGGTCTTCGATGCGCGAAATCAGAGAAGATCGCATCCGCAAGAATGGCTGGAACTGGTCGTTGCCGCCGTACTTGATCGAAGGGTCGACAACGTCCGACATCTTCTCCGAAAGCTCCGCCCACTTCTGTTGTAACGCGGTTCGAACCTGCACCTCTACACGAAGGCCGTCAGTGTTGACGATCACGTGCACGGCTCGATACCCATTACTGGGAATCGCACGCCGATCCACGACATCGCAGGCCTCAAAGAGCTGCCTCAATGCTTCAACGGCGTCATCCTGTTCAATGATGTCTGACACGACTAACCGGCAACCAGCGATGTCCTGGACTTGGCTCAACCGAATCGATTCGCGGCGCAGTTTCTCGACAATCGAAGTTGTCGACTTCGCCGGTCGACCGGTCGTCTCCTGCTTCAAGCGATCTCTAATGGTTTGGACGACGAAGTTGTAAGCGTCAGCAAACGATCGTCGGTACTCGTCAAGAACTCGCAAGTCAGCCTCGTCGACGATACCGGATCTAAGGCGCTCGCCGAGGCGATCGATCTGTGATTTCGAGAGCAATGACGACGATGCTAGCACGCGACCGTACGCGGAGAGGGCCGCCTGAAGGCGGCCCCTACGCCGAATAATTTGCCTCCGTGTCTCCGTACCTCCGTGGTTCGTGGAGGGCGTCGCGACGAACAGTGGGCCAACGACACTACTTCCGAGCGGAGGCGCTCTTATCCCGAATGGCCTTGAACTCGGAATCGTTGTGCCACTCGGCCCAGCGGCGGGAGCTGGCGAGATCGCGACCGAGCTGGTAGGCGACGCCCACGTCGACGGCGACGCCGCGAAGATCCCAATTGGACGACCACTCGTCGGCGGGTTGATGATAACGCTTGTCGTCGTATTCGTCGGTCGCCGCCTTCCCCGCTTTCGCACCGCCCTGATACAGGTCCTCACCGGACTCGAGCGAGATCGCCGGGACGCCAACCTTCGCGAAGCTGAAATGATCGGACCGGAAGAACGATCCCGCCTCGGGCCGTGGGTCGGGCGAGAGCCGGCGACCCTGGGCCTTCGCCGCCGCGCCGAGCTCGTCCTGCAGCGAGACCTTCCCTTCGCCGGACACGGCGACGTCACGCGCCGGTCCCCATGTCGCGGGAGCGTCAATGTTGTAGACGCCGACAGTGGTTTCGAGCGGATACAGCGGGTGACGCGCGTAGTACTCGGAGCCAAGCAGCCCGCGTTCTTCGACGGTCACGAACAGGAAGACGACCGATCGATCCGTGCGCGGTGCCCTCCCGAACACCCGCGCCAGCTCCAATACCGACGCGACGCCGAGCGCATTGTCGCGCGCGCCGTTGTAGATCCGATCGCCCCGCGCATCGGGCTGGCCCACGCCGAGGTGATCCCAATGCGCGCTGTAGATGACGGTTTCGTTGGGGCGCGCCCTCCCCGTCAGGATGCCGACGACATTCTTCGACACCACACGCGCCTGCTTCACGGCGTAATCGAGTGAGAAGGTCGCATCGCCGAGCGGCACCGGCTTGAACGCGTCCGACTGTGCCTTCTTCTTTTCCGCTTCGAAGTCCAGGCCGGCGCGCTTGAACAGATCGACGGCCACCGTGCGCTGGATCCACGCCTCGACGGGCGGATGGTTGTCGGTCGGCTTGTCGCGGACGATGTCGAACATCGTGTTCGTGTTCGAGTTCTTGACCGTGTCCCAGCCATACGACGCCGGCGCGGTTTCGTGGACGACCAGAACGCCCGCGGCGCCACGACGCGCCGCCTCTTCGAACTTGTAGGTCCAGCGGCCGTAGTAGGTCATCGCCTTGCCATCGAAACGCCCGTTGAGATTCGCGTCGAAGTCGGGGTCGTTGATCAGGACGACCGCGATCTTGTTGCGCAGGTCGAGACCTTTGAAGTCGTCCCACTTTCGCTCCGGCGCCGACACGCCATAGCCGACAAACACCACTGGCGCATTCTTGATGGCCACGCGCCTGGTCGACAGCAGCGACGATCGGACGGCGATCTGCTCGCCCTGCTTCAGCGGAACCGACGAACCGCGAACCGCGAAGCTGGCCGTCAGCGCGCCGTCGACGTCGGATTGCACGAGCGCCACGTCCTGCGTCCAGCGACGTCCCCCGCGCCCGTCGGGGTCGCCTCCTGGCTGCACACCCATCGCGGCCAGCTGTTTGGAGACGTAATCGACCGTCTTCTGCTCTGCGGGCGTCGCCGGGCCGCGACCCTGAAAGCCGTCGGATGCCAACACCTTGACGTGTTCGGTGAGGGCTTTCACGTCGATCGGCGTGTCAGGGATCTTGACGCTGGCGGTCTGCCCCTGGAGCGCAGCAACCGAGAGTCCCAGGCCGATGATCGCCAGCGATACGCGCGGAAAAGTGCGTAGATGCATATATCTCTTTCGACGTGTGCCACTCACCGCCGGCCGCGAGCCTGCTCGGCGTGCCGTTTCAGCAGCTCAGCCTGACGCGTCAGCACCATATCCACCGCGTCTGCCACCTTGTCGAGCCCACCTGACAGGTAACCACCCACCACGTAGGTGAGCACCAGCTTCGAATCGGCGCTTCCGCTCTTTTCGAACTGCCACGAAAGCGTCGCCGTCACCGCACCGGCCTGCAGCGGGCCAAGCGCGCCGCTCATGCGGAGCAGTTTCCCTGGCGCAACGTTGACGACGATCGCGTGCTGCACTCCGCCACCATCCGCGAGCGCTTCGCAGAAGCAGCCGCCCGGCTCCGGAACAATCGACATGTTCTTCGAATCGCCGGAGTACGTGTGCGCGGCATCCCACCACTCGCTGAGATGTCGCGTCAGCGAGGCGTAGACCGCTTCCGGCGGCGCCGCCACGTTCAGCGTCACGTTCACGACGAACCCGCTCGCCGAGCGGTTGCTGACTTCCGCCGTCGCCAACTCCGGCAGGAAGCCAATCCCAAGCGCAAGCGCCAGGACGACGATGTCGAGGCGCTTCGGGTGTGTCGTCATGATTGGCTCACCGCGCGAGCGCCTTGGCGCCAGCAGGCAGTACCTTGGCCGCCAGCGCCTTCACGTCGCTCTGCGGCCGCGGACCGATATGACTGATCACCTCCGCGGCCATCACGCCGCCAAGACGCCCGCACACCGCGAGATCGAAGCCGTGCGTGTAGGCGTACAGAAATCCGCCGGCATAGGCATCGCCGGCGCCCGTCGTGTCCACGACCTTGACGCCTTGCTCCGCATCGATCACATGCACGTCGTCACCGCGGAGGATCACCGATCCCTTCTCGCTGCGTGTGAGCGCCGCGATGTCGCAATGCGGACGCACACGCTGCAGTGCCTCGTCGAACGTGCCCACCTGATAGAGCGAGAGGATCTCGTGCTCGTTGGCGAACAGGATGTCGACATGATGCTCGACCAGATCGAGAAACTCGCTCCGATACCGGTCGACGCAGAACGCATCGGACAGCGTCAGCGACACCTGAACGCCGGCCTTGTGGGCGGCGACCGCCGCGTCGCGCATCGCCTGTTTGGCCCGTGGCTGATCCCAGAGGTATCCCTCCAGATACAAGACCTTCGATGACGTGATGTACTCCATGTTCACGTCCTCGGGCCCCAGCTGCGTCGTCGCGCCGAGGAACGTCTGCATGCTCCGCTGTGCGTCGGGAGTGATGAAGATCAGGCTGCGCGCGGTCGACAGGCCTTCGCTCAATCGCGGCGTGTCGTAGGTGACGCCGATCGCACGAATGTCGTGCTCGAACACGTCCCCGAGCTGATCGGCGGCAACCTTGCCGATGTACGCTCCACGACCACCGAGCGCCGCGATGCACGCGATCGTGTTTGCGGCCGAACCGCCCGACGCCTCGACGCCGTGGCCCATCATCGCGTACAGCCGTTCGGCGTCGATGGCGTCGATGAGCGACATCGCGCCCTTGGCGAGCTTGTGCTGTTCGAGGAAGGCATCGTCGGTCTTCGCGAGCACGTCGACGATGGCGTTGCCGATGGCGGTGACGTCGAATCTCTGTGAGTCGTGAGTCATGGATGATCGGTGGTCTCTCGTCTTTGGTCTCTTGTCTTTCGTGGTCTGTGGTCCCTGGTCTTGCAGCCGCACCTGACAAGGTCCGGCCTACGTTGAGCCGGACCTGACAAGGTCCGGCCTACCTTGCTACGTCGACTGCAGATAACGTCCGACGATTGGCGCCAGCTCGGTTCTCACGGCATCGGGCACGGCCTCTGGTCGCGTAATCAGCGCGTACTTCAACGCCGATGCGCACTCGCACGTACGCTCGAACGGCAACTGCTCGACCGCATGCGCGATCAGCTGTTGCGCGGTGCGAGCATTCTGCAACAGGTTCGCGATCACCATCTCCACCGTGACGCTGTCGTGGTCGGGGTGCCAGCAATCGTAGTCGGTGACCAGAGCGATCGTCGAATAGCAGATTTCCGCTTCGCGCGCGAGCTTTGCTTCCTGCAGGTTCGTCATGCCGATGATATCGGCGCCCCACGACCGATACAGACGCGACTCCGCCAGTGTGGAGAACTGGGGACCTTCCATGCAGACGTAGGTACCGCCCTTGTGCATGGTGGCGCCTGCGTGCTGGCCGCTGGCATAGACGAGACCGCTCAGAATCTTGCAGAAGGGGTGCGCGAAGCCGACGTGCGCGACGAGGCCACGACCGAAGAACGTGCTGATCCGGCCGCGGGTGCGATCGATGAATTGATCGGGAACCACGATGTCGAGCGGCTTGTACTCCTCCTTGAGGCTGCCGACAGCGCTGGCGGAGAGGATGTACTCGACACCCAGCTTCTTCATGCCGAAGATGTTGGCGCGGAAGTTCAGTTCCGACGGCGACAGACGATGACCCGCGCCGTGGCGGGCAAGGAACGCGACGCGCTTCCCGCGCAGCGTGCCGATCACGTACGGTCCTGACGGATCGCCGAACGGCGTTGTCTGCATCACTTCCTTCCGGTCGGTCACCTCGGCCATGTCGTACAGGCCGCTGCCGCCGATGATTCCAATCTGGATTTGCTCCATGGCTCCTCGATCTTAGCTGCTCTCGTCTCTGGCCTTTCGTCACTCGGCGCGCGTTCACGCGACCGGCTCGACGAACCGTTTCCCATTCTTCTCCCGGATATACCCCGCCGCGATCCGTGGATCGTGCTCGAACAGGATCAGATAGTCGCGCTCGATTGCCTCGCGGATGAATCGCTTCTTGAACGTCAGCGTTTCCATCGGAAACAGGTCGTAACCCATGATCCACGCGTCCGGCAGATGCGCCGTGGTCGGGATCAGGTCGGCGACGAACACGGCCGTCTTGCCACCGGACTCGAGGAACACGATCTGATGCTGGCCGGTGTGGCCACCGGTGCGCACCACGCGAACGCCTGGGCGAATCATCTGGTCGCGCCCGAAGAAATCGACGACCCCGGCAAGCTGCAGCGGGACGAAGTCGTCGGCAATGTAGCTGCTCCGATTGCGCTCGTGCGTGTGCGTCGCGTCCTCCCACTCGGCGGCGCGAATCAGATACCGCGCTCGGGGAAAGCGCGGCACCAGCCTGTCGTCGACGCGCGCCGTGGCACCGCCGAAGTGATCGAAATGCAGGTGCGTCGCCAGCACCGCGTCGATCGAGCCCGGCTCCACGCCAGCCTCGCCCAGTGCGACGTCCAGGCCGCGCGATCGATCGAAGCCGTACATGTCCAGCGCCTTCGCCGGCAACTTCTCGCCCGCGCCACAGTCGATCAGCAACCGGCCCCACTCCGCTTCCACGAGCAGCGGCCGCATCACCAGCTGAATGCGATTGCGATCGTCCGGATGCGCCCGCTTCTCCCACAGCGCTCGCGGGACGATGCCGAACATCGCGCCGCCATCGAGCTTGAACGGGCCGTCATACAGGATCGTCAGCTGCAGATCCCCGAGCGCAAGGCGATGAACGCGCAGATCGGGCTGTTCGACCGGCTTCTCTTTCAGCTCGACGAGCACGCCGTGCGCGGCCGAAGGATGAATGAACGCGACGAGCGCGCCCTCGGCGCCGAGCCGCGGTTCATCGTCGACCAGCCGCACGCCGCGCGTCTTCAGGTGCGCCAGCGCCAACCGGATATTCTCGACGCGCAGCGTCACGTGATGGATGCCTGGACCGCGTTTGTCGACGAACTTCGCGACCGCCGAGTCGGACGTCGTCGCCTCGAGCAGTTCGAGTGCAGGCCCGCCGACAGGGATGAAATGCGCTTTGACGCGCTGCGAGGCGACTTCCTCTGGCGCCTCGACGTCCAATCCCAATGCATCGCGATAGAACGCCAGCGCCTCGCCGATATCGCGCACCGCGATGCCGATGTGATCGAGAACGGCCCTCATAGTGCCGGTGGCGTCGAAACAGTCCGTGCGTGAGCCGACAACGTCTTTTCGACGATCGACTCGGCCACTGAATACGGATCGCGCTCTCTGGCAGCGATGCTGTCAATCAGCCGATCGAGCTCGCCCGGCTCGAGCGACCGCTCCACGTGCTGAAGGAAGCGGTGCGCGAGCAATTCGCGCAGCCGGTACTCCTGTCGCGCGCGCTGGCG
>Ga0081539_10002931_pt1 | contig 22480 bp, 15 predicted proteins | sample TabmetS4T2R2_FD_71023 | JGI IMG/M metagenome (GOLD analysis project Ga0081539, IMG submission 71023) | Tabebuia heterophylla rhizosphere microbial communities from the University of Puerto Rico - S4T2R2 | ecosystem: Host-associated > Plants > Roots > Rhizosphere ...
CCGCGGACGCGCCGAGCAGGACGCTCGCGACGGTGGCCGCGTCGCCCCCGCACGCGCGCAGCAGCGCCACCGCGCCGCGCCGCTCCCGCGCGGTCGTCGCCAGACCCTGCACGAGCGCGTACAGGCACACGAGCCCCACGGCCAGCCCGACGCCACGCAGCAGCGCCGCGAGCACGCTGAGGAAGTCCGCGTTGCGAGTCGTCGCGCCGCCGGCCGCCTGCGGCACCGCTCCGAGCGCCCCGAGCCGCCGCTCCACCGCCGCCCGATCCGCCCCCGCCCCAAGCCGCACAACCACAAGGGGGGACTGTGCCTCCTTAAGGGGGGACAGTCCCCCTGTTTCACCGAGGGAGACCCAGGCGATGCGGCCGTCGTTCTCCAGGGCGCGGACGACGCCGGCCACGCGGAAGCGCTTCTCGGTGCCTCCGGGGAGCTGGACGGCGAACGGGGAGCCGGGGCTCAGGCCGAGCGCGTCGGCGAGCCCGAGGCCGACCTCGATCTCGCCGGGGCCGTGCAGGCGCCGGCCCGCGGCCAGCGGCGGCGCCTCGAAGCGCGTGTGATCGCCCGCGTAGGCGATGAGCCGGAAGGGCTTGTCGAGCCGGAAGGAGTCCGCCGCGTCGAGCTGATAGCGCACCCCGGCGTCCGCCACGCCCGGGATCGCCTTGACCGCGCCGAGCGACGACGGCGGGAGCTGCGCGGTGAGCTGGTAGCGCTTGCCCACCGTCCCCGGATCGTCCTTGAGCCGCTCGAGCAGCGAGGCCAGCGCGAGCATCAGCGTGACCACGGCGGCGCAGACGCCGATCGTCGCGACCGCCGCCAGCCAGCGAGCCCGCGCGGCCGTGGCGAAGCGCGCGCCCAGCGCGGCGAGCCCGCCCCGCGCCGCCCCGCGCCCCGCCCCCGCCGCGGCGCCGGCCAGCTCCCCGCCCCGGAGGATCTCCGCCGGCGGCCGCCGCGCCGCCCGCCACGCCGGCCACGTCGCCGCGACGACGACGATCGCGACGACGACGAGCAGCGCGAGCGCCAGCGGCCCGGCCAGCGCCCACCCCGGCGGCCGCTCGTTCAGCGCCGCCAGCAGCCGCGCGGCCGGCCCGGCCACCGCCACCGTCCCCACCACCAGACCCGCCAGCGCCGCGGGCACCGCCAGCAGCGCCGCCTCGACCGCCGTGAGCGCCGCGATCCGCGCGGGGGAGAACCCCAGCGCGCGCTGCACGCCGAACGCGCCGAGCCGCCGCTGCACGTCGGCCGACGCGCCCGCCGCGAGCATCGTCCCCGCCGCCACGAGCGCCACCAGCGAGAACGCCACGAGCAGCGAGATCACGATCCCGGCCGCCTGGGAGAGCAGCACGCGCACGCCCTCGCGCGTGACGAACTCGAGGCGCCCGAGCCCGAACGAGACCGTCCGCGCCTGCGTCAGCGTGACGTCCGCCTTCGACCGGTCGTTCAGCCACAGGAGCGCGATGTTGGGGCTCGCATCCCGGTCCGGGTCGAGCACGTAGACCCGCGCCGCGCCGGCCAGCGGATACGCGACGTTGTCCGGCGAGGACGCGATCCCCACCAGCCGCCGCGTCGAGTCGCCGACCGAGACCGGGTCCCCCACGTGCAGCCCCCAGTCGCGCGCGAGGCCCTGCTCGGCCACCAGCTCGCCCCGCTGCTGCACGTCGCGCCCCGAGAGAATCTGGTAGCCGCGCCGGCCGCCGAGCACGAACTGGAGCGCGCCGTGATACGTGAAGTGCCCGCGCGCGGCGAGCCAGACGTTGGTCTGCTCGGAGCGGTACGAGCGGGCGGCGAGGTTGGGCAGCGCGCGCACGCGCGCGTCGAGCGTGTGCAGCGGCTCGGGATCGAAGCGCGCGATGACGTCCGGGAGGTCCGCCTGCGCGGCCGCGCGGTCGAAGCCGGTGGCGAGCCCGTAGCCGACGGTCGTGGCCGTGCCGACGACCAGCGACGCGGCCAGCACCCCGGCCGCGGCCAGCAGCGTGCGCGAGCGCCGGGCGCGCAGGCCGGCGAGCGCCGGCGCGATCACTCGACGAGCCTCCCGTCGCGCAGCGTCAGCACCCGGTCGGCGATCGCCGCGGCAGCCGACTCGTGTGTGACCAGCACGACCGCGCGCCCGTCGGCGGCGCCCGCGCGCAGGAGCCGCAGCACCTCGCCGCCGGCCTGCACGTCCAGGTTGCCGGTCGGCTCGTCCGCGAGCACGAGCACGGGATCGTTGACCAGCGCCCGCGCGATCGCGAAGCGCTGCTGCTCGCCGCCCGACAGCCGGCTGGGCAGCGAGTCCGCGACCGGTCGCAGGCCCAGCCGGTCGACGAGCTCGCGCCCGCGCTCCGTGGCCTCGGGCGCGGCGCCCCGCACGCGCCCGGCGAGCAGCACGTTCGCCTCGCCGGTCAGCTCCGGCAGCAGGTGGAAGAACTGGAAGACGAAGCCGATGCGTCGCCGCCGCAGCGAGCTGAGCTCCTTCTCGCTCGCGCCCGTGACCGCCTCGCCGGCCACCGTGATCGTCCCCGCGTCCGGCCGGTCGAGCCCGCCCAGCAGGTGCAGGAGCGTCGACTTGCCGGACCCGGACCGCCCGAGGATCGCGACGACCTGGCCGGCCTCGACGTCCAGCGCCGCCCCGTCGAGCACCCGCCGCGCGGCGCGACCCTCTCCGTAGGTCTTGACCAGCCCCCGAGCGGCGACGATCGCCATCCGCTCAAGGTAAAGCCCTAGCGGATCGCGATCTCCTCGCCGAGCGAGAATCCCTCGGCCATCTCGATGTGGTCGCCGCTCCAGAACTTGCCCGGGTCGTACCAGCTCGGCGGGCGGCGCTTGGGGAGGACGCCCATGTGCTGGTACGTCGCGGCGAGCAGCTCGGCGCAGTAGATCGTCTCCTTGGAGACGTCGCGGCGGCGCACCCGGCCGACCGCCCACGACCCGGCGAGCCCCATCGTCGTCGGGAACGACTTGCCGTCGAGCTGCTCGATCACCTCCATGAGCTTGTCCTCGTGCTCCTTGGTGATCTCGCCGTGCAGCTGGCGCATCCACGCCCGCTGCCCGTACTTGACGTCCCACGTCGTGACGGCGTCGCGCAGGACGTGCAGCTGCACGCCGCGCTGGTGCTCGCCGGTGAACACGTCCGGCAGCGAGCGGCCGAGCTCGGCGTGCCACATGAGCGGCGGCATGTCGTCGAGCGCCACCGCCATGCCGACGTGGTTGATCGGGCTGTTGGTGACGGTCTGGATCGCGCGGTCGGCCAGCGACTTGCCGCGGAACAGCCAGATGTCGCCCGTCGCGGCGTTGGCGATGGCCTCATCGAGACTCAACACGGACTCTTCCACGGCGCGTAAGGTACGCGCACCGATGAAGGCGCGTTGGAAACTGCTCGGGCTGGCGGGGGCGGCCGGGGTCGCCGCGACCGGCGCCGTCGTGGCCCGCAAGACCCGGATCCAGAGCGACTACGAGCCGGACGAGATCCGCGACAAGCTCCGCAGCCGGCTCGCGGACGCCTCGCATGACGGGGACACGGCCGAGGGCGACCCGGCGCCGCGACCGTCTAGCTGAGCCGGTGGCGGTGGGCGACCGCGGCGGCCTCGGTGCGGGACCGCACGTTGAGCTTGGAGAGGATCCGCGAGACGTGCACGCTGGCGGTCTTCTCGGCCATGAAGAGCTGGGCGCCGATCTCGCGGTTCGTGGCGCCCTCGGCGACGAGCGCGAGCACCTGGCGCTCGCGTGACGTGAGGCCGAAGCCGTCCTCGTCCTCGCCGGCGGGCTCCTCGGCCGGCTCGGGCTCGGCCTCGAGCGGCAGGCGGGCGCGCGCGGCCAGGCCCTCGATCTCGCCGCGCAGCCAATTCGCCCCGATCGTGACCGCGGCCGCGTGCGCGGCGTTCACGGACTCCGCCGCGGCGTCGCGGTCGCCCGCCGCGACGTACGCCTCGGCCTCGCGCCAGCGCAGCCGCGCGGCCGGCTCCGGGCGGCCGATCGCGTCCCACGCCGCGGCCGCGCGCTCGTAGGCCCGCGGGTCGGGTCGCCCGCCGGCGCGGCTCGCCTCGGCGCGGCACATGAGCAGCAGCGCGCACTCGACCGGGCGGGTGCGGGTCGCGGCGGCGGCGACGCGCGCCAGCAGGTCGTCGAGGAAGCGCAGCGCGGCGGTCTCGGCCTCGCGCTCGCCGAGGTCGCGGGCGCGCTCGGCGGCGTCCGCCTCCACGGTCACGCCGGCCGCGGCGACCGCCGCCACACGGGCGGCGTCGTCGGTGCAGAACTCCATCCGGTCGAGCCCGCGCTCGATCGCCTTGCGCGCGGCGTCGAGGTCGCCCGCGCGGCGGTGCTGCTCGGCGGTGAGCTCGTAGAACGGGCCGATGAACTGCGGCTCGCTCGACTCCGCGACCTTGTCCTCGAGGTCGTTGAGGATCGCCCACGCCGCGTCGTGCTCGCCGCGCCCGACGAGCAGCGACGCGCGCCGCACGCCGAGGTTCATGCGCGCCTGGTTGCCGGTCCAGCGCTTCGGGTCCGGGAGGTAGCGCTCGGACTCCGCCCACTGGCCGAGGTCGAACGTGAACTCGGCGAGCTGGCAGTCCAGCCACAGCGACGACACCGGCCGGCGCATGCCGATGACCTCGCGGCCCTCGAGGCAGACCGCGATCGCCTCGTCGGAGCGCCCGAGCATGTGGAGCATGTCGGAGTAGTTGTTGTAGCCGTCCGCGACGTCGGAGACGTGGTCGCGCTCGGTGGCGATGCGGATCGCCTCGCGCAGCTGCTCGCCGCCCTCGTCGACCTCGCCGCTCATGGCCAGGCAGAAGCCGAGCGTGTTGCGCGCGTGCGCCTCGACGAGCCGGTCCTCGGTGGCGAGCGTGGCCTCGAGCGCCCGCCGCGCGAGGTCCACGCCGTCGCTGAAGCGCCCGTCGAGCATGCGCCCGCGGCCGAGGCCGGCGAGCAGGCGGGCGCGCGCCTCGGCATTCTCGTCCTCCGCGGCCTCGATGAGCTCGAGCGCGTGCTCGAGCGTGGCGATGCTCGCGCGCGGCCGGTTGAGGCTGCGCTCCGCACGCGCGATGTCCTCGAGCAGGTCGGCGGCGCGGCACGGGTCGGGCTCGTCGCCGAGCAGGTCGAGCGCGGCCTGGGACAGCGCGAGCTGGCGGCCGGGATGGCCGAGCGCGCGCGCGGCCGCCGACGCGCGCTGGAGCAGGGTCACGCGGTCCGCGCCCGCGCGGTCCTCGGCGTCGGGCACGCGGTCCCACAGCTCGAGGGCGCGCTCGAGCAGGGCCCGCGCCTCGCCGTGCGCGTACACGCTCTCGGCGGCGGCCGCCGCGCGCACCGACCACTCGAGCGCCTTCGGCTGGTCTCCCGCGGCGGCGAAGTGGTGGGCGACGGCGGCGGTGAGCGCGGCGCCGGAGCGGTCGTCGATGCGCGGCTCGAGCGCGCGCCCGAGGGCCAGGTGCAGCGCCGCGCGCTCGCCCGGCAGCAGGTCGTCGTCGACGACCTCGCGCAGCAGCGCGTGGCGGAAGCGGTGCCAGCCGTCGTCGGACGCGACGAGGATGTGGCTGTCGACGGCCTCGCGCAGCGCGTCGCGCAGCGCGCGCTCGTCGAGCCCGCTCGTCTCGGCGAGCACGTCGTGGCCGAGCCGCTGTCCGACCGCGACCAGCCGCAGGATCTCCTGCGCCGGCTCGGACAGCCGCTCGACGCGCAGCATGAGCGCGTCGCGGAGCGTGTCCGGCGCCGCGCCCAGGCCGTCCACTCCGGCGGCCAGCAGCTCCTCGGAGAACAGCGGGTTGCCGCCCGAGCGCGTCCACAGGCGCTCCAGCAGCTCGGCCTCGGGCGCGCCGTCGAGGATGTCCGCGAGCTGCTCGGCGAGCTCCTCGTGGGTCAGCGGCGCGAGCGCGATCCGGCGCGCGTGCGGCACCCGCTCGAGCTCGGCGAGCAGCGCGCGCAGGGGATGCCGGCGGTGCAGCTCGTCGGGCCGGTAGCTGCCGACCACGAGGACGCGCTCGGCGATCAGGCTGCGGGCCAGGAACGCGAGCGCGGCGCGCGTCGAGCGGTCGGCCCAGTGCAGGTCCTCGATCACGAGCAGCACGGGGCGCTGCTCGCCGAGGCCTTCGAGCAGGGCGAGCAGGCCCTCGAAGAGCCGGGCCTGCGCGCCGCCCTCGTCGCCGCGCTCGCCGGGCTCGGGCGCGGCGCCCAGGCTCGGCATCAGCGGCGCCACGGCCGCGCGCACCGGCTCGGTGAGCGCCGGGTCGCCCGAGCGGGCGAGTGGCCGCAGCGCGGCCACGAGCGGCACGTACGGCAGCTCGCTCTCGCCGAGGTCGACGCAGTCGCCGACCAGCACGAGCGCGCCGCTCTCCCGCGCCCGGGTCTCGAGCTCGGCGAGCAGGCGCGACTTGCCGACGCCCGACTCGCCGCCCACGATCGCGATCGACGGTCGCTCGTCGGCGGCCTCGGCCAGCGCCGCCTCGAGCTCGGCCAGCTCGGCGGTGCGGCCGATCAGGCGTGCGCTGGAGACGCGCGTGGTCACCCCGCGCTCAGCGCGAGTTGAGGTCGAGCGCGCAGGAGTTGATGCAGTAGCGCAGCCCGCCCGCGTCGCGCGGCCCGTCGTCGAACATGTGGCCGAGGTGGCCGCCGCAGCTGCGGCACACGACCTCCGTGCGGTTCATGCCCCACGAGTGGTCGGGCCTCAGCTCCACCGCTTCCGCCACGGCGGGCTCGGTGAAGCTCGGCCAGCCGGTGCCGGAGTCGAACTTGGTCTCGGACGAGAACAGCTCGGCGCCGCAGCCCGCGCAGCGGTAGACGCCGTCCTCGTGGGCATCCCAGTAGCGGCCGGTGAAGGCGCGCTCGGTCGCGCCCTTGCGCAGTACCTCGTACTGCTCGGGCGTGAGCTCCTCGCGCCACTGCTCGTCGGTCTTCTCCACACGCGTTGCCATGAGTCACAGGATGACAGGACGCTCAAGGCGCCAGACCGAGCCGGTGGGCGACGGCCGCGGCCTCCACGCGCCCGCCGACGGCGAGCTTGGCGAGGATCCGGGACACGTGGACGCTGGCCGTCTTCTCGCTCATGAAGAGCTGCTCGCCGATCTCGCGGTTCGTGCGCCCCTCGGCGACCAGCAGGAGCACCTCGTGTTCGCGCGGGGTGAGGCCGAGCGGGGCCGGCGCGGGGGCCGGGGGCTCGTCGCCGGCGTCGTCGATGCGGATGCGGGCGCGCCGGGCGAGCGCCTGCGCGGCGTCGCGCAGCGGCACTGCCTCCATCGCCTCGGCCGCCGCACAGGCGGCGGTCAGCGGCATCGCGGCGGCGGTCCGATCGCCCGCCGCGACGAACGCCTCGGCGGCGCGCAGCCGCGCGTAGGCGGCGGGCCACGGCAGCGCGACCTCGTCGAAGTCGGCGGCCGCGGTCAGCCAGGCGCCCGGAGCGGGCGCACCGCGCCCGAGCGCGTGCTCGAGCCGGGTGACCTCGGCGCCCGCGAGCGCCGCGTAGCGCGGGCCCTCGGCCCACTGGCCCGGCCGCCCACGCGCCGCGGCGAGGCGCGCGCGCAGCGTCGACGCGGGCTCCTCGTCGAACGGCTCGCCGAGCGCCCGGGCGCGCTCGGCGCCGTCGGCCTCGACCATCAGCGCCACCCACAGCAGCTTGATCCGGCGGGCGCCCTCGTCGGTGCCCTCGACGCCGGCCAGGCCGTGCGCGGCGGCAGCGCGGGCGTCCTCCAGGCGGCCCTCGCGCGCGGCGAGCTGGGCGGACATCACCTCGAGCCACTCGATCCACTGCGGGTCGCGGGAGCCCAGGCTCTGGCGGCGGAGGCCGTCGAGCGTTCGGCGGGCGCTCGCGTCCTCGCCTCGGAGCAGCGCGATCTGCGCGCGCACGGCCGACACGAACATCGCGGTCGAGCCGATCGAGTCGCCCGGGACCGTGTCCGGCAGCGCGGCCGCCGCCTCGGCGGTGCGGCCGAGCCGCACGAGCTCGCTCGCCGCCTGCGTCTCCAGGAACGCGTCGTAGGACGACGGCTCGGCGTGCTCGCGGACCATCGGCAGCGTCGCCCGCACGATCGCCAGCGCCTCCTCGGTGCGGCCCGAGAGGTCGAGCATCTCGGACAGGTTGATGACGGCCCGCACGTGGTCGGACGGCGTGCCCGCCCGGCTCGCGAGGTCGACGGCGGCGTGCAGCAGGCGCGCGCCCTCCTCGACGTCGCCGAGCGCGGCGCGCGCGAAGCCCTCGGTGGTCATGGCGCCGGCCTCCAGCGTCGCTGCCCCCAGCCGCCGCGCGTCGGTCGCGACGGTGGCCGCCTCGGCGACAGCCTCGCGCAGGTGCCCGCGCAGCATCAGGTTCTTGGCGCTCTGCTGGCGCAGCGCGAGCCGCTCGAGCTCGGCCTCGGCCGGGAGCAGCTCGAGCGCGACGCGCAGCTCCTCGTCGCTCTCGTCGTGCTCGGTGGCCTGGCGCAGGTAGCGGCTCAGCTCGGCGTGCGCGCGCGCGAAGTCGGTCGCGTCGGTTCCGTCGAGGGCGGCGAGCGCCTCGCGCTGGAGCGCGACCGCGCGCCCCGCCTCGAACGCGTCCCCGGCCACCGCCGCGGCGGCGCGCAGGACGTCCGTGTGCGACATGCCCGCGCGCTCGGCTGCGTCCGGCACGCGCTCCCACAGCTCGAGCGCCTTCTCGAGGTGGCGCAGCGTCTCGCTGTACGCGAACACGCGCCGCGCCGCCAGGCCCGCCTCGATGGACGCCCCCAGGGCCCGCGGCAGGTCGTGCGCGCCGCGCCAGTGGCACGCCAGCTCGGCGCGCACCGTGGCCGCGGGCACGTCGCCGAGCAGGCCGGGGTCGCGCTCGAGCGCCGCGGCCAGCCGCGCGTGGAGCTGGGTGCGCTCGCCGGGCAGCAGATCCTCGTAGATGGCCTCCCCGACGAGCGCGTGGCGGAACGCGTACGTGCCGTCGGTCTGGGAGACGAGAACCTGATGCGCGACCGCCTCGCGCGCGCCGTCGAGCAACTCGTCGCCCGCCAGCGAGCTCATCGCGCCGAGCAGCGCGTGGCTCATCGGCCGCTCGACGACGGCGGCGACGCGCACGACGTCCTGCGCCGCGGAGGGCAGGCGCTCGAAGCGGCCGAGCAGCGCGTCGCGCAGCGTCTCCGGCAGCTCGCCGGCGCCGTCGGCGGCGGCCGCGAGCAGCTCCTCGGTGTAGAGCGGGTTGCCCTGGCCGCGCGCGTACAGGCGGTCGGCCAGCGTGGGGTCGGCCGGGCCGCCGAGGATGCCGGCGAGCTGCTCGCCGACCTCGTCACGGCTGAACCGCTCCACGGCCAGCCGCTGCACGCCGGGCACGCGCTCGAGCTCGGCGAGCACGGGCCGCAGCGGATGGCGGCGGTGCAGCTCGTCCGTGCGGTACGTGACGAGCAGGCACAGCGGCTCGGTCCGCGCGCTGCGCACGAGGAAGACGAGGAAGTCGCGCGTGGACGGGTCGGCCCAGTGCAGGTCCTCGAGCACGAGCGCGACGGGCCCGTTCCGGCCGAGGTGCTCGATGAGCACCAGCAGCGCCTCGAAGAGCCTCGATTGAGACGCCGGGACGGGCGGCGCCTCGTGCTCGAACTCCGACAACAGCTCGGCGAGAACGGAGCGGGTCCCGGCGGGCAGGTCGATGTCCGAGCTGCACGCGGCGAGCTCGCGGGCGACGGGACGCAGCGCGTCGACGAGCGGCGCGTACGGGAACGCGGTGCCGCCGAGCTCGAGCGAGTGGCCGATGAGCACGCGGGCCCCGGCGGCCGTGGCGCGCGCCTCGAACTCGGCCACGAGGCGGCTCTTGCCGACGCCCGACTCGCCGCCGGCGAACGCGAACGCCGGGGTGCCCGCGCTCGCGCGCGCGAGCACGTCCTCGAGCAGCGCGAGCTCGCCGGCCCGTCCGACGAACCTGGCGCTGGAGACGCGGCGGAGCACGACGTCCATGATGGTCGCCGGCTCCGCCGCGGTCCAGCCGGGGAGGTCGGTCACCGACCGGCGCCGCTTACGTGCAGCCGGCCGCGGGGGGCTTGCGCAGCGGGAGCTGCACGGCGCGCGCCGCGCCCGAAGACCCGCTTGCGGAGCGGAGCGCGGCGGGCGCGGGCGGCGGCGTCGAGGCGGTCGTGGATGATCTGGTCGACGACGGCGCTGGTGTAAAGGGACTGAAGCATGTCGGGCTCCTCGGAAAGGGCTTCTCTGACGTCATCCAAGCTACGTCTGAGACGCCCTCCGTACATCGGGAGGTCGCGCCGACCTGCGACCCCTTACCCCTTAGGCGCCAGCTCAGGACCCCTTAGCTACGCCAGGCCCTCCGAGCACGTACCGTTCGGGTAGCGTGGCCTTCAGCAAGCGACCAGGAGACGAGCCCCTTTGTCCGTGACCACGGAGCGCGCCGCCCTCGACCAGCTGTGCATCAACACGATCCGCACGCTCTCGATGGATGCGGTCCAGAAGGCCAACTCGGGCCACCCGGGCACCCCGATGGCGCTCGCGCCGGTGGCGTACCTGCTGTACACGCGCATCATGCGCCACGCGCCGCAGCATCCGGACTGGCCTGCGCGCGACCGCTTCGTGCTCTCCGCCGGGCACGCGTCGATGCTCCTGTACTCGACCCTGCACCTGACCGGGTACGGCGTCTCCCTCGACGACATCAAGTCCTTTCGCCAGCTCGGGTCGCCCGCCGCGGGCCACCCCGAGTACGGCCACGCGCCCGGGATCGAGACCACCACCGGGCCGCTCGGCCAGGGCATCTCGACCGCCGTCGGCCTCGCGCTCGGCGAGCGCATGCTCGTGGACCGGTTCGGCGAGGAGCTGATCGGCCACTTCACCTACGTCATCGCGTCCGACGGGGACATCGAGGAGGGCATCGCGTCCGAGGCGTCGTCGGTCGGCGGCCACCTCGGCCTCGGCCGGCTGATCGCCTTCTACGACGACAACCACATCTCGATCGAGGGCGACACGAAGCTCGCGCTCTCCGAGGACGTCGGCAGGCGCTACGAGGCCTACGGCTGGCACGTGCAGAACCTCCACGAGGACCTCGACCTCGACACGATGGAGCAGGCCGTCCGCGCGGCCCAGGACGAGCCCGACCGGCCCAGCCTGATCATCATCCGCACGCACATCGCGCCCGGCTCGCCCAACAAGCAGGACACGCACGAGGCGCACGGCTCGCCGCTCGGCGACGAGGAGATCCGGCTCACCAAGGAGGCCTACGGCTGGCCCAGCGAGGAGCCGTTCTTCATCCCCGACGAGGCGCTGTCGCACTTCCGCGAGGCCGTCGAGCGCGGCAACGAGCAGTACGACGCCTGGGAGCAGGAGTTCGAGTCCTCGCCGCACCGCGCCGAGCTCGAGCGGCTGCTCGCGCGGCGGCTGCCGGACGGGTGGGACGGCGACGTGCCGCGCAAGGGCCCCGACGCCGGGATGATCGCCACCCGCAAGGCGTCCAACGAGGTCATCCAGTGGGCGGCGTCCAAGGTGCCCGAGCTCGTGGGCGGCTCCGCCGACCTCGCGCCCTCGACGCTCACGCTGATCAACGGCGGGGGCAGCGTGGAGAAGGGCGACTACGGGGGCCGCAACCTGCACTTCGGCATCCGCGAGCACGGCATGGGCGCGATCGTCAACGGCCTCCAGCTCCAGGGCTTCCGCTCGTTCGGCGCCACCTTCCTGATCTTCAACGACTACATGAAGGGCGCGGTCCGGCTCGCGGCCGTCATGCGGATCCCGTCGATCTTCGTCTACACGCACGACTCGATCGGGCTCGGGGAGGACGGCCCGACCCACCAGCCGATCGAGCAGCTCGCACAGCTGCGCGCGACGCCGAACATCGACGTCGTGCGGCCGGCCGGCTTCAACGAGACGGCGCTGGCGTGGGCGCACGCGCTGCGCCAGACCGACCGTCCGACGGCGCTGGCGCTGTCACGCCAGGGCCTGCCGGTGTGGGATCCGTCGGGCGTCCCCGACGACGCGATCGCCCGCGGCGCCTACGTCCTGAAGGACGCCGACGGCGAGCCCGACCTGATCCTCATGGGCACCGGCTCCGAGGTCCACCAGGCGCACGAGGCGCTGAAGATCCTCGAGGGCGAGGGCGTCAAGGTGCGGCTGGTCAGCATGCCGTGCCTGGACCGCTTCGCCGAGCAGGATCAGGAGTACATCGACAGCGTGCTCCCACCGGGCGTGCGCGCGCGCGTCTCCGTGGAGGCGGCGAGCCCGCTCGGCTGGCACCGCTGGGTGGGCCCGGACGGCGACGTCGTCGCGATGGAGAGCTTCGGGGCGTCGGCACCGGCCAAGGCCCTGTACGAGCACTTCGGGTTCAGCGGGCCCGCGATCGCGGATCGCGCCCGCGCGGTTCTGGAAAGGACACGCTCATGAGCGTCACATCGGTCAACGAGAGACTGGCCGCGCTGACCGCCGCGGGCACCAGCATCTGGCTCGACCAGATCCGGCGCGGGATGATCGAGGACGGCGAGCTCGCCCGCATGGTCGAGGAGGACTCGCTGCGCGGCGTCACCTCCAACCCCGCGATCTTCGAGAAGGCGATCCTCGGCTCGCCGGACTACGACGACGACATCGCCGCGGGGGCCAACGAGGGGCTCTCGGCGCGCGAGGTCTACCGCCGCCTGGCGGTGCGCGACGTGCAGCTCGCGGCCGACGTCCTGCGGCCGGTCTACGACGAGACGAACGGCTACGACGGCTACGTCTCGCTCGAGGTCGCCCCGCGCCTGGCGCACGACACCGAGGGCACGCTCGAGCAGGCCCGCATGTACTGGGACCTCGTCGACCGGCCCAACCTGATGATCAAGATCCCCGCCACCGAGGAGGGGATCCCCGCGATCGAGCAGGCCCTGTACGAGGGCATGAACGTGAACATCACGCTGCTCTTCGCGGTCTCGTACTACGAGCGCGTGATGGAGGCGTACATCAGCGCGATGGAGCGCCGCCACGCCGAGGGCAAGCCGCTCGACCGCCACTCCGTCGCCTCGTTCTTCGTCTCGCGCGTCGACACCGAGGTCGACAAGCGGCTCGAGGCCGCCGGTCGCACGGACCTCGCGGGCCGCGCCGGGCTGGCCAACGCCCGCGCCGCCTACCACGCGTTCAAGCGCATCTTCGAAGGGGACCGGTTCGCGGCGCTGCGCGAGGCAGGCGCGCCGGTCCAGCGCCCGCTGTGGGCGTCGACCGGCGTCAAGAACCCGGCGTACCCGGAGACGATGTACGTGTACGGGCTCGTCGGCCCCAACATCGTCAACACGATGCCGCTGCCCACGCTGACCGCCGCCGCGCGCGAGGGCGATATAACCGGTGCCACCGCCGCCGAGGACCCGACGCCCGACCTGGACGCCCTGCGCGAGGCCGGCATCGACATCGACGACGTCACCGACAAGCTGCTGCGCGACGGCATCGAGGCGTTCCTCGTGCCGATGGCCAAGCTGCTCGACGGCATCGAGTCCAAGCGCGAGGCGATCGTCACCGGCCGCCCCGACGCGATCGAGGCCGACCTGCCGGCCGCGCTCGAGCAGTCCGTCGCCGGTCGCCTGCGGCGCGCCGCGGACGACGACGTCGTGCACCGCATCTGGCACCGCGACGGCACGCTGTGGGCGCCGGCGGGCACGCCCGAGGTCACCAACCGCCTCGGCTGGCTCGACATCAGCGAGAAGATGCTCGAGGTCGCCGACGACCTGATCGCCTTTGCCGAGCAGGTGCGCTCGGAGGGCTACACCGACGCGGTGCTGCTCGGCATGGGCGGGTCGAGCCTCGCGCCCGAGGTGTTCCGCCGCTCGTGGCCCGACCACGCGATGACCCTGCACGTGCTCGACTCGACGCACCCGGACCAGATCAAGAAGACGATCGACGCGATCGACCTCGACAAGACGCTGTTCATCGTCTCCTCGAAGTCGGGCGGCACGATCGAGACGATGTCCCAGTTCAAGATGTTCCACGAGCGCCAGGGCGACGGCGCGCACTTCGTCGCGGTCACCGACCCCGGCACGTCGCTGGCCAAGCTCGGCGCCGAGCACGGCTTCCGGCGCGTGTTCGAGAACGACGACGAGATCGGCGGGCGCTACTCGGCGCTCTCCTACTTCGGGCTCGTCCCGGCCGCGCTGCTGGGCGTCGACATCAAGGCGGTGCTCGAGGCCGCCGAGGTCGCCGTGCACAACTGCCAGCTCAAGGAGAAGAACTCGGGGCTGTGGCTCGGCATCGCGCTGGGCGAGCTCGCCCGCAACGGGCGCGACAAGCTCACGTTCGTCGTCGACGAGCCGCTGTCCTCGTTCGGGCTGTGGGCCGAGCAGCTCGTGGCCGAGTCGACCGGCAAGCAGGGCCGCGGGATCCTGCCGATCGCCGACGAGCCGGCCGTCGACGCGGGCGCGTACGGCATGGACCGCGTGTTCGTGCACATCGCGTCCGGCGACGAGGCCAACGCCGCCCACGTGGCCGCGCTGCGCAAGGCCGGCCACCCGACGATCACGGTCCACGCCGAGGGGCCCGCCGACCTCGGCCGGATCTTCTTCTACTCGGAGTTCGCGACCGCGGTCATCGGCTGGGTCCTGGAGATCAACCCGTTCGACCAGCCGAACGTGCAGGAGGCCAAGGACAACACCGCGCGCGTGCTCAAGGAGGGGTCGGGCGAGCTCGACACCGGCTCCCTCGACGCGCTGCTCGAAGGCCTCGAGCCGCCGCGCTACGTCGCGATCCTCGCCTACGTGCCGTACAGCGAGGAGACCGACGCGGCGGCCGCGCGCCTGCGGGCCAAGCTCATCACCGAGCACGGCGTCGCGACGACGTTCGGCTATGGCCCGCGCTACCTGCACTCGACGGGGCAGTTCCACAAGGGAGGCCCGTCGGTCGGCGCGTTCGTGGAGGTCGTCGACGAGCCGCAGACCGACCTCGAGGTGCCGGGCGAGCCGTACACGTTCGCGCGGCTGATCCGGGCCCAGGCCGACGGCGACCTGGAGACCCTGCGCGCCCACAATCTCGATGCCGCGCGGATCGGGAAGGAGAACCTCTGATGCAACTCGGCTTCGTCGGGCTCGGGAAGATGGGCGGCAACATGGTCCATCGCATCCACCGCGACTCGGACCACCAGGTCGTGGCGTTCGACTTCAGCTCGGAGGCCGTGAGCGCGGCCGAGGAGCACGGCGCGACCGGCGCCTCCTCGCTCGAGGAGCTCGTCTCCAAGCTCGACCCGCCCCGCATGGTGTGGGTGATGGTCCCCGCGGGCGATCCCACCGAGCAGACGGTGATGAAGCTCGCCGACCTCTTCGACGAGGGCGACACCGTCGTCGACGGCGGCAACACCAACTGGCACGACGACGTGCGCCGCGCCGCGGCGCTGTCCGAGCGCGGCATCAAATACATCGACGTCGGCACGTCGGGCGGCGTGTGGGGCCTGGAGGTCGGCTACTGCATGATGGTCGGCGGCCACAAGGAGTCCGTCGACCGCCTCGCGCCGATCCTCGACGTGCTCGCGCCGCCCGACGGCTGGCGCTGGTTCGGCGACGCCGGGGCGGGCCACTTCGTGAAGATGGTCCACAACGGCGTGGAGTACGGGATCATGCAGGCGTACGCCGAGGGCTTCGACCTCATGCACAAGGCCAAGTTCGACATCGACCTCAAGGAGGTCGCCGGCCTGTGGAACCGCGGCTCGGTCGTCCGGTCGTGGCTGTGCGAGCTGGCCGAGCGCGCGTTCGACCAGGAGGGCAACGACCTCGAGGGCCTCGTCGGCCACGTCAGCGACTCCGGCGAGGGGCGCTGGACGATCATCGACGCCATCGACCACGACGTCCCGACGCCGGTCATCACGGCGTCGCTCTACGCCCGCTTCTACTCGCGCGGCAACGGCGACTTCACGCACCGCGTGCTCGCCGCGCTGCGCAACCAGTTCGGCGGCCACGCGGTGGAGCGGGCGGCCGGAGGAGGCTGATATGGCCGTTGCCGCGACCGAGAACCCGCTCGTCGAAGGGCTCGAGCGCCTTCCGGTCCCCCCGACGACGCTGGCGATCTTCGGGGCGACGGGAGACCTGGCGCGGCGCAAGCTGCTGCCCGCGCTGTACAACCTCGCCCATGAAGGGGCGCTCCCTGAGCGCTTCAACCTGATCGGCATCTCGCGTCGCGACCAGAGCGACGACGAGTTCCGCCAGCAGGCGCGCGAGTCGATCGCGCAGTTCTCCCGCCGCGCGCCCGACGACCAGGTGCTCGAGGGCCTCCTGGGCCGGATGTCGTACCTCGGCATCCCGTTCGACGACACCGAGCGCTACGGCAAGCTGGCCGAGTCGATGGACGCGCTCGACGAGGAGAACGGGCTCCCGCTGCAACGGGTCTACTACCTCTCGACGGCGCCCGAGTACTTCCCGGTCATCACCGAGAACCTCAAGTCGGCCGGCCTGCACCGCCACGAGAAGTCCGACGTCCGCGTGGTGATCGAGAAGCCGTTCGGGACCGACCTGGAGTCGGCGCGCTCGCTTCAGGAGGTCGTGCACTCGGTCTTCCGCGAGCGCCAGGTCTTCCGCATCGACCACTACCTGGGCAAGGAGACCGTCCAGAACGTGATGGCGTTCCGGTTCGCGAACTACATGTTCGAGCCCGTCTGGAACCGCAACTACATCGACCACATCCAGATCACCGCGGCCGAGGACATCGGCATCGGCTCGCGCGCGGGCTACTACGACCAGGCCGGCGCGCTGCGCGACCTCGTGCAGAACCACATGCTCCAGCTCCTGACGCTCGTGTGCATGGAGCCGCCGGCCTCGTTCGAGGCCAACAAGGTGCGCGACGAGAAGGTCAAGGTGCTCCAGGCGATCGAGCCGCCGACGCCCGAGCAGGTGGCCGAGATGACCGTGCGCGCCCGCTACACGGCCGGGATGAGCGGCGGCGAGGAGGCGACCGGCTACCTCCAGGAGGAGGGCGTGCCGGAGGACTCGGACACCGAGACGTACGCGGCGCTCCGGCTCGAGGTGCACAACTGGCGCTGGGCGGGCGTGCCGATCTTCCTGCGCACGGGCAAGCGGCTCGCGCGCAAGGTCACCGAGATCGCCGTGCAGCTCAAGCCGGTCCCGCACATGGCCTTCACCTCCAAGGGCTCGGTGGGGGTCCAGCCCAACCAGCTCATCCTCACCGTCCAGCCGAACGAGGGCGTCTCGCTCTCGCTGGGCGCGAAGATCCCCGGCGCGAGCATGCGCATCCGGCCGGTGAACATGGAGTTCCTCTACGGCACCTCGTTCATGTCGCAGTCGCCCGAGGCGTACGAGCGGCTGATCCTCGACGCGATGCGCGGCGACGCGACGCTGTTCACGCGCAACGACGAGGTCGACGCGCAGTGGTCGATCATCGACCCGATCCTCAAGGCGTGGGGCGAGGGCAGCCCGCCGATCTCCGAGTACGAGTCCGGCACGCCCGGGCCCGCGGAGGCCGACGCGCTGATCGGCGACGGCCGCCACTGGAGGCCGTTGTAGTGGTCCCTCCGGCGGATCCCCACGCACCCGGACGGGCGCAGCCGGCGCCCGGCCGCGTCCTCGGTCGGGGCAATGGCCCCGCCATTGCACCCTCCCTGCGTCCTCGCCAGGCATCCGCCTGCATCCCGTCCGAGCACGCGCGGACCCGCCGGAGGAACCACTAGTGGACGAGGTCTGGTCGGAGCGCGACACGACGCCGGCGCGGATCGAGTCCGCGCTGCGCAACATCGTCGTCGAGCACTACCACTCCGACCACCCGTTCGTGCCCGCGCGGGTGCTCAACGTGGTCGTGGTCGTCGACGGCCAGTTCCGCGGCGAGATCGAGAACCGGTTCGAGCGCGTCGGCCGCTACCACCCGTCGCGGCTCGTGCTGTGCGCGGTCGAGGAGGGACGGACCACGATCGACGCGTGGGCCGGCGTCGGCACCGACGACGCCGCGCCCCGCCCCGGCCACATCGCGGTCGCGCGCGAGCGCATCGAGCTCGACATCGGGCCGCGGCACATGTCCAAGCTCGACACGATCGTCGACCCGCTGCTCGTCTCCGACCTCGCCACGATGGTGTGGGCGCCGCACGGGCACACGGAGGCGGTCGACTCGCTGCGCCGGCTCGCGCAGATCGTGCTCGTCGACACGCAGGACGAGCCCGACGTCGCCGAGTCGCTGTGCCGCGCCGCCGAGCTCGCGGACCACGCCTACGTCGTCGACCTTGCATGGCTGCGGTCGACGCCGTGGCGCGAGCGCGTCGCCGCGTCGTTCGACCCGCCGCAGCTGCGCGCCGCGCTCGGCAGCGTGTCGGCCGTCACCGTGCGCCACCGCCAGGACTCGCTCGCCGCGGCGCTGCTGTTCTGCGGCTGGCTGTCGTCGCGGCTCGGCTGGAAGCCGGAGACGCTCGGCCAGTCCGGCCGCAACCTGGTCGGGCACGCACGCGCCCGCCGCCAGGAGGTCAGGATCCAGCTCGAGCCGGCCGACCAGAACGCGCCCGGCCTGGCCGGCGTGACGATCGAGACCGCGTCCGGCGAGGCGGTCTCGCTCGACCGCGCGCCCGGCGGGCTGCACGCGGTCCGCCGCGCGCGGGACGGCGGCGAGCAGAGCTGGACCGTCCTCGGCGCCTCCCGCGGCGAGGGCGGCATCCTCGGCGAGGGCGTGCGGCAGGCGCTGCTGCGCGATCCCACGTATGGTCCCGCACTGGCGTGCGCTCGGACCATGGTGTCGTGATCGAGGTTCTGGACGACCCCGCGCAAGCGGTGGCCGACCTGCTCGTGCACGCGGACGGCGACATCGTGATCACCGGCGGGTCGTCGCCGGAGCGCGCCTACGAGCTCGCGGCCGCCGCCCGGGCCGACTGGAGCGGCGTGACCGTGTGGTTCACCGACGAGCGGTGCGTGCCGCCGGACCACGAGCTGTCGAACTTCGCGATGGCCGACCGGGCGCTGCTCTCGCGCGTCGAGCGGCCGCCGCGGGTCGTGCGCATGCAGGGCGAGCTGGGCCCGGAGGACGGCGCCGCGGCGTATGCGGCGGAGCTCGGGGACGGGCCGCAGTTCGGGCTGGCGCTGCTGGGCCTCGGGCCCGACGCGCATATCGCGTCGCTGTTCCCGGAGCGCCACGAGAAGGAGGTCGAGGACCGGCTGGTCGTGGGCGTGCCCGAGGCGGGCATGAAGCCGTACGTGCCGCGCATCTCGCTCACGCTGCCGGCGATCAACGCCGCGCGGCAGAAGGCGTTCCTCGTCACGGGGGACGGGAAGGCCGGGGCGCTGCGCCGCGCGTTCGGCGAGCCGCCCGATCCGGCCTCGCCCGCCGCGCACGTGCGGCCGGTCACGGTCTACCTCGACCCAGCGGCCGCCGCGGGCCTGTGAGCGGTCAGTTCATCGGCATCGACGTCGGCGGCACGAAGATCGCGTGCGCGACGCTCGAGGCCGGTGAGCTGAGCGAGTCGGACCTTCAGCACACATCGCTCCACAGCCAGGAGGAGCTGCTCGGCCAGCTCGTCGGCGCCGTGGATCGCGCACGGACGGCCGAGACGCGCGCGGTCGGGATCGGCGTGCCGTCGCTGATCGAGTTCGAGACCGGACGCATCCGCTCGAGCGTGAACATCCCGCTCGAGGACGTGCCGCTGCGTCAGCTCCTCACGGAGCGGCTGGGGCTGCCCGTCTACGTGGAGAACGACGCCTCCTGCGCCGCGCTCGCCGAGGCGTTCCGCGACGGCCACATCGCCGTGCCGCACCTGGTCATGTTCACGGTCGGCACGGGCGTCGGCGGCGGCCTCGTGCTCAACGGCCGGCTGTACCGCGGGGCCACGGGCACCGCCTCGGAGGTCGGCCACACAATCGTCGGGCTCGACCTGACCGACGGCGCGCCGCCGCACGACGGGGTGTTCCCGCAGCCCGGCTCGCTGGAGGTCCTCGCGTCGGGCCGCGCGCTCGACAAGCTCGCCGACGCGGCGGCGCGGGCCGACGCCAACTCGTTCCTCGGCAAGCGGCTCACGCGCGAGGGCGGGGTGACGGGCCACGACGCCGTCGACGGCGCGCGCGAGGGCGACGAGGCGGCGGTCCGCTGCGTGCGGATCCTCGGCGAGCGGCTCGGGATCGGCATCGCCAACGCGATCACGATGTTCGACCCGCTGGAGATCGTCATCGGCGGCGGGGTGTCGGCGGCGGGGGAGCTGCTGCTCGGGCCGGCGCGCGAGACGGCGTGGCGGTACGCCGTGCCGGGCGCCGGGTCCAAGTGCGAGATCCGCCTGGCCCGCCACGGGCCGCGCGCCGGCGTGCTCGGCGCGGCGCTGCTCGCGGCGCAGGAGTACGCGCAGGACACGGGCGGCGTGATGGAAGAGGCCCTGGAGGGCCGCTGATGGCGGACGCCGGCGATCTGGCGCTCAGCTACCTGCCGATCGCCGAGCACGGCCTGGTCGGCGACCTGCACACGGTCGCGCTGGTCGGGACGACCGGCACGATCGACTGGTACTGCTGCCCGGCGTTCGACTCGCCGAGCGTGTTCGGCTCGATCCTCGACGCGAACGCCGGCGGCTTCTACGCGCTGCGGCCGGACGGCGACGAGTGGAGCTCCAAGCAGCTCTACTTCCCCGACACCAACATCCTCATCACGCGCTTCTTCACGCCCGGCGGCGTCGGCGAGGTGCAGGACTTCATGCCGATCGAGCCGAGCGGCTCGATGGAGATGCACCGGCACCGGCTGATGCGGCGCGTGGTCGTCGTGCGCGGCGAGATGAGCTTCGTGATCGAGGTGCAGCCGCGGTTCGACTACGGGCGCGCGGAGCACGAGGTGGAGATGCACCCGCACGGCGTGCTCTTCCGCTCGCCGGTGCTCACGCTGGCGCTGGAAGGCGCGATCGCCAAGGCCATGGGCTCCGAGCGGCGGCTGCGGCGCGTCGACGGCGGCGTGCACGCGACGCTCGACCTGCGCGCCGGGGAGTCGCAGACGTTCGTGCTCGAGCGCGTGCCCGACGACCACATCTGCCGCCCGTATCCCGAGCACGAGACCGCGGCCACGTTCGAGGCGACCGTGCGCTACTGGCGGAGGTGGGTCGCGCAGTCGCGCTACAAGGGGCGCTGGCGCGAGATGCTCCAGCGCTCGGCGCTGACGCTCAAGCTGCTCACCTACGCGCCCACGGGCGCGCTCGTCGCGGCGCCGACGACGTCGCTCCCCGAGCAGCTCGGCGGCGAGCGCAACTGGGACTACCGCTACACGTGGATCCGCGACGCGGCGTTCTCGCTGTACGGGCTGCTGCGGCTCGGCTTCACCGAGGAGGCGGCGTCGTTCATGCACTGGCTCACCGACCGCACGCGCGAGTGGGAGATCGGGCCGGGCGGGCCGCTCCAGATCATGTACGGGATCGACGGCCGCAAGGAGCTGACCGAGTTCGAGCACCCGTCGTGGTCGGGCTACCGCGACTCGCATCCGGTGCGGATCGGCAACGCCGCCGCCGACCAGCGCCAGCTCGACATCTACGGCGAGATGATCGACTCGATCTACCTCTACAACAAGTACGGCAAGCCGATCCACTACGAGACGTGGGAGAACGTCCGCCGGATCGTCGACTGGCTGTGCGAGAACTGGGACCAGGGCGACGAGGGGATCTGGGAGACGCGCGGCGGCCAGAAGGACTTCACGTACTCGCGCCTGATGACGTGGGTGGCGATCGAGCGCGCGATCCGCATGAACCGCGCGCGCGGGCTGCCGGGCGACATCGTCAACTGGCTCGCCGAGCGCGACCGGATCTACAACCAGATCATGAAGAAGGGCTGGAGCGAGGAGCGGCAGGCGTTCGTCCAGCACTACGGCTCGGACGTGCTCGACGCGTCCGTGCTGCTGATGCCGCTCGTGCTCTTCATCGCGCCGACCGACCCGCGCTGGATCTCCACGCTCGACGCGATCGGCGACGAGCTCGTCTCGGACTCGCTGGTCTACCGCTACAACGTCGAGGCCTCGCCCGACGGCCTGCGCGGCGACGAGGGGACGTTCTCGATGTGCTCGTTCTGGTACGTCGAGGCGCTCACCCGTGCGGGGCGGCTCGAGGACGCGCGGCTGGCGTTCGAGAAGATGCTCACGTACGCCAACCATCTCGGGCTGTACTCGGAGGAGATCGGCCCGAGCGGCGAGCAGCTCGGGAACTTCCCGCAGGCGTTCACCCACCTCGCGCTGATCAGCGCGGCCTTCAATCTCGATCGCGCGCTGGGCTGACGTCGGCGCTCATGTTGAGCTCCATCATCTTCAGCGCGGCGTCGGCGAGGTCCTCGTGGATGTGCGCGACCGCGTCGCGCGGCACGCGGACGTCGAAGTGCCGGATGTACGCGTCGAGCGCGCTGTAGAGGATGCACTGCTCGGTCACCTGGCCGGTGAGCACGACGCGGTCGACGCCCTCCTGCCCGAGCAGGTACTCCAGCGGCGTCTGGTAGAAGATCGAGTGGCGGGCCTTGACGACGAAGAGCGCGCCGTCGTCCGGCTTGATCGGCTCGACGAGGTCCCCGTGCGGGCCTTCGAGCGACCGCGCGAGCAGCTCGTCGCGGTTGGAGCGCCAGTGGCCGAAGTTGTCGTTGACGTAGATCGTCACGTCGCTGTCGGCGATCAGCTGCGCGATCGTCGGGAGGGCGTCGCGGACCGA
>Ga0081539_10002932_pt1 | contig 22479 bp, 15 predicted proteins | sample TabmetS4T2R2_FD_71023 | JGI IMG/M metagenome (GOLD analysis project Ga0081539, IMG submission 71023) | Tabebuia heterophylla rhizosphere microbial communities from the University of Puerto Rico - S4T2R2 | ecosystem: Host-associated > Plants > Roots > Rhizosphere ...
ACAGCAGCAAAGGCGGCGAGAAGCTTTACGAGTTCACGCTGCGATGGGTCCTCCAATAAGCCGGCAATAAGCCGGCAATAAGCCAGCAATAAGCCAGCAATAAGCCGGCAATAAGCCGGCAATAAGCCGGCAACCGAAAAGTTGAAGAGTCCCTGGTCCGGCGATCTCAATCGATCGACCAATTTTTGCAAGCAAAGCGAGGCCAACAAAATGCAGAGAGGATCGCAACGTCGTCAATCTTCCGCTTCGCCCTCCAGCGCTGTTCCCGCTTCGCCTCGGCTCGGCGTTCATACCGGGATTGGTGGCGGCCTGCACAATTCGATCAAAGAAGCGGTCGCGAAGGGCTGTCTGACCTGGCAAATTTTTTCGCGAAATCCGCGCGGCTGGGCCGCCCGGAACCTGGCGGAAGAAGAGATCCGGCTCTTTCGCGAGTCCCGCGCAGAATCCGGCCTTGGTCCCTGCATCATTCACTCTTGCTACTTGATCAACCTCGCCGCGCCGTCACCGGAGATCCGCGCCAAATCGATCGTGGCCTTTCGCGATGAGATCACACGCAGCCTGGCGATCGGCGCAGACTACCTCGTCTTTCACCCGGGCAGTGGCCGTGGCGCCGCAGTTGCTCAATCGATCGAAAACTGTGCGTCGGCAATTCAAGAGGCCGCCCAAGGCCTGGAAGCTCCGATCCGGAAATCCGGTTTTCATATTTTGATCGAGAATACGGCCGGTCAGGGAGATCAGATCGGCCGGAGCTTTGAACAGGTGCGAGATATCATGGCGCTCTGCCCGGACCTGCCGATGGGGATGTGTCTGGATACCGCCCACTCATTTGCCGCCGGTTATGATTGGCGCGATGAACAGTCAACCAAACGTGCCCTGACCCTTTTGGGCAAAACCGTCGGATTCGATCGTGTGAAAGCGGTACATTTCAACGACTCGAAAGCTCCTTTCAACTCTCAGGTCGATCGCCATTGGCATATCGGCAGAGGCGAGATCGGCAGTCCGGGCCTGGCCCGCCTGCTCAATCATCCCAAGTTGCGCAAGCTTCCCTTTATTCTCGAAACGCCGCAGGATGATGAATGCGACGATCTTAAGAATCTGGCCGTCGCACGAACCTTAACTCAGTTCTGAACCGGAAAGATCCCGATCACCCGGAAAGGACGAACTAATCGGAAATTCTCAAAGCATTTTCGATTAGTTCGTCCTTTCCAATTGTTCAATATTGTTGCCGAGTATCCAATATTTGTGCCTATGAAATCGAAAGCCGCTTCGCCCCTGAAATCTAACGAGGAACAAGCCGAGAAAAAATTACAGGTCAAGTACCTGACTCAAAACCTCGAAGCAACTTACGGCATTCCACATCACGCCGAGTCCGATGATCCGCTCGACGAACTAATTATTACGATTCTCTCGCAATCGACCACCGACGTGAACAGTCAACGCGCTTTTGCCAGTCTTAAAAGACGCTTTCCGGATTGGGAGACCGTCCGGAACGCACGCCGCATGAGCATCGTCGCCACGATCAAGTCAGGAGGATTGGCAAATACCAAATCCGTCGTCATCAAAAATGTGCTGAATCAGATCAAAGAGCGGTGCGGCAAGCTGGATCTATCATTCTTGCGATCCGCACCGATCGATGAAGCTAAAGAATTTTTGACATCACTCAAAGGTATCGGTCCGAAGACTGCCGCATGTGTCTTGCTATTCTCCTGCAACCGGCCGGTCTTTCCAATGGATACCCACATCTTTCGAATAACCAGACGGCTCGGCCTAATTCCTGAAAAATGTAGCGACGATCAAGCGCATCAAATCATGCAAATTTTAATACCGCGCGGAAAACATTATTCACTTCATATCAATTTAATTCACCACGGTAAGAAAATTTGCCGTCCCTCGAATCCCAAATGTGCTGAGTGTTCATTGATCGAACATTGCAATTACGGCCAGTCTTATCTTTAGAGTGAGTCAATCCCTCTAGAATGAGTACTGAAAGCCGGTTTAAAAGAAAAGTAATGATATTGATTGCGCTCAATTTAGCTGCTCTGACTAAAAAGCATTCACGCACTTGTTTAGATTGTACCGTTTTCCTCCATCATGGTTTGGCCTTGCTCTTGGTAACAGCTGAGGAAGGATCGGGTATGACAATATTTACTGCTTGTCAGGCAATAGTTTATAGATAGCGATGGAAATTTTTGTGCGCTTATCGGCCAATGGTACGGTCATTGCTCTAGGTAGTGACGACAAGCAATGCTTCAGCAGTTTAGGTACTCGAATACGGAAGATGTTGGGGGACATCTAAAGCAATTGCCGCTGCGGAGTGGCGGTTGTGCCGTAGAGAGATAGGATGGCTGCTCGATTCCGCATAGTTCTTGGGGGAGGCTATACGGATTTGAGCAGCCATTCTTGCTTTCACACCTTTTTTTTCCGAATTTTTCGGCCAAACTCTCAGACCCTGCGTCTAACGCGTTATCAATCACGATTATTGAAATAATCTATTAGTTTGCGATTGGTATGCCTGGATTTAAGTCGAGCTGTGTCATCAGTGTCGGGGGGTCACGGGAGGAGCTATGTTCAAGAGATCAACGATCAGGGTTTGCTCACTTTGGCTGATGTATTTGTTGTCATTCAGCCCACCATTCAGCTTTGCTCAAGGGGCTCAAGGGGCTCAAGGGATCAAGAGCCAAAAACAAAAAAATAAAGATAAAGGTCCATCGGCCGCACCCAAGAATCCGACCAAGAGTTTAACCGAAGAACAAAAAGCAATTCACCTGCTCGATCGTGTGACCTTCGGCCCTCGTCCCGATGATGTCGAGCGCATCATGAAGATGGGATGGCAAAAATATCTTGACGAACAACTGCATCCCGAGCGGATCGCGGATGAGGCAATCGAGGAGAAGCTCAAAAACCTGGAGACTATTCACCTCGATAATCGCGAGTTGGCGCAATACTATCCGCCGCCGCAAGCAGTTCGCGAAGCGTTGAAATCCAAAGGGCTCAATCTGCCCGGAGCCAATCAGGCTCAAACCAATCAGGCTCAAACCAATCAGACTCAAATTGATTCGAACAGGCCGACCCAATCGACCGGGGGCGACCAGATGAAGTCCGATCCGGCGGGTGAGAATGTCATCTCCGATCCGGCGGCAAAGAATCCGCAGAGCGCGACTCCACAATTCGGCGCTGAAGACTTCAAGAGGCGCCGCGAAGTGGCGAAAGCCCTGGCCGAGATGGGCTACAAACCACCTCAATCGGTCGTGCAGCAACTGCAGGCGGCCAAGATTTTGCGAGCTGCTTACAGTGAGAGGCAGCTCCAGGAGGTCATGACCGATTTCTGGTTCAATCATTTCAACGTCTATGTGCAAAAGGGGTTCGATCGAATCCTGACGACTTCTTACGAGCGCGATGTCATTCGCCCACACGTCTTCGGCAAGTTCGAAGACCTGCTCCGCCAAACGGCTGAAAGCCCCGCCATGCTCTTCTACTTGGACAATTGGATGAGCGCATCGCCCAATGCCAGGATGACCCAAGTGAGGAATCAGGACATATTTCGCCCGATGAGGCGGCAACCGCTCGGCGGATTCGGCCGTCCCCGAATCGGCAATCCCGCGGAGATCAACAATGGCCGGAACCCGAACGCTCAATTGCCGCGCGAAAATTCGCAGCAAGGTCAGCTCAACAAAAATGGTCAGGTTCCGAAAAGAGCCCAACGCGGTTTGAATGAAAATTATGCGCGCGAGATCATGGAGTTACACACGCTTGGCGTTGACGGCGGCTACACCCAGAAAGATGTGCAGGAAGTCGCTCGATGCTTGACCGGGTGGACGATTCGCAACCCGCGGAACGGCGGAGAGTTCTTCTTCAATCCATCGATGCACGATGATGGCGAGAAGGTGGTGCTCGGCCAAAAGATCCCTGCCGGCGGCGGCAAGAAAGACGGCGAGATGGTCATCAAGATCCTCGCACACCATCCATCGACCGCTAAATTTATTTCGACCAAGCTGGCGCGCAAATTTGTATCCGACAATCCGCCGCCATCACTGATCGACCGCCTCTCACAGACCTTCTTAAAATCCGATGGCGACATCCGCGAAGTCCTGCGCACGATCTTCAATTCACCGGAGTTTTGGGCCCAGGAAAACTACCGGACGAAGATCAAGACTCCGTTCGAAATGACCGTCAGCGCGGTCCGAGCAATCGGCGCGGAGACGAATGGCAACCAGGCGTTCCATCGCTGGATTGCGCAAATGGGCGAAGGGCTCTTCCTCGCCCAACCGCCGACTGGCTATCCGGATAATTCAGAACACTGGGTCAATACCGGAGCGCTACTTGAGAGAATGAATTTCGCGCTGGCTCTCACCTCCAACCGAATCCCCGGCACACGAGTCAATCTCGATCATCTTGCGCCGGGCGTCATGCCATTACAGCCGACAGCAGCAGCCACCATGGAAAAAGGAGGTGGAGCGCCGGAAACTGCACAAATTGTCGATCATTATGCCAAGCTTTTGCTGCATGGCGAACTATCGTCTCAAACGCGGACGACTATTGACAAGACTCTCAATGAACACCTAATAGTTAAATCTAATGGCAATGCAACCAATCTTGATGTTGCCAAGGTCATCGGATTGATTCTGGGTTCGCCCGAATTCCAAAGGCAATGACGAAGTAAAGACCGAGCGTTGGTCATTCGGTGCTAGGAAGATTTCACTGGGTATATAATGTCTTCAACCTGGGTTAGCAAGAGTATTAGTTATGAGCATGGGTTAAGAGAGGATCGGAGGAACGTTTATGACGATGAATAGAAGATACTTTATTAAAAATGGTGGGATCGCATTGGCTAGCCTGGGGGCGTTGACGATTTCGCCTTCGTTCCTAACTCGCGCAATGTCACAGAGCAATTTATCGCAGGGAAATAAAAGTGGGCGGAGAAAGATTTTAATTGCGATCTTTCAGCGTGGTGCGATGGACGGGCTGAACGCGGTCGTGCCATACGGCGAACAAGAGTACTACAATTTGCGGCCCAGCCTGGCGATTCCGCGGCCTGGAAGCGGCCAGGGCGAGGCCATCGATCTCGATGGTTTCTTCGGTCTGCATCCGGCGCTCTCGTCGTTCAAACCGATCTATGATTCCGGCCAACTGGCGATTATTCATGCGGCCGGATCGCCCGATAACACTCGTTCACACTTTGATGCGCAAGATTATATGGAATCGGGAACGCCAGGCCTCAAGAGCACAACCGATGGCTGGCTCAATCGCTATTTACAGACCAAACCTGATTCGCAGGCGACGCCCTTTCGCGCGATTGCTATGGGCTCGAATCTGCCGCGGACAATGCAGGGCCGTGCAGCCGCCATCGCCATGACTAGTATCAATGATTTTGGGATTCGAGCCGGGGGCGGCGAAATAGGCAAGACATTACAGGGCGGCTTTGAAGCAATGTATGAGCAGGCAGCCAATGATGCCTTACGCGGCACGGGCAAGGAGACCTTCGAGGCAGTCAAGATGCTTCAACGCATCAATACGAATCAATATCAACCGGCTCCCGGCGTCACCTATCCGCGCGGACAATTCGGTGATCGCCTGCGCCAGATCGCACAATTGATCAAATCGGATATTGGGATTGAGGTAGCTTTCACCGACATCAGCGGTTGGGATACCCATGCCAACCAGGGCAATTCACAAGGCCAGCTGGCAACTCGCCTGGGCGAATTCAGCCAGGGCATTTCAGCGCTTTATACCGATTTGCAGGATCGAGCCGGAGATGTCGTCATCCTGACGATGACCGAATTTGGGCGAACGGCCAAAGAAAACGGCAATCGCGGGACCGATCATGGCCATGCGAGCGCGATGTTCGTGCTCGGCGGCGAAGTCAAAGGCGGCAAGGTCTATGGCAGATGGCCCGGCCTCAAGGTTGAACAGCTCAACGAACGCCGCGATCTGGCGCTGACGACCGATTTCCGCGATGTCTTTGCGGAATTGGCGAAGAACCATTTGGGCGCCACCAATTTGAACCTCATCTTTCCGGGCTATCAATCCAACATCACCAACTTTAAAGGGTTGATTCGTACTTAAAGAAAAGAGAACACGAAAGACGCGGAATAATCAGGGATAGGAATCAAAGAGATTACCGAAAACTAAAAAAAGATCTTGAAAACCTCGGCGTTCTTCGTTTATTTTGTGTCTTGCGTGTTCTATTTTTAAAGGTTGAAATCGTCAAGTCTGAAACTCAGACGACAGCCTCTTCCCTGTGACGAAAAGCTGATTCTAAGATTCATTATTTAATGTTTGCATTGAGCTATTGGTCAGATATATTCTGCAAGTGCGTCGGTCGTCATCGCCCACTTAATTGGTAGGCGAATGTCCCGAGGCAGCCTTCTGCCAGTCCCCCCCCGTACTGTTCAGGCTGCTCATCTTTCCTAATGTCTCAAGCCCTCATGGTGTACCTGTAATATATGAACCCCTGCATTTCGGTTACTCAGATAAAAACGTGGTTGGGAGGTCGATGTGTCTTTATCTCGTGCTAGTCAAACTCTGATTAAATTACTCTACAGGGCTGCCAGCACGCATCGCTGCCGGTATTGGATAGCACTGGCGATAATTGCCATGCTTGCCCTTGGCAGCGGTAAGATCTCGGCCAATCGAAGATGGAATGACTCAAAAGCTCCGACTCCAAGCCTGGCTGTCCATAATTACGGAACGAATCGCGCTCATTCCATTCCGGCGGCGCTGCGTGATATCAGTTCGACTGCCGTCACCACCGTTTCTGCCGCCAGTTTCGAAACTGTTATTGCACCCGAGTCAATCGTCGCAGGATTTGGATCTCAATTAGCAACCAGAACCGAATATGCAGTTGATACGAACCCGAACACTCCGGAGATCGAGTTACCAACAGAGCTGGCCGGAACAACGGTCGAAGTAAATGGGCGGCGTGCAAAATTATTTTATGTTTCGTCCGGGCAGGTTAACTACTTGATGCCTGATGCGACAGAACCTGGCACGGCAAACGTCGTGATTAGATCCGGGGACGGCACAGTATCAAACGGAAGCGTACAAGTGATCCCTGTCGCGCCTGCGCTCTTCACCGCCAACTCTAACGGCGCGGGAGTTGCGGCCGCAATTCTGGCGCGTGTCAAACCGGACGGAACTCAGGGGTATGAGACACTTTTAGAGTACAATCAATCTGTCAAACGATTCGTCACAAAACCGATCAGCATGGGTCCCGAAGGAGAGAGGATATTTCTGGTTCTCTTCTTATCTGGGATCAGAAAAGCCAACGATCCAAATAATGATGGCAATCTCAACGAGAATATCCACATCTTAATGGGCGGCGACGAGGTGACGCCGATTTTCGCCGGTCGCCAGCCGAATTTCGTCGGCGTCGATCAGATCAATGTTGAAATATCGCGGAGCCTCATCGGACAAGGTGTGGTCAGCGTCGCAGTCATCGCATCAGGGTTCGATTCCTCAAATTTGGCCGATATCGAGATAGCGGGCGCCACGGGCAGCTTTCCGCCTCAAATTAGCGGTTTCAGTGAGGCGGCGCTTGCCGGCCAAACGCTGACCATCACGGGCAATGGCTTTTCGCCGAATCCCGCGGATAATCAAGTCCGGATCGCCGGGATCCCGGCCACGGTGACTTCTGCTTCACCGACACAGCTTACGATCACGGTGCCTTTTGGCGTTGAAAGCGGCACCGTGAGTATTCGGACATCACAGGGAGAGGGAGTGAGCGCCAACATCTTGCCTGTCAGAACTTCGATTAGCGGAACGATCGAGAACACTTCACGGCAACCGATCAGCGGCGTGGCGGTAAAAATTCCGGATTCACCAGTCACGGTGATCAGCAATGAAAATGGCGCATTCGTTCTACCCGATGTTATTCCAGGTGCGCAATCAGTCGAAATCGATGGGGGATCTCTCCAAACCGATCCTCCGTATCCCAAAATAAACCTCAAGATCCTGGCTCTCCAAAACAGGGATAATCCATTCACCCAACCAATTTCGATCCAACAGGCGGTCGGATCGGGTGGCTCGGTCGGCGGATCAGGCTCGCCGGTTTCCGGCTTTGCTCCTGATCGCAGTGAAGGAGGGGCAGTCAATTTCAGTTCAAATATCAGTTCAATCACGATCCGCACCGGTGATTTTCAACTCGACTTTCCTGACAATGTCAGAGCTACTTTCCCGAATGGCGCGACTAATGGGACGATCTTTTTAACGCCCCTCGAAAACGCAGCCACGCCGGTTGCTCTGCCGCTAGGTTTTTATAGTTCCAGCATCGTCCAAATCACCCCCTTCAATGTGAAATTCGATCTGGGCGGAAAACTCGTCTTTCCGAACAAGGACGGATTCCCGCCGGGCGCGCGCGCGACCTTGTTCCGCTATGATCCGGAGATCGGCAGGTTCATCCAGGAGACTGCCGGAGCGGTGGTCTCCGCCGATGGCCAACGCATTGAGACAGATGAAGGCGCAATTAAGATTACGAGTTACTATTTTGCCTCTGTTCGCCAACGAACCACCACGGTCATCGGACGGGTCTTTGAAAATGACAGCAAAACGCCGGTCGCGCGAGCGAACATTCGATTCCGCGGACAAGAAGCGCAGACCGACGGCAACGGCAGCTTCGTCTTAAGATATGTTCCCGTCACCAACGGAGAGACTTTCTCGGTCGAGGTCCGTTATCTGCGTTCCAACGGGCGGGTCGATCGTGTGCAGAGCCCGGGCGTTACTGTGTATACAGGTGGAGTGATCAAAATCCCCGATGTGTTTTTGCCAAGTGAAAAAGAGAATCGCCCGCCGACGATCCTGGCGCCGCCCAAACTCGAAATCGAAGAGGGTAAGACTTACGAATTTAGAATAGCCGTCACCGATCCGGATCAGGGCCAAACGATACAGGTTATTCTGAGGGGGCCACAATTTGCGGCGATCAGAAAACAGGATACCGCCACATCCAGCACTTACGTCCTGAGGCTCGCTCCGGGCGCCACTGACTCCGGCCAATATACGCTGACGATAACGGCCACCGACAGCGGCGGCGCCAGTGCAGCACAAGATATCGCGCTCACGGTGATGCACGTTAACCGCTCACCTGTGGCAACAGGTCAATCGGTGACAGTCAGTGAAGATGCCACGGCAGCCATCACGCTCAATGCCTCTGATCCCGATGGCGACCGTTTGACCTATACCATTGTCACGCCGCCGGCAAATGGCTCTCTGAGCGGCGCGGCTCCAAACCTCAGTTATACACCGTCGCCAAACTATCACGGCCCTGACCAATTTACTTTCAGAGTCAACGATGGCACAACCAGCAGCAACACGGCGACGGTGACAATTACCGTCAATTCACTCAATGACCCGCCGGAACTTTCAGTGCCTGGATCACAAACCGTAAATCTGGGTCAGCTCATCGAATTTGCTGTTTCAGCATCCGATCCTGATACGGGCCAGACGTTAACCATCTCCGCCGATCAACTGCCGGCCGGCGCGGTGATCAGATCCATTTCACCAACCAGTTCGCAGTTCTCTTGGACTCCGAATGCCAATCAGCCGGGCGTTTTCAGAATTGTTTTTCGAGTTGCGGATAACGGCTCGCCGCAATTGAGCAGTAGTAAAGAAGTGCAAATCACCGTCAATGAAGTGCGCGGAGCGAAGGTTTCCGAGGTGCGAAATATTCAATAGTTGACGGCTGAAAAAACGTTGAATAAACGATGATTGCGGCCCATCATTGCGATTTGACCGCTCGTTTCTTCAGGCCTCAAATCAAGTGAGGTGCATGGCGTTCAGCAATTCTCTTCTGAACTCCAATGCGCGCTGTTGCCGGCTCATGGGGTCTTTCTCTAAGGCCCTCAGGATCTCTGCTTCAATCACAATATTGACGTCATTATTGAGTGAGCGCAGTGAAGGCGGGCGCGCATTGAGCAGCTTCACTCCAAACTCGCCGACTTTCTTCGCAGTGAACGGCGGCTGTCCTCCCAGCATCTCGAAAGCGATGACGCCCAGACTATAGATATCCGAGCGGAGGTCTGCTTCTTCACCGCGAAACTGTTCCGGGCTAAGATAGGTTGGCCGGAGCGGCAATTGCCCCTGCCCTTGCAGTTTCGCCGTCGTGCCCGGAATGAACTGTTGTCCGGTCGCGATTTTGGTGAAACTGAAATCGACGAGCTTGATGTTCGGATACGGTTGATCGGGAACCGGAATCAGAATGATGCTCTCGGGTTTAAGATCGCGATGAACCAATCCGGCCCGGTGCGAGGCGTCGAGCGCTTCACAAATTTCGGCAATGATCGCTACCGCGTCTTCGACATCGAATCTACCGATCCGTTTCATCTCGGCACGCAACGACGTGCCCTTCACATATTCGCTGACGACATATGCGCTGGCATCCGGAAGCATTCCGAAATCGTGGACAGTCGAGATCTGAGGGTGATTAAAATGCAGAGCGATATGGGCCTCACGGCGAAAACGATCCTGCGCCCGCGGATCGGCCAGGGCGCTGGCGCGAATGACTTTGATGGCCACTTCTCTCCCACCTTCCAGATGCGTTGCGGCAAAAACGACGCCCGTTCCTCCGGGGCTGATGACGCGCTCTAAACGGTAAAGAGAGTTGATCGTATAGGGGATCATCTCGACGCTCACCAATTCGACGAGACAATCGGGGCAATACTGGACATTTCCTGGATAACAGCGTTTGCACGAAACACACTCGCGCACCGTGTCGGTCAGATCGTAGGCCGGCATCACGGTCTCCTCCTCAGACGTGTCACAGACTTTAGTCTATGTTACATTGTTAAAAATCCCTGCGAAAAATCGCCATTGAGGATCGCTTGAGAGTACCACAAGTGCCCGCTCGTTGCGTAGCGGGAGCTTGTGAAGCTGCCAGAGCACGGTTACAATCGCGGCGATTCATTTCGTTTCAATTTCAAAACACACTAAAAATCTAATAATCAGGAGGCCCCAATGTCTGATCTGACAAGAAGAGACTGGAACAAACTTGCGTTCAGTTCAATTGCTGCCGCTGCCCTGCCAACCTGGAGTCCAACCGCTCTTCCCCTGAACTCGAAGGTCAAAGGTGTGCAGATCGGAGTGCAAAGCTACAGCTTTCGCGATCTTCCGCTGGATGACGCGATCAAAGCCATGTCCGCAATCGGCCTCAGCAGTTGTGAGCTGTGGAGCGGCCATCTCGAACCCAAAGAATTGAGCCGGGACGATCGCCGTAAGTGGCGGCTGACGACTCCAATCAACTCTTTCTCCCAAATCGGCGAAAAATTCAAGAAGGCGGGAATCGAAGTCTATGCCTACAATTACAGCTTTCGCGATGACTTCACGGACGAAGAGATGAAACGCGGGTTCGAAATGGCGAAGGCCCTCGGAGCGAAAGTCCTGACGGCGTCATCGACCGTTTCGACGGCCAAACGGGTCGATCAGTTCGCCAAGCAGTACAAGATGCGCGTCGGCATGCATAATCACTCAAACATCCGACCTAATGAATTTGCCACGCCTGACGATTTCGCGAAGGCAATGGAAGGGACATCTGAATATATTTGCATCAACCTGGACATCGGCCATTTCACGGCTGCAAACTTCGACGCAGTCGATTATCTACAGAAACATCACGATCGCATCGTCACATTGCACATTAAAGATCGTAAACGCGATCAGGGTGATAATGTGTCCTTCGGCGAGGGCAACACGCCGATCAAACCCGTACTCGAATTGCTGATGAAAAACAAATGGCCGATACCGGCCAATATTGAATACGAATATAAGGGTGCAGACACTGTGGCCGAGGTCAAGAAGTGCTTTGAATATTGCAAGAAAGCGTTAGGAGCCTGATGAAGAGGAGACCGGAGATGACGGAAATCTCTCATCAATTTTCCGTTATCTCCGGCTCAGGCGTCTTCTCTCTGTGATCTATCACGGCCTGTGCATTCCGTTTCAATCCGGACAACTTCGCACGTTTGATCGCGCTTTTCCGAAAACGCGTCGAAAACTCTTCCTGTGTCATTCGGACCAATTCCGGCAAGTGTGGTGCGACCAATCCGGGCCGTGGCGCGAACCGCTCCTCCTCACTCTCTTTCGAAAACCTCGACCAGGGGCAGACATCCTGGCAAATATCACACCCGAAGACCCAGTTCTTCAAATTTGATTCGATCGGCTCGGGCAACTCCGGCTCACGCAGCTCAATCGTGCCGTAAGAGATACAACGCGTCGCATCAAGCTGATAAGGAGCAATAATCGCCTGGGTCGGACAAGCATCGATGCAGGCCGTACACTTTCCGCAATGATCGAGCTCGACGTCATGATCATAATCGAGTTCGATCGAGAGCAATAACTCTCCCAAAAATACCCAGGATCCGTACTCCTTCGTAATCAGGTTAGTATGTTTGCCGATCCATCCCAATCCGGCACGCGCGGCCCATGCCTTGTCCATCATCGGCGAGGTATCGATACAGATTTTACCCTCGACCTGCGGGTCACGTTCGACAATCCATGCCAATAAATCTTTCAACTTATCCCGCAAAACATCGTGGTAATCATCGCCCCAGGCATACCTCGAAATCTTGGCGATTTCGGCCGAGTCAACGTGTTTTTCCGAGCGGAAATAATTCAAGGCGACACAGACAACCGATTTCGCCGAAGGCATTAACATTCGCGGATCGCTGCGCTGCCGCGGATCGCGGGCCAGATATCCCATCTGTCCGTGAAATCCGCGCGCCAGCCATTCGCGTAACCGCTCGCCTTCTTCGGTCAGGCCGGCAGCGGGCACAACGCCGGCTTTGTTGAAGCCAAGAGCACGAGCCCGGTCTTTGATCTCTTCTGAATGCAAAGCCATCTTACCCAAACTCGACTTCGGCTTTTTTGTCATGGCGCACAACGCCGCCATGACAAAAAGGCCGAAGTCGGCGATCCTTTTTCAACGTCACAATTCAATAGATGATCTTTTCTAAAAATAGCCCCGATGGCGGCGCCGTCACACGAGCCGGATCAAGCTTTGACTTTTGCCGTGGCAATTCGATCAACTGCTTGAAATCCCCAATGGTGGCGCTTCCCCGCCCGACTTCAACCAATGTTCCGACCAACCTTCGGACCATCTTCCATAAAAAATGGGAGGCAGTGACGCGGAAAAGGATCAGATGTTCGTCAATCATCACTTCTGCCTCCTGAACGACGACAACAGTTGACTGATCCTCGCGTTTTGCGTCACGCTCGCTGAAGGCGGCGAAATCATGCCGGCCGACAATCAATTCTCCCCCTCGTGCCATCATCTCGACGTTCAAACGATCCTTGATCCACCACACATATTTTTTGCCGAACGCCGTGCGACGCGTCGAGATTTGATAAAGATAGCTTCGCGCGACGGCGTCGTGACGAGCATGGAAACGGTCCGGCGCCTCTTCGACCTCGAGGAGGTTGATATCGGGCGGCAGACGATTATTGATTTCGTAAAGAAGATCTTGGGGAGAAGGAATATTTTTGGGTCTTCCGCCGCGTGGCGAAAGCTTCAAATGAGCAACCTGTGCGAGCGCGTGAACCCCGGCATCAGTGCGGCCGGCGCCACCGATCTCGACCTGTCTCTTGAAAAAATCTTCAGCGACTTGATGCAGTTCGCCGGCAACCGTCCGCGCATTGGACTGCTCTTGCCAGCCACTATAGCGCGTACCATCATATTCGAGTGTGAGCTTCCAGGTTCTCATTCTCAAACATCCCACCCGTCGATCTTGACTCCTGGATTCGACGTTCTCTTGACCAGCACAGCACTCTCGCGGTCGCGTCCCTCAATCGACTTCTTGCTAAAATAATTTTGCCACTCGCCGGGCGCATCGATCGTCTCGCCGCCATGTTTAGTGATTCTTTGCCTGACGGCACAAAGAACCGGCGTATTGACGGCAACGCCCGAGACAATGACCTGACCTTTGGTCAATGCTGGTAATTCATCCAGCAAGCGCCGCCCCGCGCCTTCGACCGATGAAGCGATCGTTTGTTGATCGATCGGATTGACGATGCGCATGATGAATTGGGTCATGCATTGCGAGAGCACATCCTGATCCAATTTGCCGGGCCGCTGCGTGATCAGTCCGATTCCGACGCCGAATTTCCGCCCCTCGGATAAAATCTGTTTGAGAATATCAGTCGAGACCACTTTAATTCCGGCGGGCGCATAACGGTGCGCTTCTTCGAGGAGCACGAAGACCGGATAGGGCAAATGCGCTTCGTCACCACCCTGCGAATTTCCGCGTACTGTCGCAATCCGAGCCTTATTCGTGCGACGCAGCAACGCACCGACAATCACCTGCTGCTCGTTCTCTTCGATATCTGAAAGCTGGAGGACGGTGCATTGACCGGGTTTAAAGAGATCTTGTAAAGGAATGTGTTCGTGATCAGAGAACGTTTTACTCTGCTCGAAACGGCGTCGCAAACGCCATTCGAGGCCGTCGATCGTACTCACATTGCCTCCGCCCTTCCCTTGCTCGTCTTCGTACCTCAGGGCCAATACTTCATTCAACAGATCTTGAAATCCCCATAACCCACGCTCGCTGCCGCGAGTATTGATGAGGGCTTTGTAAGCCTGGCTCAAAAATGTCCGCATCTTCTCGGTCATCTCCGGCAGCAAATAAACGATGTCGGCTTCGGTCAGCGTTGAGATCCGAACTTTGATCTTTTCGGGCGTATAGATTTTGATCTCGGGCCGATAATCGCCGCCGGCGAAGAGACGATTTTGGTGGACCTCTTGCAGAGTGTTGTATTCGCCGTGCGGATCAACGATCAGGACGGCCGCGCGGTTGTATGGCATCATCAACTCTTCGACCAACACGCCCGCAGCATAGCTTTTGCCGGCGCCAGTGCTCGCCAGAATCGCGAGGTGAGTCGAGACGAGGTCCTTGACCGAGAGAACCACCGGCACTTCGTCGCGTTTGCGCGTGAGCAACGATCCGAGATGCGCGCCGCCGTGCTCGCCTCTTTGCTTTGGCGAGAGCATACGCGCCAGCATCATGTTCGAGACCAGATAAACAGGCTGACCTGGCGTCGGTGGAATGCGCGGGTTGACGAAATCATTGAGCGATTCGCTGAAATAACCGATGGTATCAACAACAATCTCGTAAATCTCGACGCCTTCTTCCGGCAGCCCGATCAAGCTTGAAACGAGCGCCGGCGGAGTACTTGGATCGGCAAGGAAACTGTCAGGCAGATTGCGCACTAGATGCCGCTCGGTGATCGTGCCGACGATGTGCAGCTCCTGTTCACCGTCATTGACCACGTAGTAAATAAACTCGCCAATGCGCGTCTGCGTGTTGTCGATCGTGATGAAAGTGAATTCGTGCGGGTTTTCGCCGGGGCCTTTGACTGTACCAACTAAGATTTCTTGCATAAACAGCTTTGAGATCGCAAAATTTATTGAATTTCGGCGACAATACGCTGCGGCTCTTCATCCAGTGAAACCGGCAGATTCAACCTCAATCACCATACAAAAACCGCGCTTTTGAGTAAACGCCGTTTCAAATCAACATACCCTTGATCGCCCGCGACCAGATCGCGCAAGACCTCGCGAACGCCGCGATGACGCTTCGCAAACTGCACCATTCTTTCGGTCAAGGGTGCGCCGGCGAAATTGCCGTGATAAAAACGATCTTGTAACTCCGCCGCACGCCGTAACTCGGCGCCGAACTCGGCGCGCCACATCTCATCGAAATCCTCGACGCGATTCATGAGCGCCGCAGCAAGCAGATCAGCCGATTTGATCGAATAGTAAATCCCCTCTCCAGTGAGCGGATCAACGAAGCCCGCCGCATCGCCAATCAATGCCCAGGCCTTCTTCAGATTGCAAGTTTTCAGATAATCCCAGGTCGAAACATCGAGAGCCGGGATCATGGCGGCATAAAAACTGGCGCGCGGCGTCGAATTGCCCGAGGCATTTTTGATCTCGCGGGCCAGTTCGCGGTCTTGAAGTTCGATGAAATCGAGCAGCTTCTCCTTCAACCTGGCGGGAGCCGTCTCCTGGTAACCACTGGCTATCCCATAAGAGAGATGATCGGTGCGGGGAAACAACCAGAGATAGCCGCCGCATTCATCGAGGTATTTAACATCGACTCGCGAAAAGCTCTGTCCGGTCGTGACGTGCCAGCCGAGCGCATAAGCGAAATCTTTCGGCCTCAAGCGCACCCCGACACGACGGCGAATGATGCTGCTGGCGCCGTCGGCCCCGACCAGAAAGTCAACGGTGAAATCGCCGCGCGCGGTCTCCAGCTTCCACTTGCCGTTCGCGTAATCGGTCTTCTCCACGCGAACGCAATGAAGCGTGGCGCCGGCGGCGACAGCGCGACGCCGCATTATGCGCGCCAGATCTTTGCGCGCATAGATCGCGAAATCGTCTCGCGGCGTCAGAGTTATCTCACGCTCTTTGGCGGTGATCAATCGCAAGCTGGAGACCATCTGCTTGGGCGCATCGCTGCTTCTCAGAAAATCGAACTCTCGCAGAGCCTTTGACGTCACGCCGCCGCCGCAAGGTTTCTCCCAGGCCTCGCGTGCATCGAAGAGCAGAACGTCAAATCCGTTTTTGCTGAGTTGATGGGCAAGCTGCGAACCGGCAGGTCCAGCTCCGACTATTGCAATTCGCATCCTCTAGTCTCGCTTTTGTGGGTTACGAAACATCCGGATTATACCGCAAGCGCCCGGCGATGATACCCTTGAGAGAGGCCGAAACAAACGAAAAATTGATTGACCTCCGTCTGTTTCGGCCCTCCCGCCTCACTTTCGCACGGCCCCGATCACATACTTCTTTGCCGCGTCTTCAAACTTGAATGGTAGCACATCAGGGACAATGCTCACCTCGGTCGTGAATTTGAACGGATATTTCCCGCCACTGTCGTATATCAGTTCGACGAAGAACGCCGTAAAACCTTTTTCGGGTTTACCGACACGACCTATATATGTTCCTTTCTTCTCTTCCTTGAGAACGGCGCTCGTGTAGGCTTTGCCAATACTGTCCACACGAAAATCTCGCGCGTCAAGATTGGTTGCCTGCCACAAGTGAACCTCTTTCGGTTTATCGGTCACCTTGACGGTAAGCGAACCGTCCTTCTCTTTCTTCCAGGAAAAGTGCGGACGTGGAGTGCCGTTCAAAATCGCCTGATAGAAGGCCGTCATACTCTCGCGCGCATCAGTGCCGGCCATATTATGCTTCGAGTTCGGAAGATACCGCAGGTGTTTCTCTTCAGGCAGATCGTGATAGTAGAACTGAGAATTGTCCGGGAGAAAAAACTCATCGCCCGCGGCATTGATCAGAAACTTGGGAATCTTCAGCCGTTCCCGGCGACGATAATTGTATGGATCTTCGATCTTCAAAACGGCCTGATATTCGGGTGTCCCGATCTTGTGTGGAAAGATCCCATGATCGACGTAATCTTTGAGCGCGGGCGAAAAGAATCCATAGGCTTCAAAGTGATGGCGAGTAATGGCCTCGCTGTTGAGCGCGTCGATCACCAGCGGCATGATCGCGATCACACGTTTATCGGCCGCGCCGACCAGCCACGTCGTCCATCCACGCTTCGAGCCGCCGGCGACCACAAATTGATCGATCTTGATCTTTCCGCCCGCATCGCTCGCCAGAAACTCCTGGATTGCATCCAGCGCACGTACGCCGCTTTTGACCATCGCCAGGCGCACCAGCCAAAAATCATCCTTGGTCACGAAATGCTTGACTCGGGTATACGCGATGATGTCGTCTTCATAACGCGCTTTATCTGTCGAATCTGTAAACCTCAACGGCTGATTCGGGACCATTCCCAGTTCGGCCACAACGGAATTTGTATCCACCGCAATCAAGGCCGCACGTTCGGAGATTTTGACTGGCGCCGGATCGAGGTTGCTCCCTCCACCGATGAATAAGAGGGCCTTACTTGTTGTCACTTTCTCAGGCTTAACGATTGTTAACCAATGTTTCCAGACCGGGCGATCGACATCGGTTTCACTACGCCAGGTTTGTGAAGTCAATTCGAGAATATAGCCCTGACAGCCTCGGTCATTGATCGTCTTGATCAACTTCCAACCGTAGACCGGATCAGGCTTGGCGAGATAGCGGTCGAGCGCTGTCTCCTGGGCGGAGGCTTGCACAAACAGCAGAGTGATAGCAATGATCAGCCCAAACAGACAGCTGTTGAAGCTGTTTCCGTAGATTTTGTCATTTTCCATGGCGGCCTCGCTAAGATGGGATTGAACTTCCCTGGAAACGTAACACACCTCCGCCTGCCACCTCAATTGTTGCGATCACAACCTGTATATTGTGTATACTGTCTCGGTCAGATCAATTCTGACTTTCGAACGATTTTGTTGAAAGGGAAGTTATATGCTTGATCTTCATTTTGTACGTGAAAATTTCGATCACGTACGCGAAAAGTTGGCGACCAGGAAGTTCGATTCGGCGCTCCTCGATGATTTCACCAAACTCGATGCCGAACGCCGTTCATTGATTCGCGAACGCGATGAGTTGAATGCTTCGAGCAACCGCATCAGTAAAGAGGTTGGCGCGTTGATGCGGGAGGGTCATAAAGACGAAGCCGAGGCGAAGAAGGCCGAATCCCGCCAGATTGCGGAAAAAACAAAATCGGTCGGAGCCAGGTTGGATGAACTGGAGAATGAATTTCACTCGATCATGGTGAGCATTCCGAATCTGCCCCATGAATCGGTACCCGCGGGTAAAGACGAATCGGCAAATTCCGAGGTTCGCCGTTGGGGAACGCCGCGTGATTTCAAATCCGAAGGGTTTGACCCCAAAGACCACGTCGATCTGGGCAATTCACTCGGCATTCTCGATCAAGAGCGCGCGGCTAAAGTGACGGGAGCTCGATTCTCAGTGCTGAGCGGCCTCGGCGCCAAGCTCGAGCGCGCGTTGATCAATTTTATGCTCGATCTGCACACCAAAGAGCACGGTTATCGGGAGGTCTTACCGCCCTTTATGGTCAATGAAGACTCGCTCTTTGGCACCGGACAGCTGCCGAAATTTGAGATGGATTTGTTCAAGGTCAATTTCGAGCGGAACTATTACCTGGTCCCGACGGCCGAGGTGCCGCTCACCAATCTCCATCGTGATGAGATTCTGAATGATAAGGATCTGCCTCTCAGCTACACCGCTTACACGCCCTGCTTCCGTTCCGAAGCGGGGAGTTACGGGCGCGACGTACGAGGTATGATCCGCCAACATCAGTTCGATAAGGTCGAATTGGTCAAGCTCACCAAACCAGAAGATTCATACCATGCGCTGGAACAGCTGACGCGCGATGCCGAAAGAGTCTTGCAATTACTTGGATTGCCTTACCGCGTCATGACGCTTTCGACCGGAGATATGGGATTTTCGTCAGCAAAGACCTACGACATCGAGGTCTGGCTCCCCAGCCAGAATACGTACCGTGAGATTTCGTCCTGCTCGAACTGCGAAGCGTTCCAGGCGCGCCGCGCACAGATTCGCTTCAAGCGCGACGGCAAATCGAAGACCGAATTGGTTCACACTTTGAATGGATCCGGTTTAGCAGTTGGAAGAACCTGGCTGGCGATCCTGGAAAACTACCAGCAAGCGGACGGCTCGGTGACCGTGCCTGAAGTCCTTTCGTCTTACTTCGGAGTCGAAAAAATTACGCCTGACCGCGGTTAGCCAATCGCAATTTAACGGACAAAGTTTTCAGTTTTCAGTCGCAGGGCTGAAAACTGAAAACTGTTCCAGTTCAAACGCCGTCAAATTTTGAGAAGAGCCCGAATACGAGGCTCCAGTTCGGCGCGAATTCCCGCATCATCCAGCGCATACTCGATCATCGTCTTCAGATAATTGACCGGATCGCCAATGGTTAGCCATTCCCCATCGACCACCGGTTGTGCAACGACCCGACCGCCGCGTTTGACGAATTCGCGCACGGAATCGGTCAGCCACAATTCATTGGCCTTCCCGAGCGGAATTTCACTCAAGATTTGAATAACTTGAGTCGAAAGCAGAAACCTGCCGAACATCGCCAGGTTCGATTTCGCATCTTCGCGCGCCGGTTTTTCCACGACGTCTTTCATCTCTCGATCGCTGCCCTCTTTGAATTCGACGATGCCATACCGCACCACGTCTTCCCAGGCAACTTCCTGAGTGCCGGCTACGAGCGCGCCGGTCTGCTGGTGAGCATTAATCAACTGCTTGGCGAAAGGTACCTTCGACTTAATAATGTCATCGCCGTAAGCATAGATGAATCCTTCATCGAGCGGGATATGCTGGCGGGCGACAATCAGCGGCGTCCCATTGCCGTATGGTCCTGCCTGGGGTTCGAACACAATCTCGACCCCCGATAATTTGTCGACAAACTCATCAAGCGATTTGTATTTGCCGCGCGGCGGCAGATCGGTCAATTTGTATTGACGGTGCAAAGGACCCGCATTTTCACCTGTCACAATCACGATCTTTTTGAGTCCGGCATCAATAAACTCTTCAATGATCAAATGAATTGCCGGCTTATTAATGACTGGCATCAGCTCTTTAGGATAGCCGAGCGTTACCGGAAGCATGCGAGTGCCTGAACCCGCAGCCGCTATGACCCCTGTTTCAACTTTCATTCAGCAATTCTCCAATTTCTCTTCCTTACGCTTAAACGCAGTCAGCAAATCTCGGACTTTGACTGCATCACTTCAGAAAAACTCGCGGCGATCATGACGATCGCACCGGCCACTGTCCCCCAGATCAGGGACGGAAGCCCCAACTTCTCTCGCCCGAGAGGAAGTTTTTCAAGCGCGAAAGTTACGACGACCGAGACCATTATCGCAAGCATCGCGGCGCGTGCCGTGACCCGCGTCGAATAAAGTCCAACGATTAGAGGCAAGAGCAGTGCCGCACTCAATAGAGTATAGAAAATAGTCAGAGCCGAGATGACCGATTGAAAGAGAATGGCCAGTCCCGCTCCCAACAGCCCACAGACCACCGCTGTCGTTCGCGCCACCGTCAGCAAACGCCTCTCGTCGGCTTGCGGTTGAATGAAGGTTTTGTACAGGTCTTTGGTGAGTGAAGTGGTGAGCATAAATAAAACAGCATCCGCCGCGCTCAATTCCGCCGAGAAGAGCGCTCCGAGCAGCAATCCGCCCAACCACAAGGGGAGTGAGTGAGTCAGCAATTGAGGGAGGGCCAATTCCGGACTGTAGAGATCCGGAAATTGACGACGAGCGATGATTCCCAGTAAGACCGGGACAATAGCAAAAGCAATTAATCCCAGAGCATTTAATCCAACGCCTCGCCTGACGGCAGTTTCATCGCGCGCGCCGAAGATTTTCTGAAGCAGCCCGGGCGAAACGAAAAAAGCCGGTGCGAGCAGCACAAGATAGCTCAATGGCTCTGATACGCCGCCGCCCAGAATGTTGAAATATCTCTCAAGGCGGATCGTCGTGGGATTGGCATTTGCTATCACCGCCGCTTGAATCGCACTCCAACCACCACCAACTGATAACAAATAGATCAATGCCAGGGAGAATCCGGCGAGTTTGACGAACAATTGGATGACGTTGACGCGAGCGGCGCTGTGCAATCCGCCCGCGGCAAAATAGATGATAATCACGGCCGCCGCCAGCAAACAGCCTTGCGTCTTGCCCAATCCGGCCGTCACTCTGAAAATTTGCTCCATCGCAATTAATTGCCCGGAGAGAATTGCCAAAGATCCGAACCACAACAAGACGGCGACCAGCGCACGCACGCTGCGGTTATAGCGAAATTCCAGATAATCGCCGACCGTATAAAGATTGTGTTCGCGCGCGACGCGCCAAATCCTGGGGCCGATGGTGAAAGCGAGGATCAGCGAGCCGATCCCGGCCGACCCGACCCACCACCAGGCCGATAAGCCTTCACGATAGCCCAGCCCCGTCGCCCCGACCGTTGAGCCCGCGCCGATATTGGCGGCGAGCAACGTCGAGAAGACCAGACCCGTATTTAAATTGCGCCCCGCAACGAAAAAATCGCTGCTTCCCTGCACTCGGCGAGAGATCAGAGCGCCGAAGATGATCATTAAGAGCGCATAAGCAACGAGAATGATAAAAAAGATCATTGGGGAATCTTAGCCAAGTTCATTCGCGCTGGGCAGGTCAGGAATGCCACGCGCGGCACGCACTGCCCGCACGACCGCCTGCGCCATGGCCTCGGCCGCCAACGCTCCGATCAAAGTGACGTTCGCCGGATGCGACGATCTGCCCGTCGCAAGCGCAAAGATCGTATCACCGTCGTAAGCCGTATGCGCCGGGTTGATTGTGCGCGCGAGACCGTCGTGAGCCATTTGCGCGACCTTCGTGGCCTGCGCCTTATCGAGTTTGCCATCAGTTGCAACCACACCGATGGTCGTCGCCATTCCGCCAAGCGATGGCGGCAACTGCTCGCCACGGATGAGCGCGTTCATTGCCCCTGATAAAGATTTCCCGTCAGGGGTGCGCACGCCGGCAATGATCTTTCCGGTCTTCGGATCAAACTCATCGCCGACCGCATTGACCGCCACG
>Ga0081539_10002933_pt1 | contig 22478 bp, 24 predicted proteins | sample TabmetS4T2R2_FD_71023 | JGI IMG/M metagenome (GOLD analysis project Ga0081539, IMG submission 71023) | Tabebuia heterophylla rhizosphere microbial communities from the University of Puerto Rico - S4T2R2 | ecosystem: Host-associated > Plants > Roots > Rhizosphere ...
ATCGTGGCGTTGGCCGAGGAACTCAGCTGACAGCTGCTCCGACCCAGAGGCGGTAGGCCTCGACGTCGACGTTGCTGCCACACACGATGGTGACGACGTGCCGACCGGCGAAGCGGCCAGGGTCTTCGAGGATCGCCGCGACGCCGAGCGCGGCTGACGGCTCGACGATGAGGCCGGCGTGGTCGTGCAGCATCCGCAGACCAGCGATGATCGACGCCTCCTGGACCAGGACGGCGTCGTCGGCCACCAGGAGGAGGTCGTCCAGGACGGCCGGAATGGGATGCCGGCCGGCGACGCCGTCGGCGATGGTGTCGGTCGCCTCGGTGGTGACGACGCGCCGTTCGCGCCACGAGAGGGTCATCGCCGGGGCGCCCACTGGCTGGATGCAGATCACCTCGACGTCGGGCGTCAGGGCCTTCACGACGTGACCCACACCGGTGGCCAGCGCCCCACCGCCGAGCGCGATCAGGACGGCGTCGAAAGTCGGCACGGTGTCCACCAGTTCCAGGCCGATGGTCGCCGCACCCTCGCACGTCTCGATGTCCAGGCTGTCTTCGAGCAGCCGGATGCCGTCGCGCTGCGCGATGGCTGCGGCACGTGCGCGAGCCGTCTCGATGTCGCCATCCACCAATTCCAGCTTGGCGCCCAGCGCGCGGATGCGATCAAGCTTGGCCGCAGGCGCGAAGCGGGATGCCACGACCGTGACGTCGAGACCCCGGCTGCGGCCGGACCAGGCGAGGGCCTGGCCCAGATTGCCTGCGCTCGCGCACACCACGGCCCGCGGGCCACTGTCGGCAAGCAGGCTGGCGACCACCTCGGTGCCGCGGGCCTTGAAGCTGCGTACCGGGTTCGCCGTTTCGAGCTTGATGCTCACGGTGCACCCGAGGTCCGGCTCCAGCGCCTCGCAGCGGTACAGCGGGGTGTCGAGGAAGATCGGATCGATCACCTGGCGGGCCGCCTGGATCCGGGCAGTGTCGAGGCGCGTCCCCTGCACGACACGGCAGCGTAGCGTCGCCAGCGTCAGCGCCAGAATTCGGTGAGCTGCTCGGCAAGTGCGTTGCCTTGGTTGTAACCGGCTCGAGCGGACGGCGGACGCGTCGACGGATCCATCATGTTGCTGCCGAATGCGTCCCAGGCGTTTCCGTCCGGGAAGATGGTTTCGACTCTGCTGCCGCCCGCGCGTAGTTCGTCGACCTGCGCCGCAAGCTGCATGCCCCACTCCTGCGGATGCCGCGACCTGCCGCCGAACGGCGACAGCACCAGCACCCGACGGTATCCGGCCGCCAGATCGGCATTCTCGTTGCGTCGATAGCCGCCGTCGATGTATCGGCTAGCGCCGATGCCGTAGGCGAAAAAACTGGCACAGCTGGCGGCCACGGCGTCCACCAGGTCGACTCCGCTATGGCGGTCGAACACGACCGGTTCGCCGGTATCGGCATCGACCGCCGTGATGAGCACCGTTCGCTGCGGCCAGTGCTGGCTGGGCAGTCGGGCCGCGACGGTGGCGCGCCATCGCGCTGCCCTGGAGCCGTCCGACGCCGCCTCTGCTTCCAGCGCCGCCGCACCCATCCGGCGGCGCATGTCGGCGGCATCCGAAGCGGCGGCGATGATCCGGCTCGTTCTCTCCATGTGACTCGTTACCTGGTCGGCCGCCGACCCACTGGGACCAGTCCGGTGTGGCGGCGCAGCGGCGAGGATGGCGGCAAGCAGTTCGGTCGGGGCCGCGCTGGTGATCTGAGCGGCGGCCGTCGATCCGGCCGACGTCCCGATGATCAGATCGGCCTCGGTCACGTCCAATCCGGCCTCGAACAGGCCGGCGATGACGCCGATCAACCACGCGTTGCCTGCCGATCCGCCACCGCCGAGGACGAGCGCTCGCTCACCAGCGGTGCGCATCCGCCGTGTGGCGTCGACCTGCGGCGCATTCTGATCGGACCTCGGCCGTTCGGAAGACGCTGCCGAGGTGGAGTGCAGCGGTGCAGAAGGTGTTGCGTTCATGGGAGTCGCCTCTCGCGAATTGCTGGCGGCGCTCCCGGCGACTACCTCAGTCGCGCGATCGTGGACTGCGGGGGAGCACCCATTGCGGATACCTCGTTCATGGGTCTCACCTCCCGCAAATAGATCACGACTGCCGGAACCGTAACTCACCGGCGACGCGGTGAGCAACCGGCATCGCTTGCCCGGGGCTGGTCGGGGTGCAAGATCGGGGTTAGAGTGGCAGCCGTCAAGGAAGTCTGGCGCACGCCCGCCTTGCCGTAGGGAACGTGAGCGAAACGCATACGAACCCGAAGCTCGTCCACCGGCCGGCATTTGTTCGGCCGACGATATGCGACGGTTCTCTTCGCGGCGTTGTCTTGCGCCGCATTCCGGACGCTCTTTGTCCGCGACTTGGTGTCCACCCCTCCTGAAGGGATCGGGCTCATGCCATATCGCTTGACGCGGCGGCTGCCGCGTTGGTCGCTGCTCCCGCTCAGCGTCGCCACGGCGGTGACGTTCACCGTCGCCGTTGTTCCGGAAACGGCCGGCGCGGCACCTCCGGTGAATTGCGATACCCAGGTCAATGACACACCAGCCAAGCTCTTGCCGTGCATCACGAAGAACGATCTTTGGGCGCACATGCAGGCCTTCCAGGCGATCGCCGACGCCAATCCCGGACCGGATGGCCACGCCTCCCGAAACTCGGGGGAGCCGGGTTACAAGGCATCCGTGGACTACGTGGCGAAACTCATGGCGGAGGCCGGGTACACCGTCACGATCCAGACGTACAAGTTCTTCTACTACGCCTTCGCCGGCACTCCCAGTTTCACCCAGGTCTCGCCGGTCGCGCACGACTACGGACTTCTCGACGAATGGGGGCCAGGGCAGAGCCTCGGTTCGGTGACCGGCGCCGAGCTGCAGGCCGCGGGCGGCATCATCATCCCGCCGACGGTCACGCCGACGTCGACCAGCGGCTGCACCATGGCTGATTTCAGCGGATTCGTGGCGGGCCGGATCGCCCTGATCCAACGCGGTGGCTGCAACTTCGGCGTCAAGGTGCTGAATGCGAAGGCCGCCGGCGCATCGGGTGCAGTCATCTTCAACGAGGGCAACCAGGACCCTGACCGCACGGGCCTGCTCATCGGCAGCTTGGTGGACGCGGCAGGGAACCGGATCGTCCCGGACATCCCGGTCGCCTTCACCACCTTCGCCGTCGGGAACGCTCTCTTCAGCCAGTATCAGAACGCAGTGGCGAGCGGAACGGCGTTGCCGACTCTGAGCGTCAGCATTCCGGCGGTCTTCGACCCGAACCGGGACGACTACAACCTCATCGCGGAGTCCAAGGGCGGCGACAAGAACCATGTGCTGGTGGTCGACGCGCACCTCGACGCGATCTACGGGGCCGGCATGCTGGACAACGCGTCGGGCTCCGCGACCATTCTGGACATCGCCCAGAAGATGAAGAACGTCAACCCGCTGAACAAGCTTCGCTTCATCTGGTTCGGCGGGGAGGAACTGGGCCTCCTGGGATCGGCGTACTACGTCAACAACCTCAGTGCGACAGAGCGCAGTCACATCGGCTACGACCTGGATGCCGACGTGGTGGCGACTCCCAACTACTCGGTCGGCGTTCTCGATCCCGCCGGTCCGGATCTGTTCGGTGGGACCAGCACTTCGACTTTCCCGAACCGGGTGTACAAGGCGTCGACGGTGGCCCGCGATCAGGCTGTCGCATACTTCGACTCGATCGGGAAGAACCACAAGTTCTTCTCACCGGTTGGCACCGACGCGATCAGCTTCAACCAGATCGGGATTCCGGCCAGCGGTCTGCTCACCGGTCAGGACTGTTGCAAGCCGCAGGACGAAGTGAATCTGTTCGGCGGTTTCCTCGGCAATTACGAGGGCAATGTTCCGAGTTTCGACGGAGGCTGCGTCGACAACCCGTTCCGGTGGTGCGACAACCTGGCCAACAACGATCCGAACGTCCTCACGTTCATGTCCAAGGCCTTCGCGACAATGGTGGTCCAGATGGCGTTCGACAACAACGTGATGTCGGCGAGCAGCAACCCCGTCTACAAGAACAAAGTGCCGAATAGCTCGGCCAGTAGATGGTCCGCGACGAAATGAGGTGGACGCCGCAGCCATTTCATGAACGCGTCAGTCTTGGCGGTCCGGCGACCATCTGACGCGCCATTGCGACCGGAACGGGAGAGGACGGGTCTCGACATTTGAGATTTGAAGATGGTGGAAACTCTTGGGCCCAGGCGGACCAAGAGTTTCCACCATCTTGACGCGGGGTGCCGGCTGATCAAATGGCGCCGGTCGTCGCGGCGTCGTACGCCGCTTGCAGCTGCTCGCTGGCCAGGGGTCGGTGAGGGTGGGGAAGTGGGATGCCGAGATGGGCCTCGCGCAGTTCGTCGATGAATCGCTCGATCAGCTCAGGACCGCCGTCGCGCAGCACCTCGGCGCGCACCCGCAGCTCGCGGGTACCGTCGCGGTGGGCCAGGCCCCAGGTGCCCAGCGCGACCATGACCGGGAGGGTCTGGATGCCGGCCTCAGTCAGTGAGTACGCCGCCCGCCTGCCCCGTGCCGCCGACTCCCGGGTGAGCAGACCCCCCGCGACCAGGCGCTTGAGCCGACTGCTGAGGATGTTGGACGCGATCCGCTCCTCCGAGCCGTGGAGCAGCTCGCGGAAGTGACGCCGGTTGCCGAAGATCACGTCGCGCAGCACCAGCATCGACCACGGATCGCCCAGCACCTCGACTGCGGCGTTGATGGCACATCCCGACCGCGGGGACCGATGAGAATAGCCGGTCACGCCAGTCAGTCTCGTCGAAGTGATTGCAAACCGCAATCACCCCACGGTGAGGAGCACCGGATGTCACGTACACGGATCCACAACATGTCGATATCTCTCGACGGCTTCGCCACCGGCGAGCCGCAGTCTCTGGAGGCGCCGTTCGGCCATGCCGGCGAGCGTCTGCACGAGTGGCTGCTCGCCACCCGGTTCTTCCGCGAGATGGGCGGTAAGTCAGGCGGTACCGCCGGGATCGACGACGTCTTCGCCGAGCGCCACGAGCCCGGCATCGGCGTCGAGATCATGGGTGCCAACAAGTTCGGCCCGCCCGGCTGGCAGGACGACCCGGACTGGAAGGGCTGGTGGGGTCCGAACCCGCCGTTCCACACGCCCACCTTCGTTCTCACCCATCGGCCGCGGCCCTCGATCGAGATGGAGGGCGGCACGACGTTCCACTTCCTCGACGCCGCACCCGCCGAGGCGCTCCAGGTTGCCCGGGACGCAGCGGATGGCCGGGACGTTCGGATCGGCGGCGGCGCCACCGTGATACGTGACTTCGTCGCGGCCGGCCTGGTCGACCATATGCACCTCGTCCAGGTCCCGATCGTGCTCGGCCGTGGCGTGCGCATCTGGGACGGCCTGGAGGCACTCGAGGACACCTTCGACATCGAGGCGGTCTCCTCACCGAGCGGCGTCACCCACCTCACCTTCACGCGAAAGGCTGTCTCGTAACCCGACGCCGAACCGCAGTTCGGGGAGCCTCCCCCGGTTAAGTGACGGTCTCAGCCCGACCGCGTTCCGCGGAACGCGGTCGGGCTGATGCCACCTCGTCAATGCCCTCGGTCCGGCGGACTTGCCATTCCTCAGCGAGCATGGCGAAGTCGAGCTCGGTGGACCATTCGCCCTTGAAGAACTCGTTGTGGACCAGACGAGCCTCTTGCCGCATCCCGAGCCGGCGCGCCACCCGCGCGGATGCGTCGTTGCGCTCGTCGATGCGCGCGACGATGCGGTGCAGACCCAAATCCTCGAAGCCCAGGCGCAGCATGGTTTTTGCGGCCTCGGTCGCGTAGCCGTGACCGGCGTAGTCGGGGTTGAGGACGTATCCGATCTCTCCGCCGCGGTGCAGCCGGCTGTGCCAGAACAAGATCACATCGCCGACCAGCTCACCGGTTCCGGCGAGCTCAACCCCGAGCGTCAGCGATTGGCCCTCGTCGGTCAGCGTGGTGTTGGCCCAGTGATTGGCGAGTCGCCGTGTGATGACCTGTCGATCCATCGGCTCGAAGGGCACGTAGCGGCAGACATCAGGTCGGCTGCGGTAGGCCAGGAGTGCCTCGACGTCGGTGAGCGCGAGTGGGCGGAGGAGCAGGCGTTCGGTCCGGATCGGATAGTCCGGCCGCAGCCCGGGGTCGGTAGGGGGTGGCACGGACAGCATCCTGCCGTCCCCGGCGTGACTCGTGCCATGGGGCTGTCGCGTTCCGCGCCGGCGACCTCGACCCTCAGATCGCCCGGCACGCCTTCGATCAGGGGCGGCCGGCATTCACCAACGGCCGGGTTTGCTTCGTCGATTGCTGTGCATCACAGGTCGAGGAGCCGCAGTTCCGCCCGCACCGGATCGCCCTCGCCGAGGTGCTCGGCCACTCGAACCGCCTTCTTGATCGGCAACACGAAGCTGCCCGAGCTGGTGTCCGGGAAGATCGACGTCTGCCACGAACTGCTTCCGCAGGTCACCGCGACCCGCACCGACCCGAAGCCTCGCCGCACGCCTTCGGCGATCTGACGGATCTCCTCGGCGATGTCCGGCGGCAGAGTGACGAAGTGCCAGCCGGCGGCGCCCGGATAACGCCACAGCGCCGCCTCGAACGCGAAGCTGCCGATCACCGGGTCACCATACGCCGCAGGCGATCGTCGTTCCGGCGAACTTCGGTGACTGCCACCGGAGCCGTGTCGCACGCGGGACCGGCAGAAGTGCCGGTGGGAGCGCTCTCACCCAGGCATCTGCCGAGTTCCGCCGGTCCAGGGTGCGACGCTGCGAGCCGCGTTCCGCGGAACGCGCTGGCAAGGCGATCGGAGGACTGCGCCGGATGATCGACAGCGCAGGCGTTCCTGGTCACTGGTCTTCGGGTCGGCGCGTGACGTAGGAGTAGTAGTTGGAGGCAGCAAAGAAGGTGTCGTCTCGGGCTGACTGCGCCTGGAAGGCTCGCCAGGTGTCAACGACCGCCGCCGGCAAAAGGCCGGAACGGGCGAGCAGGGCGCCGTACGACTCAGCGGCGCCTAGCCAGAAGCTACCGGTGCCGATGTTGGCGTAGAGGCTCCCCTCCGATGCCACGAGCCGCAGTCCCGCTTCCCGGAGCAGGCGCGGCATGTCGCGCATAACACGTGGATTGGCGACGATGAGCTGGATCAGCTTCTCTTCGATCGTCGTGGCGAGCGTGTGGTCCGGGTAGGCGAATGTGAGCGAAGCATAATCGCCGTCGAAGATGGCGACTGTTCCGCCAGGCCGGACTATGCGGTGCGCCTCGCGGAGAACCTGTAATGGGTCGTCGACATGGCTGATCAATGTATGCAGCGTGACGATGTCGAACCGGCCGTCGTCGTACCCCGTTCGGTGAGCGTCGCCGGTGTCGTAGGAGACGTTGGCGGACAGTCCCTGGTCGGCTGTCAGCTGTCGGGCCATATCGATCAGTGCCTGGCTGTGGTCCAGGCCGACGATGGCGGTGTCCGGCTCGGTCAACTGCCGGAGGGCGCGCACCTCGATGCCGGTGCCGCAGCCCAGGGCCAGGATCTGCCTGGCCCCGGTGAGCGGCAGGCGCCTGAGGTAGGCCTGCGATAGCGTCGCGTAGCCTTGATCAGTTCCGCGGAATTCCAAGCGGGCTGCGATCGTGTCGAGCACGGTCTCGTCCATGACGGGGGCGAGACGGTAGATGTCGCGGTCGGTCCGGCCGGTCGATGCCCCCGCATTCGTCTCGGCGTTTGTTCCTGGTGAGTCGCCGCCCATCCTCGTCCGCCTCCTTCGTCCGGAGATGGATGTGCTCTGCAGATCCGCGCCAGTCAAGGAGCGCCGCGCAGACCAGACGATCCGCCGCGAAGCTAGGGCAAATGGTGCCACCACGTACTCGTGTTGCCGAAGCGACCCAGCGACTGGGTCACTTCGGCAACACGACGCCGTGACAGGGAACAGCTTTGACGGAGGGGGCTACAGCCGGCGCTCGATCGGCAGCCGGGAGCGCGTCAGCAGCGGCGGACGGCGGCCGGGGTCAGGGCGGCCTCGTCGCGCGTCGCCGGTGCCCGGCCGGTGAGCGGGCGGAGGATGCCGTGCGCGAGCGGGTCGGTGAGATCCACCATCCGGACGCCGACCGCCCCGGTCCCCGCGACGGTGCGCACCTGGAGCGGGCCGGTCTGGTCGGGGATGACCCTGCTACCCGGCGGGAGGAGCGCCGTCAGGTCCCGTCCGGTCGGTGCGGCGGTCGTCGCGGCGGACGGGCGCCGCGGCCCGGCGGGCCCGGAGAGGGCGAGGTCCGTCGGGTCCTGGTGCACCGGGCCGTCGAGCGGGCCGCGAAGATCTTGGAAGATTCGTGGGCTGACAGCCGACGAATCTTCCAAGATCTTCGGCGAAGGGCGTCCGTTGCGCGAGGGCCGGGCGTCAGGCGACGATCACGCCGGTCAACCCGTCAACCCGTGAGCCGGCGCAACGCCCGCTCGCCGTCCGCCGGCGCTCGGCGCGGCGGCGACTCGGCGCGGCGGAGCGGGTCTGTGCCGAGGAAATTGAGGTGACAGCGTCGTTAGCGTGGCAGTGTGCAGGCTGCTCTTCGCTCCCGATCGTTCCGGCTGCTGTGGCTGGGCCAGTCCGTCAGCCTTATCGGCGACGCGCTGGTCATCGTGGCAATCGGGTTGTTCGTGACCCGCCTGACCGGTGACCCAGGCGACGTCGGGGTCGTGTTGGCCGCATACAGCGTGCCGTTGGTGCTGTTCGTGCTCCTGGGCGGGGTCGTCGCCGACCGGTTGCCGCGCCAGTGGGTGATGGTGGCAGCCGACACGGTGCGCGGCACCGTCCACCTGACTCTCGCCGTCCTCATCGTGACTGGCTGGGTGCGGATCTGGCACATGGTCGTCATCGGCGTGGTGTTCGGGGCGTCGCAGGCGTTCTTCCAACCGGCGTACACGGGGCTCGTGCCGCAGACCGTGCCGGAGTCCGACATCCAGTCGGCTCAGGCGCTAGGCGGGGTCAGCCGGGAGCTGGCCTCGTTCGTCGGTCCGGCGCTGGCCACGTTCCTGGTGTTGACCGTTGGGGGTGCGGCCGCCTTCGCGCTGGACGGCGTGACATTCGCCATCTCCGCGCTCACCTTGCTCGGGGTGCAGGCCCGCCAGCGCGGGACCCCCGGTGAGCGCTCGGGTCTCCTGACCGAGCTGCGCGAGGGGTGGACCGCTACTCGTGAGCGGGGCTGGGTGTGGGCGACGATCGCCGCGTTCTCGTTGGCGATCCTGGTCGCCCTTGGCCCGTTCTTCGTGCTCGGGCCCGCGGTATCCCGGCACGTGTACGGCACCGACGCGGTGTACGGAATCACGAACGCGATGTGGGGGGTCGGCACAGTGGCCGGCACCCTGATCGGAGGTTGGTTGCGGCCGCGCCGTCCGATGCTCGTCGGAGTGCTGGTCGGCGCGTTCTGGCCGGCCCAGATCGCAGTGTTCGCGGCCGGACCGCCGCCGGCCCTGCTCTATCCGTTCACCATTCTTGCCGGCATGGGCCTGGGGGTCTTCGCCGTGGCGTGGGAGACCGCACTCGCGCAACGAATCCCGGCGCACCTGCTCTCGCGGGTCAGCGCCTGGGACTGGATGGGATCGCTGGCGCTGCTTCCTGTGGGTTATCTGCTCGCCGGACCGGTCGCGGACCTCGTGGGCGGCGTTGAGGTGCTGCTCGCCGGAGGTGTGATCGGAACGGTGGCGATCCTCCTGGCGCTGACGCCGACATCCACCCGGACACTGACTCGTCTGGACTCGCGGACCGCGACACCCGAGCCTCAGCTACAGGCGTGACTGCGGACCGGTCACCTTCATGATTTGGAAGATCCGTCGGCTGTGAACCGACGGATCTTCCAGAATCTTCTCGCGCTGGGCGGCCTCGACGTCAGCCGGTGAGAAGCGTGCGCGCCAGCCGCCCCTGGAGCCAGGCCAGTGCCATCAGCAGCGGCATCCCCACGACGACGAACACCAGCGTCCCTACGACGGCGTGGAATGTCCACGCGCCGGCCATCGTGGGGCCACCCCACGCGGTCTCCGTCTCGCCGGATCGCAAGGGATACGCCCAATTCATGGGCAGTAGCAGCCAGACATAGCCGGCGACGGCGAACGCGGCGACGTTGACCGGCAGCCCGACGAGGAGGAACGCGAGAAGCCGGCGCCGCGCGGGCATCGGCGGACCGACGGCGAGCAGCGACCGGAGCGTGGAGCGCTGCGCCGCCCAGGCGGCCTCCCAGCGGCCGATCAACGCGAGAGCCAGGCTCCACAGGCCGACCGGCAGGGCGACCAGCGGATAGACACTCCGCCGCAGCGCGGTGATCACCCGTTTCTCCTGCCGCATGGCATCCACGCTGTCAGTCCCCGCCGATCGCCGTCCAACCGCTTTCGCGCCTCGCTGGGGAGAGGGAGTAGGCGATGCCTGCGTGGCGAGGGAGTCGATGAGCTCTGTCGGCTGAGGGTAAGTACTGGCACGATGGCGCGCGTGACTGACGCGCCGCGCTTCGCCAAGGTCCTGCGCGGGTATTCCCCGCGCGATGTGGACGCAGTCGTGGACCTCATCGCGTCCGCGCTCTCGGGCGATGAGGCCGCGCGAACGGCGGCGATCGAGCGCGTCGAGCGCGGATTCATGATCGCTTTCCGGGGGTACGACCGCGCCCAGGTGGACACCTACATCGCCGGTGTCGAGGGGCAACTGCGGCGGCCGAGCGTGCAGTGAGAACCGCCGTCGTTCGGTGGCTCCGCACACCTCGGCGGAAGATATTCGAACCGGCGGGGCTCTGGCGCGCTGTCCCGGCGTTCCCGACTCCTTGGAACGGTTGGCGGCGCAGGCTACGCGCGCAGCGGAACGCGCGTCCCGATGCCGGGGTAGTCCGTGACGAGTCCGTCGGGCGCGACGTGCAGTGTGTCGTGATAGCCGAAGCGGGGAGACTCGTAGTCGAACGCCATCCCGCCGTCGGCGTCCGGGAGGCGCCGGTAGGTCTGCTCGAGCCGCTCGACGGTGAGTCCGGCCGTTCGGATGTAGACCGCAGCGCTTCCTCCCGCCTGCCCCACCGCTAGCGAGAGTCGATGGACCGGCAGCGTGTTGGTGACGACGGAGGCTTCGAGATCCACGTCCAGGCAGCCAGTCAAGTCGGGACGGCGCTCTCCGTTCACCGTCCATGCGCCGCCGTCCGGGCGCAGATCGAGCCGACCGCCCGCGTGGTCCGTCACGGTGGCGTGGCGCACGTGCCAATCGGCGGCCACCTCGATGCGGTAGCGCAGGCTCCAGGGCACGCCGTCCGCCACGCCGACGCTGGTTCCCTCCAGGACTGTGCCGCCGTCACCGGTCGTGAAGCGAACAACCTCGAACCCGGCGTGGGCGCCCAGAAGTTGCCAGGCGCCCACGGGTGGCAGTTCCATCACGTTGCAAGTCACTCCCGGCGGGAGAATCGGGCGACCGCGAGAAGCCCGAACACCACGAAGATCACGGCAGTCCAAGCGAGCGACAGCCCGACGTAGTAGCCGGTGCTGTGCGCGAGGGCCGCCCGCTCGCTGGATCCCACGGCGAGGCCACGCACGGCGTTGACCATCGGGGTCAACGGCTGAATCTCGCCAAACTGTCTCACCCCGCCGGGCATGCTCTCCACCGGAACGTAGGCACTGGAGAGGAACACCAGCGGGACGACCAGGAGACTCATCGACTGAACGGCCTGCGCCGTCCCGCCGACCAGACCCATCACGATGAAGATCCATTCAAAGGCGAAGCCGAACAACGCACACAACGCCAGCCCGGCGAGAGCCTGGGAGACGGACCCGGTCACCCGGAATCCGACGGCGAATCCGAGAATCGCGGCGACGGCGAGCGACCACAGCATCAAGGCCGCGTCGGCGACGCTACGCCCGATCAGCACTGCCGCCCGCGGAATGGGCAGGGAACGCAGCCGGTCGACGAAGCCGTGCTCGACGTCCTCTGCCACGCCGGTCGCCGCGCCCATCCCCGCCCAGAGGACGGTGCTGGTGATGAACCCGGGCACCAGGAAATTGACGTAGGAAAGGGAACCTCCGGTGCGCATCGCACCGCCGAACCCGTACCGGAACATGAGCAGGAACAACGCGCTCTGGATGGTCGTGAAGACGATGAGCTGCGGAGTCCGGATGAACTTGCGCACCATCCGTCCCGCCACGATGCGAGAACTGATCCACAACCCGGCCCCCGGGTTGACCGCCGCCTGCCGGTCCAACTGGGTGGGGGTGATCGCAGACACGTCGGTCATGGTGTCTCCTGTCGGTCCGGTCAGGCGTCGGCGGGGGTGAGGGCCGAATCCGTGGTCTCGGCCGGCTTGCCGGTCAGGGCGAGGAAGACCTCGTCCAGCGTGGGCCGGCGCAATGAGATGTCCTCGACGGCGATGCGCTCCTGATCCAGGGCCCGCAGCGCCTCCATCAGGCGGTTGCTCCCGTCGTCCACCGCCGCATAGACGCGACGCTGGGGAACGTCGACCCGTTGATCGTGACCGATCCTCGCCAGCACATCGGCAACCCGGGACAGGTGATCGGCATCCCGCACATGGACCTCGATCATGTCGTCGCCGGCGCGGGTCTTCAGCTCCGCCGGCGTACCGACGGCGATCACCTTGCCCCGGTCGATGATGACGATGTCCGAGGCGAGCCGGTCGGCTTCGTCGAGGTATTGGGTCGTCAGAAGGATGTCTGTGCCGGTCGCAGCCAATCCTCGGATCGCGTCCCACAGCTGGATGCGGCTGCCTGGATCGAGGCCGGCCGTCGGTTCGTCGAGCAGGAGCAGGCGAGGGGCTCCGACGAGGCTGCTCCCGAGGTCGATCCGGCGTCGCATGCCGCCGGAGTACGTTCGCACCAGCCGGTCGCCATCCTCGGCGAGTTGGATCTGATCAAGAACCGTGGCCGCAGCGGCTTTGGCGCTCTTCCTGCTCAACCCGAAGAGGCGACCGACCATCTCCAGGTTCTCCCGACCGGTCATCGCCTCCTCCACGGCGGCGAACTGACCTGCGAGGCCGATCACCTGCCGGACCCTGGCAGGATGGCGCACCGCGTCGATGCCGTGGACGTAAAGGCTTCCCGCATCCGGGCGCAGCAGTGTGGCCACCGCCCGCACGAACGTGGTCTTCCCCGCGCCATTGGGTCCGAGCAGCGCGACCACCCGTCCGGGTCGCGCCACGAGGTCCAACCCGGCGAGCGCCTGGGTCTTGCCGAAGCGCTTGGTGAGGCCGCGGGCCTCAAGAATTGAACTCATGAGTGTTCCTCAACACGGTGACGTTGAGCTGGCTTAGTCGCTCTGGGTCGGCGACGACGTCGATGGCCACGATCTGGTCGCGGCGAATGGCGAAGGTGAATACCACGCGGGGCCGCCCACCCGGCGCCCAGGCCGCGCCGGCAGCGGCGCCGTTGACGAGCACCGGACGTAGGCCGTGGCGGCCCGCCGAATGGCCCGCGACGGCCACGGCACCGCGGAGGTGGGGCACCGCCCCTGCCGAGATGGCTGCCGCGTCTGCGCGCCACACGACATCCGGGTCCAGCATTGCGAGGAGCGCTTCGAAGTCTCCCTTGCGGGACGCGGCGAGAAACGCCGCCACGACCGAGCGTTGCCGGGCGGGGTCCGGGTCGTCGGACGGCGGGTCGGCCGCCTGGACCTTGCGGCGGGCCCGGCTCGCGATCATCTTGGCCGCGGCCGGCGTGCGGTGCAGGATCTGGCCGATTTCCTCGAACGGCACGGCGAACATGTCATGCAGCACGAACGCCAGCCGCTCGGCGGGGGTCAGCGAGTCGAGCACGACCAGGAGCGCGAGGCCGACGGAGTCAGCGAGTACGGCCTCCTGCTCGGGGTCGTCCTCGTCCGCCGGCATGTCGGCCAGCTCGGAGGCGTGCGTGTCGAGCGGCTCCTCGCGGCGGGCCGTCCGTGCGCGAAGCATGTCCAGGCAGATCCGGCCGACGACGGTGGTCAGCCAGCCGCCGAGGTTCTGCACGGCTTCGGCATCCGAGCGGGAGAGCCGTAGCCAGGCCTCCTGCACCGCGTCGTCGGCCTCGCTGGCCGAGCCGAGGAGCCGATGCGCGATGACCTGCAGCCGCGCCCGGTGCGCCGCGAAGGCCTCGGCCAACCAATCGCGCTCGCTCACTGCCGCCTTCTCCGTCCGCCGACTCCTACCTCTATGACGGATCCTGGGGGCCGGAGGTAACGCGGGACCTCGCGGAGACGCCTGTCAGCGGGGCTCCACGGCCAGCCGGATCCCCAGGCCGACCATCACGCTTCCGGTCACCCGTTCCATGACGCGCTGCACCCGGGACCTGACCAGCACCCTGGCGCGATCCACGGCGTAGATCAACGTCGAGTACCACACGACATCCAGGCACACGATGACGACCGCCATGGCTAGCGCCGCGGGCAGCACCGCGGTGTGCGGGCTGAGGAACTGGGGGAAGAGGGCGACGAAGAAGACCGCGAGCTTCGGGTTGGACAGGCTGGTCAGCAGGCCGGAACGCCATCCGCCCTTGCCGCGGCTCGCCGCCGGCTTCTCCGCCGCCTCGTCCGGAGACCGCCGGCGCAGCAGCGAGCGGACGCCGAGCACGATCAGCACCACCGCGCCGCCGATCTTCAGTGCCGCGTAGGCCACCTCGGAGGCCAGGATCAGCGAGGACACGCCGATCGCGGACAGGACGGCCCAGGTCAGGACTCCGGCGCTGTTGCCGAGCACCGCACTCAGGGCCGCGCGCCGCCCGTCGCGCGCAGCGACCCGGACGACCGTTGCGGTGGCCGGTCCCGGCGTCAGCGTCACGACTAGGGCCACCAACAGAAACTCAGGAAGGGAGCGCATACCTGAACGTAACTTCTCGGCACGTCGCACCAAAGGCACGCTCGGCGGAACGAGCTGGCTGTCCAACGAGAAGCAACACCCGGCGCGGTGGTCGCGTGCGCCGCCAGGGTCCGTTCCTGCCCATTCGGGCAGCAAGTGGTGCCCCGGTCGCTTCCTCCGTGCGCGGAACGAGACCCGATGTGGACCGTGTAGCGTCCCCTCAAGATCGAGTCTGGGAGGCATCGAATCGTGGACCGGATGCAGCCCGACCGACCCACCAGCGCACCGGCCGTCCGTCCGCAGCGTCCGGTGCCGCACGCAGCGACTCCGCGGGCTCGCCCGCCGGCACCGCCGGATCGCGTCGTCTCCGCCACGCAAATCCTGTCGTTGCAGGCATCGGCGGGGAATCGAGCGGTGCAAGGCGCAGTCCAAGTCCCGGCGCTGCAGCGCAAGGACGGCGACGAGGAAACGGCGAAGCGGCTGCGTGTGCTGGAGCGCAAGGATGAAGCTCGGGCGGTGGACGCCGAGTGGCAACCGCTGGTGCTCGCGCATGTGGCCGATCGGAAGAGCGCCGTATACCGCGTCAGCAAGGCGTTCCAGACCGCTCTGAGCAGCTTCCAGAGCGTGCAGACCAAGCAGGCCCAGACCGAGGCCGTGATGGCGCAATGGGCCGCGCTCGGCGTGACCCTGGTCGCCGCAACCGCATACGAGCCCATTTTCGATCGGGTTGCCAAGCGGAAGTGGTTCACCAAGATGGCCGCCTACAAGGACTGGATCGAAAACCCGTTCAATGCGCTGGTCCAGGGTGGGACCAACGTCGCGGTCGCCAAGAAGGCCGTTTCCGACGCCCAGAAGGGGCAGCCGCCGTCCAGTGCGGGAGACGAGGTCAAGTCCGGCGACCCCGTCAGCTTCCTCACGGGGATGCTGGAGGGCATGGAGGCCAAGACCCGGGACTTCGAGCTGGCCTTCTCCACCCGGGCAAGGGAGTACAGCGATCCCAAATTCGACTGGGAAAAGTTCAACGCCGCCAAGGCGCGGACCGAATATCAGGCCCAACTCAAGGAGGCCGAGGCGCTCTTCGGCGATGCGAAAGGCCTGCGCGCCGAGGACGACATGGCCAACGTCATCGAGCGCCATCTCTGGGCCCAGTGGATCCGATTCATGGCCATGAACTTTCAATGGACGGGCGGGTCGTTCGGCGCCACGATCAATCGCCGGCTGAACCAGCTGGGCATCCCGCAACTGGCGGGTGCCGAGCGACTGGACGACAACTACATCATCTACTGCTCGACGTCACGGTCGGAGTTCAAGAAGATCGGTCAGTGGTCCGGCACCTATGCCGACAAGCTGGCGGGCGCGGCAGCGGCAGGCCCGTGAGCCGGGCGGGAGCGTCCGCCGGAAGATCCTGTAGCTGCCTGCTCGTCGCGACGAGCCGTCCCATGATCACGGAAGATTCGGCGGTCATACTGGACCGAGTCTTCCGTGATCATGAAAGACCGGCGGATGTCAGGCTGGCCCGATGGCTTCCGCGATCAGCTGCCCGAGTTCCGTAGGCCGGGTGAATTGGGGCCAGTGGCCCGTAGGCAGGTCCACCAGCTGGTAGTCCTTGATCTTCGCGATCTCCCGGACATAGGGATGGCCCCCGGCGATCCACTCCTGCATCATCGCGCTCGGGAATTCGCACGTGATGACGGTGACGGGCACGTCGTAGCGACGTTCGTCGAACAACTGCTGCTTGTCGCTGGTGACGTGCTCTGGGGTGGGAATGGCGCGTTCGCGGAACATGGCCCGCAGGTCGTCGGTCAAGTCGACCAGGTCGGCGTCCTCGAAGAAGGACCAGTCAGGCAACGGCGCCTCGCCATTCTGCGCCGGGATCTCGTCGTTGATGACGCCGCCCTCGGCGAGCGGGCCGCTGTCGACGTAGACGGCTCGGGCGACGCGATCCGGCCGGGCGTCCACCGCGGCATGCGCCACCGCGCCCCCGCCCGAGTGTCCGACGAGGACGACCTTGCCCTCCGCCGGCTCGAACGAGTCGATGACGGCGACCACGGCGTCGACCTGGTCGCGGAGTGTGATCTTGGAGCGATCGGCGTCCTGGGACTCCATGCCGGGGAGCGTGAGGGGGTGAGTTCGGTGCCCCGCCCGTTGGATGGCGGGCACCACGTCGTCCCACGACGAGGCGTCGAGCCAGAAACCAGGAATGAGAATGACGTCCATGATGGCGACGCTACCCCTGGGCTCCGACATTCTCTTGACGTGTGTCCTCGTCTATAGACACTAGACGCATGGTCCTGGACGAGGAGTCGCTACGGCGGGTGCGCGAGGCAAGCGAACGAGTCACCCGCGCCGAGTGTGAACTGGAAGCGGCCCAGGGGGAGTTCAAGTCCGGGGTCAGGCGCCTCCACGACGCGGGTGCGTCCCTGCGGGAGATCGCCGGGGCGCTCGAGCTGAGCCACCAGCGAGTGCATCAGCTCGTCGCGACCGGGCCCGGCCTGCTGCGGCGGCGCGGACGGCGGACGAGCGAGCTGCAGACACGATCATGCTCGTTCTGCGGCGTCGTCGAGCCGGCCACCCCCCACATGATCGCCGGACCGGGTGTGTTCATCTGCAGCGAGTGCGTGGACCTGGCCCGAGGCGTCGTCGCGGCCGGGGGAGAGGCGGGCAACGCGCGCGTCCGCGTCGAGGCCGTGGACCGGCAGGCATCGCTGAAGTGCAGCTTCTGCGGCAAGTCCGCGGGGCAAGTCCGGCATCGCCTGGTGGCCGGACCGGGGGTGGCGATCTGCGGCGAGTGCCTCGACATCTGCCAGGAGATCATCACCGAGCGGGGCGGATGAAGCGCTGTAGGCCGACTTCCTGATGCCCGCCGACATCCGGGTGCCTAGCCTGTCCGTCATGGCTGAGCGCATAACACCCCAGCAGTTCCATGACTCCGACGGTGTCGACGACTGGCGAGTCCTGTGGTCGGTCGCGTTCGCGCTGTACCGCACCGGCGACTTCGCCACCGGCGTGAAGCTGGTCGCCGAGATCGGCCGGCTCGCGGAGGCGGCGGGCCACCACCCGGATCTCAATCTGCGCGCCGGCGTGCTGGAGGTCCAGCTGGTCACCAAGGAGAACTGGTCGCTGACCGATGCCGACCTGAGCCTGGCGCGACAGATCTCGATGGCTGCCCAGAAGCTCGGCGTGAGCGCGGACCCGGATCACACCCGGACCTGGCAGATCGCCATCGATGCTCTCGACGTCGACAAGGTGCGTGCCTTCTGGTGCGCGGTGCTGGGCTACGAGTTGGCGGGAGACTCCGACATCATCGATCCCGACCAGGTGTACGGCCCCATCTACGTGCAGCAGATGGACGTCATGCGTACCGGCCGCAACCGCATCCACGTCGACGTCGGTGTGCCGCACGACCAGGCCGAGGCTCGCGTCGCCGCAGCGCTTGCGGCAGGCGGCACGCTGGTGACCGAGAAGTACGCCCCGATGTGGTGGACGCTGGCTGACCCCGAGGGCAACGAGGTCGACCTCGCGACCTGGGTGGGCCGGGACTAGACCTGGACTAGACCACGGCTCGGGAGAACGTGCCGTTCGGGTCGAAGCGCTTGCGGATCTGGTGGACGCGGGCGGCGTTCCCGCCGTAGTAGTGCCCGTCGGCGGCATCGCCCAGGCCGGGATCCGGAAAGTTCTGGTAGCAGCCACCGGTTCCCCACGGGTGAACCAGGGTCCAGGATCGCCGCAGCCAGGCCCGCCCGCCGTGCTGCCCAGTGGGGGGACCAATGAGCCCGTGCTTGAGCAGGAAGCGCCCGTTCCGGTGGGCGAACGCGGTTGCGTCGGGCGGAACGCGCGTGTAGGCACCGCCCCAGGGCATGAAGTCCAGCTCGCGCAGCTCGCCCGGGGCGCGGCCGATGCCGAGCCCTGTCACCAGTTCCTGAACCGCGTCGGCGGAGATTGGTCGGGCGAAGAACTCCGAGGCGCAGTACATGAAGCCCGCCGGTTCGGGCGCCCCGGGGCCGTGGACCTCAAGCTGATTGAGAAACCGCTTGATCTCCCGGTGGCCGCCGTGCTGATAGATCGCGGCCTCGGGTGCCACGTCCACGACCGCCAACAGATCGTCGATGGCCGCACGACAGGCGGCCGACGATCCGGTGAAGGCGCCGAACAAGCTCACGACCGGTGATCGTCCCCGTTCGCCGCCGAGGCTCACGAGCAAGCTCGCCGCCATCTCGTCGACGGTGCCGGGCGCCCACTCCTGCCAGGCCTGGATCACGGCAGCGGCGGCGGAAGCGGGCCAGCGCAGATGGAACCCGGTCCCGTCGCGGCCCGGCACGGCCTCGAACTCCAGCATCGTGACCACGCCCGGACCGCCCCCACCGCGCAGGAGCCAGAACAGGTCCGGTTCGTGCGACTCGTCGCAGGTGACCACGCGGCCGTCGGCGAGCGCGATCTCGGCGCCGACCAGGCGGTCGCTCAGAACGCCGTACATCCGGCCGAGGATGCCCAGCCCGCCGCCGAGGGTCAGCCCGGAGATGCCGACGGTGGGTCCGCATCCGGCGGGAAGGGTGAGCCCGTGCTCGGCGAGCTGGTCATACACCGGCCCGAGCCGCGCCCCTGCGCCGATCCGGACCCGCGCCCCGTGGACGTCGACAGCGTTCAGTGGGGTGACGTCGATGACGAGGCCCTCGGTCGTCGACGTTCCGGCGAAGCAGTGGCCGCCGCTGCGCACCGCGACCGGCAAGCCCTCGCCCGACGTCCAGGCCGCCGCCGTCGCGGCGTCGTCGGCGGTGGCGCAGCGGAGGACCGCGAGCGGCCGGACTTCGGCGAAGTTCTCGATCGCCGGTCGCCGGACCGCGTCGTACCCGGGCTCGTCGCGGAGCAGCAACTCCCCGGTGAGGCTCTTCCGCAGGCCGGCCCAGTCATGAGTTCTTCGGTCAGTCATGTGCTTCCCGTGGCGACTCGCACTCCGGTGCTGGGGCGGAAGCTAGACCGGGACCAGCTGGACGGCAACCCCTGACGATGACGTCGTGCAGAACTTACTTTAGTCGCTGTACAGGAACTACGAGCGCCGGTACCCTCGCTCAATGCCTGAGCAGGATGAGCTGTCGTCGGATCACCGGTGCGCGATCATCTCTGGGGGCGGCACGGGGATCGGCCGCGCCATCGCCGAACAGCTCGTGGCGGACGGACTCGACGTGATCCTGCTCGGACGGCGCGCGGACCGGTTGGGGAAGGCCGCCGCCGAACTCGCCGCGAACGCTGATGCCGGGCACGGCGCGGCGTACTGGCGCACCGCCGACGTCACCGATCCCGTTCAGGTCCAGGCGGTTGCCGACTGGGTGGGCGCCCGCCGGCCGACGATTGACGCCGTGATCAACAACGCCGGTGGATCGCGCTCCACGCCACCGACCTCGCTCGGTGACCTGGCCGCACAGTGGGCGGCGGCGTTTACGACGAACGTCATCAGCGCCGTGATGCTCACTGAAGCGCTCACCCCGCTGCTCCCGCGGCCCGGCGGACGGATTGTGGTGATCGGATCGCAGGCCGCGATCACCGGCGTCGCGAGCGCGCCCTACGTTTCGACCAAGGCGGCCCTGCACGGCTGGATCCAGCGGCTTGCCATCACCCTCGGCCCGCAGGGGATCACGGCCAATCTTGTCGCACCGGCCTACATCGAGGGCACGGAACTGGTGGCCGATCGGGTGTCACCGGAGCGGGCGGCGCGGATGGTGTCCGGCATCGCCGCGGGACGGCCAGGCCGACCGGAGGAGGTTGCCGCCGCCGTGGGCTTCCTCGTCTCCCCGGCCGCGTCGTTCGTGAACGGCCAGGTGATCGGCGTGGACGGCGGGAAGGTCTACGGTCGCTGACCGTTCGCCGCGGTCCGCCTACCCCCGGCGCGATGCTCCCGGTGGCTACCGAATCTGGTGGGTGCAAACGTTTCCGCCGGTAGCTAACGGGAGCATCGCGGCCGAGGATGGCCTCCAACGATCTGATCGTTCCGATGGAGGTAGCCATGCCGCCCACGGAAGGGGCAGCTGAGCCGCGGTTGGCGACCAACGCCGCGCTCAATCGAGGGTCTGCGCAACCTGATCGAGCGCTGCGCAGCGCGGGCAAGCAGCAAGCCCGAGAAGCGATTCGCCAGGCCGCACGCCAGGGCCAGGTGGAGCTGAACCTCTCCGGACTAGAGCTGACGGAGCTGCCCCTCGAACTCGCCCAGCTCTCGAACCTGCGTCGGCTGGACCTCTCGCGAAACCTGCTGACCACCCTGCCTGCCTGGTTCGGCGACCTCACCGGCCTGGAGGAAGTGCAACTCGGCGTCAACCTGCTGACCGCGCTGCCGCCGGAGTTCGGCCGGCTCGTCAACCTGCGGATGCTCGACATCGGCGGCAATCAGCTCGCCACGCTGCCGCCCGAGTTCGGGCAACTCCGCAGCCTTCAGGTGCTGCTGCTCATGTCCAACCGGCTGACGGCGCTTCCACCCGAGTTCGGCCGGCTCGCCGAGCTGCACGAGTTGTACCTTTCTAACAACCAGCTGACCGGCCTGCCGTCGGAGTTCGGCCAGCTGGGCGCTCTGCGGAAACTGTGGCTGCACAACAATCCGCTCGGCCAGTTGCCCACATCGCTCAGTCACCTCCTCAACCTGGAGGACCTCAGCGTTCCGGGAGCCGGGTTGTCGGCGCTGCCACCCGGGCTGGGCGAGCTCACCAGCCTGCGCATACTCGACGTCGGGAGCAACCAGCTGGCCGAGCTTCCACCGGAGGTGGGCCGGCTCGCCGAGTTGCGGGAGCTGTACCTGTCGAGCAACCAGCTGACCGCCGTTCCGCCCGAACTGGGGGAGCTCGCAAACCTGGAAGTGCTCGAGCTCGCGAGCCAGGTGAACGCCAATGGGCAATCGCTCAGCAGGGTGCCCGCGGAGATCGGTCGGCTCACGAATCTGCGGACGCTGAACCTGTCCAACAACCAGCTGATCGAGCTGCCTGCGGAGTTCGGCCGGCTGACCAATCTTCAGGAACTGTTCCTCGAGAACAACCAGATGGGCGGGCTGCCGGCGTCGTTCGGTGAGCTGACCGGCCTACAGACGTTGTGGCTCTACAACAACCAGCTGGCCGAGCTTCCGCCCGAGTTCGGCCGACTTGCGAGCTTGCAAGGGCTGGATCTCCTGGTGAACCAGTTGACGGAGTTGCCGCCGGAGTTCGGGAATCTCACGGCCCTCCAATCCCTGGATCTGTCGGAAAACCAATTGACTCGGCTGCCGGAGTCGTTCGGCCAGCTCACCGCCGTCCAGCAGCTGGACCTGACCGGCAACCAGCTGACCGAGTTGCCGGCGGAGTTCGGCCGTCTCACCGACCTGGTCCGGCTGTACCTGGCGTTCAACCAGCTGACCACACTGCCGGTGTCGTTCGGTCAGCTCACCAAGTTGGAGGAGCTTGATCTCGACGGCAATCCGCTGGCCGAGCCGTTGCCCGGTGTTGTCGCGCAGGGGATCGCTGCGTTGCTCGCCCACCTGCAGAGCCTTGCCTCGCCGCCACACCGGCCCGGCCCATGAGGCTCACCTCCATGATCACGGAAGATTCGGTGGCCATGCGGGCTGTTGCGGAATGGGTTGGCCATCTTGTGATCGTGGTGGGTGGGGTGAGAGGGCTGGCATGTCGTGGTGGCCGGTGGGTCGCGGGCCTGGCTGTGCG
>Ga0081539_10002934_pt1 | contig 22475 bp, 29 predicted proteins | sample TabmetS4T2R2_FD_71023 | JGI IMG/M metagenome (GOLD analysis project Ga0081539, IMG submission 71023) | Tabebuia heterophylla rhizosphere microbial communities from the University of Puerto Rico - S4T2R2 | ecosystem: Host-associated > Plants > Roots > Rhizosphere ...
CAACAGACCAGCCGGCCAAACCACTTCACCGTGGTCGAGGCGTGGAAGGATCAGAAGAGCTATGACGCCGCCCGGGTCGACGGTGCGCAGCGTCAGTTCCGCGAGAAGCTCGGTCCGATGCTGGGCGCGCTCTATGACGAACGGCTCTACCGTCCGGTTGACTAGCGCATATCCCGGAAAAAGGCTGCCCCGCACGTGATGCGGGGTGGGTACCGATTTTCCGAACAGGACATGCGCCAACGAAAAGAATCCAGCGCATTCGATTCGTTCCAATCGGAAGGCACTAGAGACTAGCTACCCGACTGCAGCCGCGGCTCGAGCACACCCGATGCGGAAACCGCATGGTGCTTTGCGTGCCACTGCGGGCCGGGTCCGCGCATGTAGTGACGCTCAGGCCGATAGCGTTTCACCGCGCGGTTCTGCCCGGAACGCGTAAACAGCGCGCGGACTTGGGTGAAAAACCGAACCATGGTGGCGCGAGGCAAGGTCATCGGCAACGCTCATTCGATACGCGTCAAGCTGCGTCACGACCGCATAGGGAATCGCGGCGAAAGCGTGATCTGCCTTATAAAGGTCTCATAAGGATTCGGCGAGGGTTTGATGAACCCGCGCCTTCGATCTTTTCCTGGTGATGCACGCACACCACATGCGCCGAGCTGATCAGCGCAGGATCGTCCTCCGCGATGCGTGTCGACTTCACCAGCCAGGAATTTTTCCGCGATCCCGCTGCGCTGATCAGCGCGCTGCGCGCGTCCGGCCCGGTCGTCGCGACGCGCTTCCCGATCATCGGCAAGGTCTGGATCACGACGACGCATGAAGCGACCGCACGCGTGCTGAAGGACAGCGCGAGCTTCACGCTGCGTAAGGAAGGCGGCGCGCTCGCCGGGCTGCGCTGGTGGATGCCGAAATTCATCGCGACCTTCGCCAACAACATGCTCACGATGGACGAGCCGGACCACACACGGCTGCGCGAGATCGTCGATGAGGCTTTCCGCCGCCGCGCCGTGCTCGAGATGGAGCCGCACATCCGCGCGATCGCGGACGACCTTGCGGAACGCCTGTTCGCGGACGGCAGTCCGGCCGATCTCGTCGCGCGCTACGCGCGCATCCTGCCGCTCGCGGTGATCTGCGAGCTGTTGGGCCTGCCCCAGGCGGACCGCGCGAAATTCATCGCCTGGGCGAACACGACGGCACAGCTTACCAACGCGTTCGGATTGCTGCGCATGATTGGTGGGCTGATGCGGATGCGGCGGTATCTGGAGGAGCGCCTGCGGCTCGCACGGCTGCATGGCGCCGAAGGTCTCATCGGCGAGCTGGTGCAGGTCGAAAAGGAAGGCGGGCGCATCAGCCCGAGCGAAATGGTCTCGATGGTCTTCCTGCTGCTCGGCGCGGGCTCGGAGACCACGACCCATCTGATCAGTGGGTCGGTCTACGAATTGCTCAAGGATCCCACCCGGCGCGACTGGCTGATGCAGGACTGGAGTCGCGGCTCGCTCGCGATCGAGGAATTCCTGCGCTTCGTCTCGCCGGTGCAATTTTCAAAGCCGCGCTTTGTGCGGCGCGACGTCGAGTTCGACGGCATTCGCCTGAAGCAAGGCGATCGGATCATGGTGATGATCGCGGCCGCCAATATGGACCCGGAGGCGAACGAAAGACCCGAGCGGCTCGATCTCGCGCGGCGGCCGAACCGACACATCTCGTTCGGCACCGGGATCCACTTCTGCCTCGGCCATCAGCTGGCGCGAATCGAAGGCCTGTGCGCGCTGCAAGCGCTGTTCACGCGCTGGCCGCGGATAGCGCTGGCGGTCGATCCGTCGCAAGTCCGATGGCGCAGGCGCCCGGGCCTGCGGTCGATCGAAAAGCTACCGGTTGTGGCGGGTCGGTGAGACCTACTTGCCGTATTTTACCAGCACGGCCGCGCAGGCTGAGCTCAACTTGGGACGATGTGCCTGGAAGCAGCGCAGCACGGCATCATCATCGCCGATGACGTCCTTGCAGAGGCGCTGCGCGTCGGGGCGGCAGGCGCGCTGATCTTCCGGCGTGCCGCGCGGGGTCAGGAACGGCGGAAGCGGAATTCTCGTCTGCTCTTGCTGCTGCGCCAAGCTCGGCGTCGCGGCGCTCGCCAAGAAAAGAGCGAGCAGGATGATCGAGCGGGCCATGCATTCCCCCCGGGTTATTGCCCTTGCCTGGGCTGAATGACCGGGCGAAAGCCCCCGGCGAGCCTTGTGAGCGGGCGAGAGGTACTGCCCATTCGGCCCCTTGTCCAATCGCACTATGGAAAAGTCATGGCCGGCTTGTGGCTTATGGCGGCTACTTCCGATCGTGCCGTGAGGCTTGAGATCAGGCTGCGGCCGCGCCGCCCCGGGCCTGCTGCCCCTTCCACGAGGTGAGCTTGTCTTCCATCTCGACATGCAGGCGCATCAGCCATTTCTCGGCTTCGCGCGCGCGCGCCTCGGCGGCGATGGCGCGCTCCTCGAGCGCCTTGTTGCGATCCTCCAGCGCCTTGATCTGTTCGAGCGCCCGCACCAGCAAGCTCTCGATCCGGTTCTCGGTCTGCGAAATCGTGTCGGCGACCTGCGCGACCAGATCGAGGGCGGCCTGCCCTTTGCGCGAGAGCTCCGTGTCGCGTCCGGGCGGTAGCGGTGCTGCCGGCTCCTCGTCGCGCCCGATCCGCAGGATGTTCTCTGCGGTCGCATAGCTGTTGCGCGGCCGCATGGACTGACGGAACGGTTCCATCTTGATATCTCCACAGAATCGGCGCGACGCGCCGTTCCTCCGCCTCCAGCCTGCAAAAACATGGTTAACAATCAGTTGATCGGTTCCCGCCGCTCCGCGGGGTGCGAAAGGTGGGGGCCGAAAGCACGAAGGGCGCGGCGCTGAAGAAGGCGCTATACGAGCCCTCCCCGATCCTCGTGAGGCGTCGTGCTTCCCGCCACCCTCCCCTTCATGTTCGCGGTCCTGTGGGCCTCGTCCTACGTGGCCGCCAAGGTCGGACTCGCCGACATCTCACCTTATGCCTTCGTCGGCTTGCGGCTGACCATCGCGGCCGCCGCGGCCTTCGTCCTGGTGATCGCCTTGAAGCGCAAGTGGGGACCGGCGAAACAGCGCTGGCCGCACCTCATCATCGGCGGCGCGCTGGTGCACGGGCTGGCGCTTGTGACCGCGCACAAGGCGCTGATCAGCGTCGCGGCGACGCCGACCGCGCTGGTGCACGCGTTCCATCCGATCCTCACCGCCGCACTCGGCGTGGTGCTGCTCGGCGAGCGGTTCGCCTGGTGGCAATGGCTCGGCGTCGCGCTCGGGCTGCTCGGCGTCGTCCTCGGCGTGCCGCATGATGCCGACTACAGCATCATGGCGCTGCTGGCGCTCAGCCTGTTCGGCCTATCCGGCGGCACGCTCTACCTGAAGAAATTCGCCGCCGACGTTCCGCCGTTCGCCGCCACGGCGGTGCAGCTCGTCGGCGGCGCGCTGACAGCGCTCGTGCTCATGGCACTGTTCGAGACGCCGCATGTCCGCTGGACCACAAGTCTCGCGGTCGCGATGACCTGGAACGTCGCGCTCATATCGGTGCTCGGCATGGCGATCTACAACGTGATGATGGACCGCTACGGCGCCGCCAAGGCGGCATCCGGCTTCTTCATCGTGCCGGGCGCCTCGGCGCTGATCGCCTGGGCGATGATCAACGAACAGCTGCGCCCGATCGCGCTGATCGGGCTGGCGTGTGCGACGCTGGGCGTCGTGCTGGTGTGGTGGAAGCCGCGCGCTAAGACGCTTTCCGATTGATCAGCATCGTAGGGCGGGCAAAGGAGCGGAGCGACGTGCCCGCCATCGGCGCGGCGGCGGGCACGGCGCGCAAGTGCGCGCCTTTGCCCGCCCTACTTCACCAGCCCGAAGCTGCGCGGCAGCCACATGTAGACCTCGGGCACGTAGGTGACGAACAGCAGCACCACGCACATGCAGGCAAGCAGCGGCAACAGCGGCGGAATGATCTTCTCCATCGAGATGCGCCCGACCTTCAGCGCCACGAACAGCGCGGTGCCGACCGGCGGCGTGGTCAGGCCGAACGACAGGTTGATCACCATGATCAAGCCGAGATGGACGAGGTTGATGTCGAACTTGAGCGCGAGCGGCAGCAGCATCGGCACCAGCATGATCAGCGCCGGCGTCATGTCGACGAACATGCCGACGATCAAGAGGAAGATGTTGAGGATCAGCAGGAACGCCCACTTGCTCTGGATCAGGTTGAAGAAGTTGTCCGCCAGCATCGTCGGCAGATTCTCGTAGGTGAGAATCCACGCATAGACCGAACAGGTCGCGATCAGCAGCATCACCACCGAATTGGTGACACAGCACTCCCAGATGATGCCGGGCAGGTCAGCGAACTTGATTTCCTTGTAGACGAAAATCGTCAGGATCAGGGCGTAGACGGCCGCGGCGGCGCCGGCTTCGGTCGCAGTGAACACGCCGGAAATAATGCCGCCGAGGATGATCACCATGGTGAACACGCCGGCGAGGCCGTCGAGGATGCGGCGGAGCTTCTCGCGCAGCTCGAGCTTCGGCAGCGTCTTCTGGTGATAGAGCTTGCCGTGCACGAACGAGGCGACCATCAGCGACAGGCCGATCATGACGCCGGGGATCACACCGGCGAGAAACAGCGCCGCGATCGAGACATTGCCGGCGACATGCGCGAACACGATCATGCCGATCGAGGGCGGGATGATCGGTCCCATGGTGGCGGCGGTGAGCACGATCGCGGTGGCAAAACGCCGCGAATAGCCGTCCTTCTCCATCGCCGGGATCATCATGGCGCCGATCGAGGAGACCTCGGCGACCGCCGAGCCGGTCACGCCGCCGAAGAACATCGAGGCGACGCACACGATCTGCGCGAGCGAGCCGGGCAGCCAGCCGACCAGCACCTCCGCCATCAGCACGAGGCGCCGCGCGATGCCGCCGCGCGCCATCAACGTACCGGCGAACACGAAGAAGATCACGGCGAGCAGCGGGAACGTGTTGATCGCGGTCAGCATGCGCTGCACGATCGTGGCATTGTCGACGCCGGGCAGCAGCAGCGTCGCGAACACAGTCGAGACGCCGACCGCGAACGCAATCGGCATGCCGAGCGCGGTGAGGATAATGAACGAGAGTCCGAGAAGAATGAGGACCATGGCTCAGTCCACGCTCGTGCCGGTGATGGCCGCAGCTTCCGGGCGCACGATCTCGTCCACGATCAGCTTGAAGGCGAACACCATGATCAGGAAGCCGGAGATCGGCATCGCCGGGTAGTACCAGTAGTTGGTGTACGGGATCGTCTCCATCAGGTCGGAGCCGAAGTCCTGCACGAACACGATGCCATAGCGGAACACGATCCAGCCGAAGCCGAAGATCAGCACGCTCAAGCTCACGCCGAGCGCGCGACGCACCGGCCGCGGCAGCGCGTTGAACAGCACGTCGAAGCCGACATGGTCGCGCTGCAGCACCCCGACCGCGGCGGCGAGGAACGAGATCCAGATCAAGAGATAGCGCGGCACCTCCTCGGTCCAGGACACCGCCTGGCCGAAGCCGTAACGCGCCACGATGGCGAGGACGACGATGATGAACAGCGCGCTCGCCACGATGATGCAGAACCAGCGCACCACGGTGAACAGCAAAGTCGCGAAGCGATCGAGCAGGTTCAAGAACGCCACTGCTTCCCCCATCAAGCAAGAAGCGGCGGAGTGACCGCCGCCCCTCGCGCGCCGCCCCCGTCGGTTCAGAAATTCTTCTGGCTATCGAGAATGAACGCGATCGTCTTCTCGACACCCAAACGCTTGCCCTCTTCCTGCACCAGGCTGGACACCGCCTTCACGAACGGCGCCTTGTCGGGCGTGATGATCTCGGTGAAGTTCGACTTCAGCGCCTGCAGGTCCTTCACCTCGGAGATCTTCCACGCGCCGCGCATATAGGCCTGGGTGCGCGCGCCGGCTTCCAGCGCCGCCTTCTTCTGATCGTCGTTGAGCTGGTTCCACAGCTTCATCGACATCGCGATCACGTCCGGAATGCGCATGTGCTCGTCGAGCGAGTAGAACTTCGACACCTCGTAGAATTTCTTCGCCACCACCGAGGGGTGATTGTTCTCCGCCCCGTCGACCACGCCGGTCTGCAGCGCGGTGTAGAGCTCGGCCCAGGCGACCGGCACGCCGGTCGCGCCGAGCGCTTTCATGGTGTTGACCATCACGGGCGAGGCCATCACGCGGATCTTCTGCCCTTTCAGATCATCCGGCGTGCGCACCGGCTTCTGGGTGAAGAAATTGCGCGAGCCGGAATCGATGTAGCCGATGATCTTGATGCCCTTGTCCTCGAGCATCTTGGCGAGCTCGGCCGCCTGCGGCTGCGCCAGGAACCACCAAAAATGCGCCTCGTTCTTGAACAGGAACGGCAGCGAATACATGTCCATCGCCGGCACGACCTGGTTGAGGTTCGAGGCCGAGACGGTGGTGAAGCCGATGGTGCCGTTGCGCACGCTCTGCACATTGGCGACGGCGTCGCCGAGCTGCGTGTTGTGATAGACCTCGACCTTGATGGTGCCCTTCGAGAGCAGGCCGAGCTCCTCGCCGAAATACTTCTCGGCATAGCTCGACGGATGGTCGATTGGCTGGATGCCGGAATATTTGGTCGTGACCTGTTGCGCCTGGGCGGGCGCGAGGACAAGAAATGCGGTCGCCACGACCGCCGCAATGATGCGCATGAAGCTCCTCCCTTCGGTCGCGGGTTCTGCCGCGATTTTCTCAACGGTAGGAGGGCTCTAACATGTTTGTCAATCAAGCAGACGAGCCTAACCGACGGGTGCCCCAGTAATATGCCCACGTATGGCGGAGCCGCCCACAAAAAAACACCCGGCGCGCGCGCCGGGTGTGAGGTCTGCTCTGCAATCGAAGTGGTCAGCTTACGCGAGCGAGAGATTTCCCGCCGCCTGCTTGCCGCGCTCGGTCACGATCTCGAAGTTGACCTTCTGGCCTTCCGCCAGCGAGCGCAGCCCGGCGCGCTCGACCGCGCTGATGTGCACGAACACGTCCTTGCCGCCGTCGGCCGGCTGAATGAATCCATAGCCCTTCTGAGTGTTGAAGAACTTCACGGTACCCGTCGCCATCTCTTGCTCCTTTGGCTGCGATGCGCCTGTGAATCCGCCCGCGCGCGGGTCGCACGGAGGACAAAGCATCCGAGTTTTGGGTGATGACTTGAGCGCGCCCAAAATCGGGAGGCTGGCAAGGCAGGCCGAAAACCGTTGCGCCGGCGTCTCTAGAGGAAGCCGGCAAATCCGTCAAACCGGTGCGCGATTACGCCGCGCGCTCGATCTGGCTCTGCTTGGCGACGCGTTCGTGCGGCTCGTCCGCGCTTTTCACGCGGTATTGCTGCTCGTCGCCCTCAGAGGGGAGGATCCGCACCACCTGATAGATCCCGCCCGCGCTCTCGCGGCCGAGCAAGCCGGCAATGAAATGAACGTTGTCGCCAATGCGAAACTTATGCGCCACAAGAACCTCCGTACTGTAGCAAAACGTCCTTCGGCCCCCGGATGGGGCCCGATGCCTTCGATGAAGGGCTAGTCAGAAATACTTAGCACAGAAAAACCGCATTTGAACATAGTAATCTGAGTTCCAATTGAACATCAGTGACTTACGATGCGTCGCGGAGCCAAAGCGGGAACTTTTTAGCGGTAGGTCGGCTCCTCGCCCCAGGGCAAATCCGGCAGCCCTCCCGACACGGTGTCGGAAAACTGCGGCGGGCGCTTTTCCAGAAACGACACGATGCCCTCCTTCACGTCCGCCGAGCGGCCGCGGTGGAACATGGCCTTCGAATCGATGCGGTGCGCCTCCATCGGATGCGACGCGCCGAGCATGCGCCACATCATCTGACGGATCAGCGCGACCGAGACCGGCGCGGTCTTGTCGATGAACGAGCGCGCCAGTGTCCGCGCGGTCGGGATGAGATCCGCCGGCGCCACGACGCGGCTTACCAGCCGCCCGGCCAACGCCTCGTCGGCGGAAAACACCCGGCCCGCATAGCACCACTCCAGCGCCTGCGCGATGCCGACGATGCGCGGCAGGAAATAGCTCGAGGCCGCTTCCGGCACGATGCCGCGCTGCGAGAACACGAAGCCGAACCGCGCCTCACTCGAGGCGATGCGCGCGTCCATCGGCAGGATCATCGTGGCACCGATGCCGACCGCCGGGCCGTTCACGGCCGCGATCACCGGCTTGCGGCAGTCGAATACGCGCAAGGTCATGCGCCCGCCACCGTCGCGCGCATTCTCGTGCGTCAGATCCGGCTTGCCGTCCGGCCCGTTCGGCACCTGCGGTCGATCCTTGCGCGCCTCGCGATCGAACGTCCCGGCCCCGGTCGACAGGTCGGCGCCGGCACAGAACGCCCGCCCCGCCCCGGTCACGATGATCGCGCGCACCGCATCGTCGCGGTCAGCCGTGTCGATCGCATCGATGAACTCGCGGATCATCGTGGTGTTGAGCGCATTCAGTTTGTCCGGCCGATTGATCGTGATGGTGAAGATGTTCTCGGAGAGATCGGTCAGCAGCGTCTCATACGGCATGCGGGTTTCCTTACGTGTTCAGTCGATCACCGCCACGGCATTGATCTCGACCAGACAGCGCGGGTCGGTCGCGAGCCGCACGACCTGAACGGTCGTGGTCGCGGGCTTGGCGTCCTTGAAATACTCCGCCCACACGCGGTTGAGCGCGTCCTGGTCGGTGAGGTCGGTGACGAAGCGATCGGCCGTCACCACGTCGGCGAAAGTTGCGCCGACCGCTTCGAGCCCGCGCTTCAAATTTTCCAGCGCGGCACGCGCCTGCCCCGCCATGTCGCGCGGCATCGCGTCGAACTCTTCCGGGCGATGCGGATGGTGATGATAGACCGGCGCCGCCGTGACGCCCGCGAGATAGATCGTGGTGCCGCCGCGCACCTTGATCGCCGGCGCATAGGGCATCCACATGTCCGGCGCATCGGGCCAGTGCACGTGCTCGACTGATTTCGCCATGAAACCTCCCTATCCGGCCCTGGTCGTGACGAGGTCGGCGCGGGTCGGTGCCCATCGCGCAGATACTGTTGCATGCCTTGCGCGACACGCAACAGCCCCTCGCGCGGGCAGGCCGAGAGCTCATTGCTCCGCTGGCATGGCGCCACTCGGAAGCACGCGAATAAGGCTTGTGCCGCGAAATTTGCGCGCCCCACAGCGAACGCATGATGCCGGCGCGACTGAGCCATGCAATCAACAGTTTATCCACTTCAAAAGCGGGCATTTGCGGTGGCGCCAGCAAAAGACCCGCAACCATCGCGTCGGCGTGCAGCCGCCGCCCCCACCCCCTAAACCACGAGGAGAACGCAATGACGGATGAAGCACCAGAATTCCGCAAAGCGCCATCATTCATCAGCGACGTGCAGATGGATCATGCGGTAAGCGACGATGGCAGGGCGATCACGGTCACGTTCGGCAATTTCACCGCGGCGATTGTGCCGTTCGGTCCCCCGCTGGTGGTGCGGACATTTTCGCTCGTGTTACCGCTGAAAAACGTCGCGGCCGGCGCGAGATTGACCGGCGGCCTGCAAGGCGGGGGAGCGATGGAGCCGGGCACCAGTGGCATGCTGATCTTCCGTGCGGGAGGCAGCTCTTACGTGTTCGACCCGCTGTTCGGTCCCGACGAGGTCAACGGCTTCGTCAAGCCGATCAATCTGCCTGTGCCGGCGCGCGGCGACCTGCGCGCGACGATCATCCTGGGGCTGGAGGGAAGCGCGACCGATCCGAAGGCGCAGGCTGCGGTGAACATGACCACCCTGGACCTGACCATCGAGCCAGGCGAGCCTGAATTGCAGGTCTAGCCAGGATCGCTCTCACAAAACGGCGGGGCGCCGACCAAAGGGCTTGGGCGCCCCTGCCATGGCCCACAGGAGCGCGTCGACGAGCAACTGCGTCGCGCCGTATCTTACGCCATCTGCATGGCGCGGCGCGCCGCAAAGAAGCCAATCGTCGCGAAGACGAGCAGGAAGAACACCGCCGTGGCGATGCGGTTGGTGAGCTTGGCGAGCCCGATGTCGGTCGTGACGGTGCGATTGTCGGCGCTACGCAGCAGCTGAACGCGCTCGCCACCGAGCGTGCCGAACACCGAGAACGAGATCGACCACCTTTGCGTCTGCTGCGGCGCGCTGTAGCTCACGTGCAATTGCTGATGACCCACCAATGTGACCGGCATCGCGCCTCCTCGATCTTGAGATCGTAGGCCGGCATCAGCGCCGTGTTGCGCAACTGAAAATCGCGCATCAGACCCGGTCCTTCGAAATGGATGAGCCCAACCGCAAGCAGGGCCACCAGCGCCAACGTCAGCAGCGGACGAAACGACATGGGAGCACCTCGCGTGCCGCGACGCTAACCGGCTCGCCTTGCGTGCCGGTTAAGCCGAAACGGGAATTTGATGGTTATCGCGCGGTTACATCGTCGGCCTGGACGGGTGTTCGCATTGCGGCGTGTACATTACTGTCTTCGCTCTTGGCTCTTCCCCTCCCTCGAGGCCATCCCATGTCCCGCACCATCGACTACTACTTCACGCTCGCGTCGCCGTGGGCCTTCCTCGGCCACCAGCAGTTTCTCGATCTTGCCAAGACGCACGGCGTCACGATCCGCTACAAGCCGATCGACGTCGGCGAGGTCTTTCCGCACACCGGCGGCTTGCCGCTGCCGAAGCGCCATCCGGCGCGGCAGCGCTATCGCATTCTCGAGCTGCAGCGCTGGCGGGAGATGCGCGGCGTCGCGCTCAAGCTCCATCCTCGGCACTGGCCCTTCCCGGTCGCGACCGCGAACCGCACGATCGTCGCGCTTGCCGCCGGCGGCGCCGACCCAGGCTCCTACACACAGCGCGCCTTCGAAGGGGTGTGGGTGAATGATGAAGACCTCGGCCAGGACGACAAGCTCGTCGCGCTGCTCGAGGCCTGCGGCCATGACGGCACGGAGATGCTAGTGGCCGCGAAGTCCGACGCGGTCGGAGCGATCTACGCAAAGCATGCCAAAGACGCGGTCGCCGCCAACGTCATCGGCTCGCCCTGTTATCTGCTCGACGGCGAGGTGTTCTGGGGGCAGGACAGGATCGACCTGCTGGCGCACGCGCTCAAGAGCGGACGCAAAGCCTATCGGATGGATGCCACGATATGAGGATCGGAGCGGGGTATGCCCTTCATCACCAAGACTCCCAAGCCGCCCTACTATTGCGTGGTCTTCACGTCGATCAATGCCGACGTGGATCACACCGAGCATACCGAGATGTACCATCGGATGGTGCAGGTCGCGCAACGCTATGAGGGTTTTCTCGGAATCGAGCCGGCGCGCAATGCTGATGGCTCGGGTGTTGCCGCCGTCTATTGGAAGGATCACGACTCGATCCTGGCTTTCGCGCGCGACCCGGAGCACAGGGTGGCCAAGAAGATGGGCCGGGAAATCTGGTACAGCCACTACTTCATCCGTATCTGCAAGGTCGAGCGCGACTACGGCCGGGCGGAAACATGAGCCTCGCGCCAACGCGCTCGACACGCGTTTGAACGTTTCCCGCCGTAGCGCCGACTAAGGCTTATTCACCGGTCCGTCGGAGAGCCCCCCGTGCCCGCCAGATACCTCGTTGCCTCGTTCTGTCTCCTTGCATCGGTTGTTGCCGCCGGCGCCCAGGGCACCTCCGTGCCGCTGCTCGAGCCGAAGCCCACCTTCACGCCCGGCATGTACGAGACCGAGGCGCGCAACTCCGCCTTCAAGGATCACCCGGTCAAGAGCCGCACCTGCGTCCCGTCGGCCGACTACGACGCGTTCCGCGACGAGACCATGAAGCAGTATCACAGCGCCGACAACATCAAGAACGGTTGCCAGCTGAGCGACACCAAGACGCTGAAGAACGGCTTTGCGTTTGCGATGCAGTGCAAGGGCGTCAAGACCGTTCTCACCTACGAGTTCGGCAAGGATCCGTCCGGCCAGCAACTCGTGCGTGGCACCATCCAGACTTTGATGCTGGACGCCCGCAAATATTCCTCCTCGATTCTCATCATGATGCGGCGCGTCGGCGACTGTCCCGGGCAGCAGCCGGGTAAGACGCTGTAGGCTTACGCCGTTAGCCCGGATGAGCGCGCAAGCGCGATATCCGGGACGCGGTTCAAACTTGCACCGCCCACCCGGATTTCGCTTCGCTCCAACCGGCTACATGCTTCGCGCGAGCAGCCAGCGATTGACCGGTTGATAAAAGTTGAGCGGCCCGGGTACGGTCTCGTGCGTCATCACGTATTTGAAACCGGCCTTCTGCAAGGTGCGGTTTGGCGCCACATTGAAGGCGTAGGGTTCGCAGTAGAGCTCCTTGATGCGCAAGACCTCGAAGTAGATGTCGGCGGTCTGCCGCACGAGCGCCGCGCCGAAACCCTGGCGCCGGCGATCGGACGCGAAGATGTGCAGATGCATGAAGGCCTGCCGTCCGATCTCGATCTTGTCCGCACTCGAGAAGCCAACTGGCCCCTCAAGCTCCCACAAAACGAGCACGCTCTTGCGCTGTTCGAGCGGCCGGCTGAACTCACGATCATAGTGCGCGCGCCATTTGTCGCGCGGCGGCAGCTTCGCCGGATCAACACCGAGGCCGTTGAGAAATTCCGGCGTGGCGCCATGGAAATAGTCGATGATCAGCGAGGCCTCATGCGGGTGCATCAGGCGGGCGGCCGGCAGGCTGGGCGTTTCGGTCATGACGGGCGCGAGCTGTTCACGATCTGATGAAGCACAGTGTGATCTGCCTCACTGTATCTTGGCTCCGGCTGGATTGGATTACCTGCTTCGGATAGTTCTCAAACGTAGCGTTTCAGAGTGAGGGTGGGCGATGTCGGATACCTGGTACTATGCGGACCGCCGCGGGCGCGTTGGCCCGTTCAGCCTGGCGGAACTGAAGGCGCGCCTCGCCGGCGTTCCGAATCCCGCAGAGCTTTATGTGTGGCGCGCCGGTTTTGCGGACTGGAAGCGCGCCGGCGAAGTCGCCGAGCTCGATGCCGATGGCTCTCAAGCATTCGCGTTCGCGCACCCTGACGCCGCTGCGAGCACGCAGCCGGACATTCTGCAACTGTGGTTCAGCTTCAAGGGGCGCATCAATCGTGCCAAGCTGTGGCTGGTCGGAGCGATCAATCTGGTGATCGTCATCATCGGCGCGACCATCGCCTACGCGATGGGATCGACCGTCGTATGGGCGCTGTTCGGCCTTTTCTACATCGTGGTGATCGTCTCGGGCCTCGCGATCACGATCAAGCGCCTGCATGATCGCGACAAGTCGGGCTGGTGGGCCCTGCTCTTCTATGTCGCCCCCGCGCTGCTCTCCGGCATCGGCGCGGCGCTCGGGTCTTCTCTCGGTCTTGGGGCCGCAGTCTTCAGTGTTGCCAGCTTGGCGATTTCGATCTGGGCTTTCGTCGAGCTCGGCTGTCTGCGCGGCACGGAGGGCCCGAACCAGTTCGGACCGGATCCGCTTGCTGGGCGGCCGTAGCCCTTGTAGCCCGGATGAAGCCCCTTGCGCGTCTGCGACGCGCAAGGGGCGAAATCCGGGAGCGGCTTACGCAGTCGGACCGCTTGTCCCGGATTTCACTTCGCTCCATCCGGGCTACGCCCTTGCCGCCCTCACATCCTGAACACGCCGAACTTCGTCTCCGGCACCGGCGCGTTGAGCGCCGCCGAATAGGCGAGCGCCAGCACGCGGCGCGTCTCGTGCGGCGCGATGATGCCGTCGTCCCACAGCCGCGCGGTCGCAAAATAAGGATCGCTCTGCTCGTCGAACGCGTCCTTGATCGGCTGCTTGAACTCCGCCTCCTCGACCTCCGACCATTTGCCGCCCGCCGCCTCGATGTTGTCGCGCCTGACCGTCGCGAGTACCGAGGCGGCCTGCTCCGAGCCCATCAGCGCGACGCGCGCGTTCGGCCAGGTGAACAGGAAGCGCGGGCCGAAGGCGCGCCCACACATGCCGTAATTGCCGGCGCCGTAGGAGCCGCCGACCACCAGCGTGATCTTCGGCACCTGCGCGCAGGCGACCGCCATCACCATCTTGGCGCCGTTCTTGGCGATGCCGCCGGCCTCGTAGTCGCGCCCGACCATGAACCCCGTGATGTTCTGCAGGAACAAGAGCGGAATGCGACGCTGACAGGCGAGCTCGATGAAATGCGTCGCCTTCAGTGCGCTCTCCGAATAGAGAATGCCGTTATTGCCGAGGATGCCGACCGGAATGCCGTGAATATGCGCGAAGCCGCAGATCAGCGTGGTGCCGTAGAGGTGCTTGAACTCGTCGAATTCGGACCCGTCAACGAGGCGCGCGACGATCTCACGGATGTCGTACTGGCGCCGCGTATCGCTCGGCACCACGCCGTCGAGCTCGGCGGCATCGAATAGCGGCTCGCGCGCGGCGCTCAGCGCGACATCGATCGTTTTGGTGGAATTGAAGTTCGAAACGATGCGCCGCACCAGCGCGAGCGCGTGGCCATCGTCGGTCGCGTAGTGATCGGCGACGCCGGAGAGGCGCGCATGCACGTCGGCGCCGCCGAGATCTTCCGCCGACACCACCTCGCCGGTCGCGGCCTTCACCAGCGGCGGGCCGGCGAGAAAGATCGTGCCCTGCTTGCGCACGATGATGCTCTCGTCCGACATCGCCGGCACATAGGCGCCGCCGGCCGTGCACGAGCCCATCACGCAGGCGATCTGCGGAATGCCGAGCGACGACAACGTGGCCTGATTGTAGAAGATGCGCCCGAAATGCTCGCGATCGGGAAAGACATCGGGCCATTGCGGCAGGTTGGCGCCACCGGAGTCGACCAGATAGATGCAGGGTAGCCGGTTCTCGCGCGCGATTTCCTGCGCGCGCACGTGCTTCTTCACCGTCATCGGATAATAGGTGCCGCCCTTGATGGTCGCGTCATTGCACACGATCACGCAGTCGCGCCCCTCGATGCGGCCGATGCCGGTGATGAGGCCGGCGCCGTGGATCGCGTCCTCGTACATGCCGTTTGCGGCGAGCGGCGAGAGCTCTAGAAACGGCGTGCCGGGGTCGAGCAGTCGCAGCACGCGCTCGCGCGGCAGCAATTTACCCCGCGCGGTGTGGCGCTCGCGCGCGCGCGGCGGCCCGCCCAAGGCGGCTTCCGCACGCTTGGCCTCGAGCTCTTGGACCAGCGCCCGCATCGCCGCCGCGTTGGCGCGGAACTCTTTGCCCTGTGTGTCGATGGTTGACGAGAGTATCGCCACGCGCCCTCCCCGATTCCCGAAATTCGCGGCGCACTATGGCGTGGCGACCGCACAAAGTGAATGAGCCGTTAGGAATCATCACATTCGCTCGGGCGCACCGCGGGATCGCGGAACAGTCATGGTGAGCGCCGCGTTCACGTTTCGCAGGTTCGCGGGGGCATGCATCAGGAGGGAAAGATGAGACGCACATGGCTGGTTTCCGCTGCGGCGGTGGCGCTCGCCGCGATGACGACCGCGAGTTTCGCCCAGAAGGAAGGCGGGACCCCCGGCGCGAGCGGGATGAGCGCGCCGGCCGGAACGAACGCGCCCGCCGCCAACCCGTCTGGCACCGCCGGCCCGCGCACTGGCGCGCCGGGCGCCGCGCAGACCGAGCCGAGCGAGAGCCCGGCGCCAAAGGCCACCGCACCCGGCGGCAGTCGCGGCGCGGACGACCGCAGGATTCCGGAGAAGCAGAGGTCGACCGAGCAGGCGCCGAGCGGCACGTCGGGCAGCGGCACGAGCCCATCCCAGGGCACGATGACGTCACGGAACGTCTCGCTGACCACCGAGCAGAAGAGCACGATCCGCAGCAAGGTGCTGACCGGATCCGCCCCGCGCGTCGAGGGCGGCGCCAACTTCGACATCAAGATCGGCGCGGTGGTGCCGCGCACCGTGCGCGTCTCGCCGGTGCCGCAGACGATCATCGAGATCGAGCCGGCGTGGCGCGGCTTCATGTACTTCGTGCGTGGCGACGAGATCGTGATCGTCGATCCGCGCACGCTCGAGATCGTGGCGGTGCTCGACGTGTAGCGACCTCATCCTGAGGAGCCCTCGCGAAGCGAGGGCGTCTCGAAGGATAGCCACAAAAAAGAAGGCGGTCGCGGCCGCCTTCTTTTTTGCGCCGCGCGCCCTACACTCGCGCACATCACGTGGAGGAGTGCATGGACGCTGCCGCTGACTACAAGCCCCTGAAGCTCAAGCTGGACGGCCTTGTGCCGCCCGGACAGGGCTTCTTCCGCAACCTGCTGTTCGACCAGCTCTACGCCTCGATCCCGAAGGACCCGAGCGTCAAGGTGCAGATCTACAATGCCGAGATCGTCCCCGGCGGCTTCACCAATTGGCACTGCCACAACGGCGCGACGTTGTTCGTCGCGCTGCAGGGGGAGTTCGAAGCGCATTTCCAGGAAGGCGTGCTGGTGAAGGCCAAGGCCGGCGACGTCTATTCCGAGCCGATCGCGAAATTCCACCGTGGGCACAATCCGCATCCCGAGTTGCCGTATCTGTGCATCGGCGTCTGCCTCACCGCGCCCGACCGCGACCACGTGACGAACTCGGTCGAGCGGCCCTGGTAGCAGTGGAGCGCAACATGATCACCCGCTTCCCCGGCCTCACGCCGACGCGCAGTCGCGCGGTCGCGACGGACGACCTCGTCTTCACCGTCGCGGTCGCGCCCGACCCAGTGCCGCCGTCGGTCTATGAGCAGGCGCGAAAAGTGTTCGCCCGCATCGACGAGAGCCTCGCCATGTGCGGCACCGACAAGAGCAAGATCCTCGCCGCCACGATCTATCTCAATGACGTCACGCAGAAGAGCGAGCTCAACCGCGCCTGGGACGAATGGGTCGATCGTGCCAATCCGCCGATGCGCGCCTGCGTCGGCGTCGACATCGAGCCGCCGCACCTGGTTGAGATTTTGGTGACCGCAGCCAAATCGTAGGGAGGATTAGAGCGTGATGAGTTTAGGTTTGCGCGAGTCCGCATACTTCCCCATCCGCGAGTGCAGAGTTCGTCTCTGCGCCCTCTCCCCTTGTGGGAGAGGGCTACTCGGACATTCAGCGCAGGATGTTGGGTGAGGGGTAAGCAACCCCTCACCCAACCGAGTGGGTTGAGCTTCCTGCGACGCCCTCTCCCACGAAAGGGCGTCTACGCCCGTCTTCGACGGGCTATGGGGAGAGGGCAAACATGGCTGGCGCCGTTGATTCGATCTCAACTCATCTCGCTCTAACACGCTCAGTGCGGAGCCGGCGCCGGCTTGCGCACCACCAGCACCGAACATTTGGCGTAGCGCACCATGTGACCGGCGTTCGAGCCGAGGAAGTAGGTCTTCATCGCGGGCCGATGCGAACTCATCACGATGAGATCGCAGCCGAAGGTCTTCGCCTCCTCGAGCACCTCGTGATAGATGCCGCCCTGCCGCACCACGGATGACACCTTGCCGGGGTCGAGGCCGCTCTCCTTCGCAACCAGCGCAAGCGCCTCTTCGGCCGAGCCGCGTTGTTGCACGTCGAAATCCGGCGGCACGTATTCGGCGAGCATCACCGGCGTCATCGGAATGACATTGATCAGCCGGATGGCGCCGTTCGAGGCCCTCGCGAGTTCGACGGCGGTGACGAGAGCAGGCTTCACGAAATCCGGATCGGCGAGATCGACCGGGACGAGGATCTTCTGGAACATGGCGGGCTCTCCCAAAGCGCGCACAGGACCAAAGCACTCACAGTCTGCCACAACGAGCGGCAAAACGCGCGGGCAATCAATCTTCGGCGGCCGACTTCTCCCGTCCGTCTTCCCCGCGCCGGCGTACGAGGTCGCCCGCGATATCGGCGAGCTTGGGTGCCGCAAGGGCCGCGAAGGGCAGGGGGCGCGCCACCTCGATAGCGGCGAGCCCGAGCCGCGCGGTGAGCAGCCCGTTGAGCACACCTTCGCCCAGTCGCGCCGAGAGCTTGGCCGCGACGCCGTGGCCGAGCATCTGCTGAATCAAGCTGTCGCCCGCCGCCAGGCCGCCCGTGAAGGCGAGATGCGCGATGATGTGACGGGTGAGGCGGATCAGGCCGAAGAAGCCGGGACGTCCGCCATAGAGCGCCGCCAGCCGCCGGATCATGCCGAGCGCCGCGACGGCGACGAACACGATATCGATCGCTGCGCGTGGGGAGACTGCGGTTACAATCGAGACGCGTGTCGCGGTGCGGGCGACGAGCTGCGAAGCCTGCCGGTCGAGCGGCGCCATCAGGGCGCGCTCGGCGATGTGCAGAAGGTCGCGCCCGTCGATGATTTCGGTCAGGTGCATCTCGAGCTCGCTGCGCGCATGCGCAAGCGCCGGGATCGTGGCGAAGGTCGAGCCGAGCGCGCGCACGATGCGGCGCGCTTCGTCGCGGTCATCGCTCAGCAGCGTCGCCTCGGCGCGCGCGCGCAGCTTCTCGATCGACGCAAGGCGCACGAGCGCGTAGATCTCGCGCGCAGCGATCACCATGAGTGCCACCAGCGCGAGCGCGGCGAGTGCCGCGCCAAGCGTGCCGAGCCACTCGGTGCGGGCGTAAAGATCCTCGATCAGCCGCGTGGTCGCGAGTCCGACTCCAAGCACCACGAGCCCGCCGAGCGCGGACCAGAATAGCGTGCCCCACGGCAGCCTGCGCTGCGGCGCCGGCGCCGGCGTGGCCGGCACCGGCAAATCGAATCTCTCCGGCTCCGGCACGACGCGCACGGTGCCGCGCGCGGCGCGCGCCTTGTCGTCGTCCACCAGGACGACATGCGGATCGTCGAGACGAAAAGCCTCAGGTCGGCGTTGGGTCATGCGAGGCGGTCTCCGAGCAGAAATTGCAGCGCACGGTCGAGGCGGATGTGGGGCAGGATGGGCGCGCCGTCCATCCGTTCGGTGAGCGGCGGACGGAAGCGCAGAAAGCGATAATCGGTCTCGTCGGCCGCGGTGAGTCCTTTGAACGGCGCGAACAGCGCGTCCGGATCGTCCGGCAGATCGCCCGGAAAGGCCGCGACCTCGGTCGCGCCATCAAAGCTCTGTCCGCCGATGCTTTCACCCGCGAGCGGCGTGCCGATGATCGCCTGCAGCTTGTCGCGCCCGCGCGCGACGGTCGCCTCGCGCGTCGCGCGCACCGCCGCGAGCGCGACCACATCGATCTGCGCGCCGGCAAACTTGGCGCGTCCGATCGCCCGTTCGGTGATGCGCGAAAGCACACGCTCGAGCCGGTCGTGATTGGCATGGTGCAAATGATCGGCTTTGGTGGCGGCGAACAGGATGCGATCGATGCGCGGGCGAAACAGCGCGCTGACGATGCTGGCGCGTCCGGTGCGGAACGAGCCGAGGATGGCGGCAAGCGCACCTTCGAGGTCCTTCACGGCGTCGGGGCCGGCGTTGAACGCCGCGAGCGCGTCGACCAGCACGATCTGGCGATCGAGGCGGGCGAAATGCTCGCGATAGAACGGCCGCACCACGACGTCTTTGTAGGATTCATAGCGCCGCTCCATCATGGCCCAGAGCGAACCGGCCGGAGCTTCGCCGTTCGGCAGCTCGAGCGGCGCGAAGGTCAGCGCCGGCGAGCCCGCGAGATCGCCCGGCATCAGGAAGCGGCCGGGCGGCAGCAGGCGCATGGCATAACGCTCGTTGCGGCAGGCATTGAGATAGGCGGTGAACAGTCGCGCCGATTGCAGCGCGGCCTGCTCATCGGCGGCTTTGGTCGGATCGAGGGTCGCGAGCTGTTTGTGCCACGGCGCCGCCAGCAAGGCGCGTGGACCTGAGCGCGACAGCCGCAGCGTCTCGGCCGACCATTGTGCGTAGCTCGTCGTCAGCAGCGGCAGGTCGAGCAGCCATTCGCCCGGATAGTCGACAATGTCGAGCGTGAGGGTGCGATTGCGCCGGCTCTTGGCCGGTTGGTAATCGATCGCGAGGCGCAGCTCGCTGATCCGCGTGGTCGATTCCGGCCAGCGCCGCTCTTGCGTGAGCGCCCGCAAATGCGCCTCGTAGTCGAAGCGCGGCACGGCATCATCGGGCTGCGGTTCGAGCCGCGCCCGCGCGATGCGCCCGCCGGCGAGCGCCTCGAACACCGGCAGCCGGCCGCCATGCAGCAAGTGATGCACCAGCGCGGTGATGAAAACGGTCTTGCCGGCCCCCGAAAGACCGGTGACCCCGAGCCGGACGGTCGGACTGATCAGCCCGGCGCCGAATTCGCCGAACGCGCGGGCGGCAAGGCGGATTTCTTCCGTAATGTCGGTCAGCGTCGGCACGATCAGTCAGATAAGCGCCCGCAAGCCGCTGCACCAGCGGCGAATTCTGCTGGCAGTCGAGGATCTCGGCTGTCGGGGCCTGCTCTGATGCGGGCGTTCGTCGAGGGCAGGTTCCCGAGAACGCAAGTTTGTGAACGCCGCACCGCTTTTGACGACCGCCCCGGCTGGCACCAAGTCGCGAAGCGAAACGTTTTACGTTGACCTGAACGCGCTCCCGCGAGGGATGCCATACCGGCAAACACAGGCGGTCCCGTCATGAAGACAGAAACATCAAGGCTCATGCCGCGAGTTGTTTCACAAGCCGAGTGGGAAGCAGCACACAGAAGCCTTCTCACAAAGGAAAAGGCAGCGACCCGCGCGCGCGATGCGCTGGCGGCCGAGCGCCGCAGGCAACCGATGGTCCGAATCGACAAGAGCTACGGGTTCGAGGGACCAGAGGGCAAAGCGAGTCTTATTGATCTGTTCGATGGGCGCCGCCAGCTCATCATCTACCACTTCATGTTCGCTCCGGGAGTGGATGGCTGGCCAACGGCGGGGTGCCCCGGCTGCTCGTTCTTCGTGGACCAGATCGGTCACCTCGCCCATCTGCACGCGCGTGATACCTCCCTGATCCTGGTGTCTGTCGCTCCGCTCGCCAACATTCAGCGGTACAAGAGGCGCATGGGGTGGAACGTGCCGTGGTTCTCGTCATTTGGCAGCGATTTCAATCGGGACCTCGGCCTCACCACCGACGACGGCGAGACCTTTGGACTGAGCGTCTTCCTGCGTGAAGGCGACAGCACGTTTCGCACCTATTTCACTGATGGGCGCGGGGTCGAAGCTCTTGGCAGCGCCTGGACCTTTCTGGACCTCACGCCGTTCGGACGGCAGGAGACCTGGGAGGATTCTCCAGAGGGATGGCCCCAAACCGCTCCCTATGAGTGGTGGCGCCGGCACGACGAATACGGAGACTCCGCGCGCGGGGCGAGGTCTGCCCGCGCTTGATGCCGCGGGATTGGCTCTTCGGACAAGATCAGCCAGCAATCAATCCGTCGCGGCTTCGAGCGCGCGCGGCACCACGAACCGGTCGAGCCGGCCGGCGCGCGGATGCAGCTTGGACCAATCGTCGAGCGCAAAGTCGATCACCGCCAGGCCCGCTGTCGGGAACTTCTCGATCAGGCGCTGGCGGGCTTCGACCTCGCCCGAGGCGATCAGCAGCGCGGCGAGGTCCGCGAGCGCCGGATTGTGGCCGACCATCAGCAGGCAGTGCACGGCGCGCGGCGCCTCCTTGAGGCGGGCGAGCAAGCCGTTCGATCCGGCTTCATAGACAATGGGATCGGACACGACCTTCGGTTCCTTCTCGAAGGCATCGAGCAGGAGATCGAGGGTCTCGACGACGCGTTTGGCGGGGGAGGCGACGATCAGATCCGGAATCAGGGCATGACGCACCATATAGGCGCCCATTTTTGGCGCGGCCTCGCGGCCACGCGCGTTCAGCGGGCGATCCTGGTCGCGCTGGCCGGGTGTCGACCAGTCGGACTTGGCGTGGCGCAGCAGCATCAGTCGGCGCATCGGGTAAATCCGGGTTGTGAGGCCCTGAATTTAGCACGGGCGGCTTGCGGTGAGCATGGCGGCGCGGCATCAAGGATCGATGACGGAGGCCGACCACAGCGCCTACGGACCGAGCTGGTACGCCGCGACCATGGCGGCGACGCCGCAGCGCGGCGCGCTGACGCAGAACATCGATGTCGATGCCTGCGTGATCGGGGCCGGGCTTGCGGGCCTGACGGTTGCGCGCGAGCTCGCGCGCCGCGGCTGGTCGGTCGCGGTGCTCGAGGCGAGCCGCGTCGCTTCCGGCGCGTCCGGGCGCAATGCCGGCTTCGTGTCGCCGGGCTTCTCCGAGCAGATCGACGCGATCGTGGAACGGGTCGGGTTGCCGCGCGCCAAGGAGCTGTGGGCGCTGTCCGACGCCGGCGCCGAATATATTCGCCGCACGATCGCCGAAACCGGCATGTCGGATGTGCTGTCGCATGACGGGCGGCTGTCAGTGCGGCGTGTCGACGATGCGCAGGGCCTGATAGATCACGTCGCGATGCTGCGCGTCGATTTCGGCGCCGAGGTGGAAGCCTGGCCGACCGAGCAGGTGCGCGAGGCCTTGCGCACCTCGTATTATTTTCAGGCGGCGCATTTTCCCACCGCCTTTCACATTCATCCGCTCAACTATGCGCTCGGCCTCGCGGCGGAG
>Ga0081539_10002935_pt1 | contig 22459 bp, 21 predicted proteins | sample TabmetS4T2R2_FD_71023 | JGI IMG/M metagenome (GOLD analysis project Ga0081539, IMG submission 71023) | Tabebuia heterophylla rhizosphere microbial communities from the University of Puerto Rico - S4T2R2 | ecosystem: Host-associated > Plants > Roots > Rhizosphere ...
AAGGGGAAGGGGCAGGTCCCGCGCGTGGAAGCGGCGCGCCGGTTGCGCCCCTTCCCCTTTCCGAACCTGCCCTCGGGGTCTGGGGGGCGAGGTCGCCCCCCAGCGGGGAGAGCCCGAGAGGGGGCAGAGCCCCCTCTCGGTCCCGCATCCGGGCCTTCAGCCCCAGCCGCGGCTCGGCCTCATCAGCGGCGGCTCGCGAGCAGGCGATCCTCGGCCTCCGCCGGATCCATCTCCAGCGCGCGCTCGGCGATGCCGCGGGCGAAGCCGGCGCGGCCGAGCGCGGCCAGCGCCTTCAGCCGCGCGGCCTCGTCCTCGGGCGCGCGGGCGAAGGGGCCGCATCGCCGGCGGCGGCAAAGGGCGAGGGCGGCGTCGAGCTCCGCCTCCGGCCCTTCCGGCAGCGCGGTCTCCGCCACCGCGGCGGCGACGCCCTTGGCCGCGAGATGGGCGGCGATGGCGCGGCGCGAGCGGCCGCTGCGCGCCAGGCGGCGTGCCCGGGCGGCGGCGAAGGCGGCGTCGTCCACCGCGCCGGTCGCCGCCATGGCGCGCGCCACGTCCGCCACGAGGCCGCGCGCGGCGGTGGCCGCCGCGGCGATGCGCTCGCCTTGCCCGGCATCCTCGGCCGCCGCCGCGCGCGCCCAGCGCTCCACCCGCCGCTCGAGCACCCGCCGCAGCCCCGCCTCGGTCGCCGCGAAGCGCGCGAGATGCGCGAGCGCGGCCTCGCGCAGCCGCGCCTCGTCCGGCGGCGGGCCCGCGGGGCGCCGCGCGGGCCGTCGCGTCCCGTCTTGTGCCATGCGCCCACTCTGCCATGAGAGGGCGGTGATGCCCACGCCGCCCGCCGCGCTGCGCGGCTTCCTCTCCCTCGCCTGGCGCGAGACCTGGCGCTTCCTCAAGATCTGGATGCAGACGCTCGGCGCGCCGGTGGTGACGACGCTGCTGTTCCTCGCCGTCTTCGTCCTCGCACTCGGCGAATCGCACCGGATGGTGGAGGGCGTGCCCTATCTGGAGTTCCTCGGCGCCGGGCTCGTGGTGATGGCGCTGTCGCAGAACGCGTTCAGCAATGCCTCCTCCTCGCTGATCATCGCCAAGCTGCAGGGCAATGTGGTGGATCTGCTGATGGCGCCGCTGCCGCCCTGGGCGCTGCTCGGCGGGCTGCTGGCCGGCGCGGTGCTGCGCGGCCTGGCCGTCGCGCTCGTGGTGCTGGCGGCGATGTGGCCGCTGATCGGCTTCCGCTGGGCGGATCCCGGGGTGGTGCTCGCCGCGGGGGTGCTGGGCTCCGCCTTGCTCGGGCTGCTCGGCATACTTGCCGGGCTGTGGGCCCAGAAATTCGACCAGGTGGCGACGGTGACCAATTTCGTCGTCACCCCGCTCGCCTTCCTTTCCGGCACCTTCTTCTCGATCGAGCGCCTGCCCGAGCCGCTGCGCCGCGTCGCCCATGCCGACCCGCTGTTCTGGATGATGGACGCCTTCCGCGCCGGGCTGACCGGCCATGCCGACGGGAATGTCGCGGCCGAGCTGGCGGGCCTGGCGGCGCTGGTGCTGCTGCTGTGGTGCGTCGGCTGGTGGCTGGTGCGGCGGGGGTGGCGGCTGCGCAGCTGAGCGCGGCGCCCCATATATGCCGGGCATGGAGGAGGTGCGCATCCTGAACGCCGCCCTCGCCCTGGCCGAGGAGAGCGGCTGGTACGAGCTTCGCCTGCATCGCGTGGCGGAACGGGCGGGGGTGAGCCTGGCCGCGCTGCATGCCCGCTTCCGCGATGTCGACGCCATCGCCGATGCCTGGTTCGCCCGCGCCCAGGCCGCGATGCTCGCGGAGACCGGGCCCGGCTTCGAGACGCTGCCGCCGGGCGCCCGCATGCATGCGGTGCTCATGCGCTGGTTCGATGCCCAGGCGGCGCATCGCCGGGTCGCCGGCGACATGATCCGCACCAAGCTGCATCCTTCCCATCCGCATCACTGGGTGCCGATGGCGTTCAGCCTGTCGCGGCTGATGCACTGGGCCCTGGATGCCGCGCGGCTGGATGCCACCGGCCTTGCGCGCCAGGCGCAGGAGGTCGGGTTGACGCTGGTGTTCCTGCGGGCGCTGGCGCTCTGGCTGCGGGATGCGAGCCCGGGGCAGGCGCGTCTGCGCGCAGCCCTGCGCCGCGACCTCGCCTGGCTGGACCGCCTGCCGCTTCGTCCTGCATCGGGAGGCTGAGGCCATGTCGCTGGTGCCACGTCTTCTCCTGCAGACCGCCATCTGGGTGGTGGCGCTCGGCGCGCTGCTGTTCCTGTCCGCCGGCACCCTGCGCTGGCCGGGGGCCTGGGTGCTGCTCGGGCTGATGGCGGCGATCGGGACCGGCATCGGGCTGTGGCTGGCGCGGCGCGATCCCGCGCTGCTGGCCGAGCGGATGAAGCTCCCCGTGCAGCGCGGGCAGAAGGGCTGGGACCAGGTGCTGATGGGCGTGTTCCTGGCGCTGTGGTCGGGATGGCTCGTGCTGATGGGGCTGGATATGCGCTTCGCCTGGAGCCAGGTGCCCGGCTGGGCCTCGGTCCTGGGGGCGGTCGGCATCATGCTCGGCTATGGCCTGGTCGTGCCGGTGTTCCGCGCCAACAGCTTCGCCGCGCCGGTGGTGAAGGTGCAGGCCGAGCGCGGGCATCGGGTGATCGATACCGGGCCCTACGCGGTGGTCCGCCACCCGATGTATGCCGGCGCGCTGCCGATCTTCGTCGGCATCCCGCTGCTGCTGGGCTCCTGGTGGGGGCTGCTCGGCGTGCCGGCGGTGATGGTCGTCATCGCGCTGCGGGCCGTGCGCGAGGAGCGGGTGCTCGCCGCCGGCCTGCCGGGCTATGCGGAGTATGCGCGCCGCGTGCGCTGGCGGCTGCTGCCTGGCGTCTGGTAGCGGGCAACCGCGGCCGCCGGCCTGCGTTTCCGCTGCGCAATCAGGCGGGGGCTCAGGATGCGCCTTGTCATAGCCACGCTGCTGCTCGCCTGGCCGATGGGCGTCGCCGCCCAGGCTCCCGCCGCGCCGCAGGCCGGCGGCCCGCCGGCGGGGAGCGCGCCGAGGATCGGCGCCGATGCCGGCCCGGCGCAGCAACAGCCGCGCACCGATGCGCCGCAATCGGTCCATCGCGGCACCGATGGCTCGGTCGCCGGGCTCGAGCGCAGCGGCACCACCGGCGCCACGCCGCAGGGCAATGAGGGCGATGCCACCGCCGGCGCGCGCAACCCGCAGGCGCCGGTCGGCGGCCACCCACCCCAGAACCGCCCCGCGCGCTGACTGGACAGGGCGGCGGGCGGCGCCTATCGGCGGGCGAGACCGCCCGAGGAACTCCCCGTGCCCCAGCCCGCGCATCCCGCCGCCGTGAACGGCCTGACCCTGGCCCAGGCCGAGGTGATCGCCGATGCCGCCCTGGCCAAGGGCCGCGAGATCGGGCTGCTGCCGCTCACCGTGGTGGTGCTGGACGCCGGCGGACATCTCAAATCCGCCAAGCGCGAGGACGGGGCGAGCCTGCTGCGGCCGGAGATCGCCACCGGCAAGGCCTTTGGCGCGCTCGCCCTGGGCTTCGGCACCCGTGAGCTCGCCCGCCGCGCCCAGGCCGCGCCGGGCTTCGTCAACGCCCTGTCGGACCTCGCCGGCGGCAGGGCCGTGCCGGTGCAGGGCGGCGTGCTGGTGCGCGACATCGAGCAGCGGCTGCTCGGCGCCGTCGGCATCAGCGGCGATGCCTCCGCGCAGGACGAGGTCTGCTGCATCGCGGGCATCGAGGCCGCCGGGCTGGTCGCCGACACCGGCGATCCGGCGTGACATGAGCGACACCCTGCCCGACCGCCTCTCGGTCGATCCCGCCAGCCCCTATCATGACGCCGCGCTGCTGCAGCGCGGCGTCGGCATCCGCCTGAACGGGGTGGAGAAGACCAATGTCGAGGAGTACTGCATCAGCGAGGGCTGGATCCGCGTCGCTGTCGGCAAGACGGTGGACCGTCATGGCAAGCCGCTGACCATCAGGCTGAAGGGGACGGTCGAGCCGTTCCTGCGCTGAAGGCCCTGGTGCGGGCCAGGAGGGGCGCCGCCCCTCCTGGAACCTCCCCGCCGGGGGGGAAGCTCCCCCCCGGACCCCGCCGGTGACTTGGCGCCTGGTGGATGGCATGCGGATTGCGAGACCCTTTGTGCGGCAACCTCGGGCGGCAGCATGGCGTGGCGGATCGGCATCGATATCGGCGGCACCTTCACCGATGTCGCGCTGGTGGATGAAGCGAGCGGCCGCATCGGCATCGCCAAGGTGCCCACCACGCCGCCGGATTTCGCCGAGGGCGTGCTCGACGGGCTGAACCAGGGGTTGAAGTCCTGCGCCATCGCGGCGCGGGACGTCGCGCTGCTCTCGCACGCCACCACCATCGTCACCAATGCGCTGCTCGAGAACAAGGGCGCGCGCACCGCCTTCGTGGCGACGCGCGGCTTTCGCGACATCCTGGAATTGCGGCGCAGCGCGCGGACCGATCTGTATGACCTGTTCCAGGACGGGCCGCCGGTGCTGGTGAAGCGCCGGCACCGCTTCGAGATCACCGAGCGGGTGGATGCGCAGGGCGCGGTGGCGACGCCGCTCGCCGAGGAGGAGATCCCCGCGCTGATCGCCGCGATCCGCGCGGCGGAGGTGGAGACGGTGGCGGTGTCGCTGCTGTTCTCCTTCCTGAACGACGCGCATGAGCGGCGCCTGGGCGCGCTGCTGCGCGAAAGCCTGCCCGGCGTGCAGGTGTTCCTCTCCTGCGAGGTGCTGCCGGAGATCCGCGAATTCGAGCGTGCGAGCACCACCGCCGTCTGCGCCTTCGTCGGGCCGCTGCTCGCGAGCTATCTCGGCCGGCTGCAGCAGGCTGTGGACGGGCTCGGCCTGCCCGCGCTGCATGTGATGGCGAGCAGCGGCGGCATGCTCGACATCCGGGAATGCCTGCGCATGCCGGCGATGGCGGTGGAATCCGGGCCGGCGGCGGGGGTGATCGCGGCCTCGCTCGCCGGCGCGCAGATGGGCCTGCGCAACCTGCTCTCCTTCGACATGGGCGGCACCACGGCGAAGGCGAGCGTCATCGCCGATGGCGAGGTCGCGGTCACCACCGATTACGAGGTGGGCGGCGCGGCGAATGCCAAGCGCTGGCTGGTGGGCAGCGGCCATCCGATCCGCGTGCCGGTGGTGGATCTGGCGGAGGTGAGCGCCGGCGGCGGCAGCATCGCCTGGCTCGATCCCGGCGGCGCGCTGAAGGTGGGGCCGCACAGCGCGGGCGCGCGGCCGGGGCCGGTCGCCTATGGCCGCGGCGGCACCCTGCCGACGGTGACGGATGCCAACGTCGTGCTCGGCTATCTCGCGCCGGATGCGCTGCTGGACGGCAACCTCGCCATGGACCGGCCCGCGGCGGAAGCGGCGATCGCGCGCCACATCGCCGAGCCGCTGGGGCTTTCCGTGACCGAGGCCGCTGCGCGCATCGTCGAGGTGGTGAACGCCAACATGCACCAGGCGCTGCGCATCGTCTCGGTCGAGCGCGGGCATGATCCGCGCGAGTTCAGCCTGATGGCCTTCGGCGGCGCCGGGCCGGTGCATGCGGTGGCGCTCGCCGAGGAGCTCGACATCCCCGAGGTGATCGTGCCTCCGGCGCCGGGTGCCTTCTCGGCGCTTGGGCTGATCGCCTCCGACATCAAGCGCGACTATGCGCGCACCTTCTACGCGCCGCTCGCCGCGGCGGAGCCGGCGCGGATCGCCGAGGCCTTCGCCGCGATGGCAGCGGAAGGCGATGCGATGCTGGCCGCGGCCGGCGTGCCGCCGGAGCGCCGCTGCTTCCAGCGCGCCGCCGATCTGCGCTATCGGCGCCAGGCCTATGAGCTGACCGTCGCCGTCGCGGACGGGCCGGTGAGCGGCGCCGCCCTCGCGGCGCTGGCCGAGGCCTTCCACCGCAAGCACGAGCAGACCTATGGCCACGCCAACACCGCCGAGCCGGTGCAGCTGGTCAATCTGCGCGTAACCGCTTCCGGCCGCCAGCCTGCGCTGCGGCTTGCGCAGCCCGGCCGCGCGGAGGCGGCGCGGCGGCGGGAGCGGGAGGTATGGTTCGCGCGCGGCGGCCTCGCGCGCTGCCCGGTGCTGTGGCGCGACGGGCTGCTGCCTGGCGAGGCGGTCGCCGGGCCCTGCGTGGTGGAGGCGCTCGATTCCACCTTCGTGCTGCCGCCGGGCTGGACCGCGCGGGTGGACCAGGACGGCTATCTCCGCGTGACGAGGAGCTGAGCGATGTCGGGCGTGCTGGCGGGCATCGATCCCGCGCGCTTCGAGGTGGTGAAGAACGCGCTGCTCTCCGCCGCCGAGGAGATGAAGATCGTCCTGGCCAAGACGGCCTATTCGCCGCTGTTGAAGGTCGCCGGCGACTATTCCTGCGGCATCTTCGACCGCCGCGGCAACATGGTGGCGCAGGGGCCGGACCTGCCGATCCATCTCGGCTCCATGCCGGATGCGGTGCGCAGCGTGGTGAAGGCGTTCCCCGCGCCGCTGCCGGGCGATGTCTACATCCACAACGATCCCTATCACGGCGGCTCGCATCTGCCGGATGTCAACGTGGTGGTGCCGGCGTTCCATGGAGACACGCTGCTCGGCTATGGCTGCGTGCGCGCGCATTGGCCGGATATCGGCAGCGCGACCCCCGGCAGCTATGGCGCGGTGACCGAGATCTATGGCGAGGGCCTGCGCCTGCCGCCGGTGCGTCTCTATCGCGACGGCAGGCCGGACCCGGATATCGAGGCGATCATCCTCGCCAATGTCCGCACGCCCTCCGAGCGGCTGGGCGACATCCGCGCCCAGGTCGCCGCGAACCGCCGCGCGGCGCAGCGCATGGCGGCGCTGGCCCAGAAATACGGCGCGGAGGAATTGCTGCGCATCATGGACCGCATCCTCGACTATTCCGAGACCATGATGCGGGCCGCGCTGCGCGCGCTCCCCGACGGCGAGGCGCATTTCACCGACACGATCGACGGCGACGGCATCCTGGAGCCCGGCGAGACCGAGGACGCGCAATTCCGCGTGGTGATGACCATCCGCAAGGCGGGCGATGCCATCACCGTGGACTTCGCCGGCTCCGACCCGCGCGTCGCCGGCCCAATGAACGCGCCGCTCACCGTCACCTCCTCCGGCGTCTTCACCGCGCTCAAGATGATCGCGGATCCCAAAAGCCTGATCCCGCCGAATTCCGGCGCCTGGCGCCCGGTGACGGTCAGCGCGCCGCCGGGTTGCGTGGTCAACGCGCAGGAGCCGGCGCCGGTCACCTACGCCAATCACGAGATGTCGCACCGCGTTGCCGACATGGTCTTCGCCGCCATGCACCAGATCACGCCCGCCACCGTGATGGCGGGGTCGCAGGGCACCGGCGGCGTGGTGACCTTCGGCGGCACCGACTACCGGAGCGGCGAGCGCTATGTCAGCTACGAGGTCACCAAGGGCGGCTTCGGCGCGCGGCCGGGCAAGGACGGCATCAACGCGGTCTCCTCCTCCATCGGCAACATGCTGAACACGCCGATCGAGGTGCTGGAGATGAGCTTCCCGCTGCGCGTCGAGGAATACGCGCTGGCGCCGGACAGCGGCGGCGCCGGCACCTGGCGCGGCGGCGTCGGCGTGCGCCGCGCCTGGCGCGTGCTGGAACGCGATTCGCATTGCGCGACCTGCTGCGAGCGGGTGAGGACGCCGCCCTTCGGCCTTTCCGGCGGCCTGCCTGGCGCGGTCGCCAGCATCCGGCTGGAGCTGCCGGATGGCGAGGTCCGGCCGATCCGCGGCAAGGGCGCCTTCATCGCGCCCGCGGGGTCGAAGCTCATGCTGCAGGTGCCGGGCTCCGGCGGCTACGGGCCGCCCTCCGGCCGCGACCCCGCGCTGCTGCGCGAGGACCTGCTCGATGGCTATGTCACGCCGGAAGCGGCGGAACGCGATTACGGAGCGCGCGATGCGGATCCCACGCCGTAGCCTCTTGGCCCTCGCCGCCGCGTCCGCGCCCGCCGCGACGCGCGCGCAAAGCCGCGCGGAGACGCTGCGCGTCGTCATGGGCGGCGTGGTGAACAGCCTGGAGCCGGTGGCCTTCGGCGCCACGCGCGAAGCGACCGGCATGAGCGGCTATGTCTATGACCGCCTGCTCGCCTTCGGCCGCAAGCGCAACGGCGCCGGCTGGATCTTCGACTTCGACAGCATCCGTGGCGAGCTCGCGGAGAGCCTCGAGGTCCAGGACGAGGGCCGCCGCATCCTCCTGCGTCTGCGCGAGATGACCTGGCATGACGGCACGCCGGTCACGGCGGAGGACGTGAAGTGGTCGCTCGACCGCGCGGTCGGCGGCAACACCATGTCGAAGTCGCAGCTCGCGACCGGCTCGCTCACCAGCCCGGAGCAGTTCCGCATCCCAGATGCGCGGACCATCGAGGTCACGCTGGAGCGGCCGGACCGGCTGGCGCTGCCCAATCTCGCCTGCTTCTACGCGCCGATCTTCAACGCTCGCCTCGCGCGTCGGCACGCGACGGCGGAGGATCCCTGGGCCACCGCCTGGCTGAAGGACAACACCGCCGCGAGCGGCGCCTACATGGTGGAAACCTACCGCCCGGGCCAGCAGGTGATGCTGCGGCGGAACGAGGCCTGGAAGGGCGGCCCGCTGCCCTTCTTCCGCCGCGTGATCCTCCAGACGGTGCCGGAAGCGGCGACGCGCGCGAGCCTGGTCGAGCGCGGCGACGCCGACCTCTGCATCGACCTTCAGGCGAACGACGTGATCGGCCTGCAGCAGCGCGGCGGGCTGAGGGTGGTCTCCACGCCGCACCCCACCGGCTTCTCCGCGCTGATCTTCAACACGCGCATGCCGCCCTTCGACAACCGGCTGGTGCGCCAGGCGATCGCCGCGGCGCTGCCCTATGACGACATCTTCCGCGCCGGCGTGCAGTCCCGCGGCGCGCCGCTCTACGGCGCCGCCTGGTCCGACACGCCGGACAGCGCCGCCTTCCCGCAGGCCTTGCCCTTCCGCACGGACCTTGCCAGGGCGCGCGAACTGATCGCGGAAGCCGGCCATGGCGGCGGCTTCCGCACCTTGCTCTCCTTCGGCGTCTCCAACGCCACCTTCGCCGAGCCGGTCGCCGCGCTGGTGAAGGAAGCGCTCGCCCGCATCGGCATCGAGGTGGAGATCCGCAAGCTGCCGGACCCGCAGATGGCGAGCCTGATCACCGAGAAGCGCGCCCCGATGCTGTTGGAGCTTTCCGCCGCGCTGTTCCCCTCCACGGAGTACTTCTTCCGCATCTTCTACAATGGCGAGCAGCGCTGGAATTTCTCGAGCTGGGCGAACCCTGAAGTCGCGGCGCTGCTGCCGCAAGCGCGCTTCGAGACCGACCCCGCGCGCTACGACGCCATGGCGAAGCGGCTGATCGCGCTCGCCGCGGCGGAGGCGCCCATGATCCCGCTCTGGCAACCGAGCCAGGATGCGGTGATGGCGCCGGGCATCGCGGACTACACCTTCTGGTATCACCGCCAGGTGGATGTGCGGGACCTGCGCAGCGCCTGATCGCGCGCAGCTGGGGGGCGGAGAGAACTCCGCCCCCCGGGGAAGCGTAGCGAGCTCCGTTCGCAGCCCGACAACGCTGCGGCGCCTGAGAGTGCGGGAGCCGCAAGCGCCAAGAGTCAAAAAAGGGAGGTGGGGGTGTGGGGGCGGAGTTCTCTCCGCCCCCACTCTTCCAGCATGCTGTGCTAGGATGATGCCGGAGCGCCGCGAAGGGCGCTGATCTGGGAGAAGCGCCGCCGGCTCGAACCGGAGGGCTCGCTGATGAACATCAACCGCAGGCAGGCGCTGCAGGGTGCCGCGGCGATGCTGGGTGCGGCCGCGCTGCCGGGCGGCGCGCTGGCGCAGAGCCGCGCCGAGACGCTGCGGCAGGTGACCGGCAACACCATCAACACGCTGGATCCGACGACGCCGGGCGCCACCCGCGAATCCTTCGGCCTCGCCATGAACACCTATGACCGGCTGGTCGCCTTCGGCCGCAAGCCGGTGCCGGGCGGGTTCATCTACGACCACGAGGCCATCCGCGGCGAGCTCGCCGAAAGCTACACGGTCTCGCCGGACGGCACGCGCCTTACCTTCACGCTCCGCCGCGATGCCAAGTGGCATGATGGCAGCCCGGTGACCGCCGAGGACGCGAAGTGGTCGCTGGACCGGCATGTGTCGGCGAACTCGCTGGCCAAGGCGCAGTTGCAGATCAGCTCCTACACCAGCCCCGAGCAGTTCCGCGTGCTCGACCCGATGACCATCGAGGTGGCGCTGGAGAAGCCGGACCGGCGCGCGCTGATGAATCTCGCCGTGCCCTACGCCATCATGATCAACAGCCGGCTCGCGAAGCAGCACGCGACGGCGGAGGATCCTTGGGCGCAGGCTTGGATGAAGGATAATCTCGCCGGCGGCGGCGCCTACGCCGTGGAGGGTTTCCGGCCCGGCGAGCAGGTGGCGCTGCGGCGAAGCGAGGCCTGGAAGAACGGGCCGGAGGGCCGCCTGCCCTTCTTCCGCCGCATCATCGCGCAGACCGTGCCGGAAGCGGCGACCCGCGCCAACCTGATCGAGCGCGGCGACGCCGATCTCTCCATCGACCTGCTGGCGAGCGACATCGCGGCGCTGCAATCGCGCGGCCGCGTGAAGGTGTTTTCCGTGCCGATCGCCAACGGCTTCACCCACATCGCCATGAACACGCGCATGGCCCCCTTCGACAAGGTGCAGGTCCGCCGCGCCATCGCCGCCGCCGTGCCTTACGAGGACATGTTCCAGGCCTCGATCTTCGGCCGCGGCGCCAGGCTGTTCGGCGGCGACTGGGCCGACCTGCCGCCCGATGCATCATTCCCGCGCCCGATGCCGCTGCGCACCGATCCCGCCCTCGCGAAGCGCCTGCTGACCGAGGCCGGCTTCCCCAACGGCTTCTCCACGAGCTTCGCCTTCAGCGCCGGCGCCGCTTCCGCTAACGAGCCGATCGCCGCGCTGGTGAAGGAATCCCTCGGCCGCATCGGCATCCAAGTGGAGATCCAGAAGCTGCCGGACGCGCAGTTCAACACCTTCCAGGCGGAGAAGCGCCTGCCGATGTTCGTGGACGGCGCCACCGCCTGGCTGCCCGAGACCGACTACTACATGAAGCTCTACTTCACCCGAGAGCAGCGCTGGAACTTCAGCAATTTCAACCACCCCGAGATGAACCGCCTGACCGGGCTCGCGCAGTTCGAGCTCGACCGCAGGCAATACGAGGAGATGTGCCGGCGCATGGTGGCGATCCTCGGCGAGGAAGTGCCGGAGCTCTTGCTCTGGCAGCCGAACCACGAGGCGGCGATGGCGCCCTCGCTCGAGGGCTACACCTACTGGTTCTACCGCCAGATCGACTTCCGCGATCTCCGCCGCGCCTGAGGTCATGCGGGTTCTCCTCGGCATCGCGCGGCGCACCGGCGGGCGGCTGCTCTCCTCGCTGCCCGCGCTGCTCGGCGTGGTGATGCTGACCTTCCTGCTGATGCGCGTGCTGCCGGGCGATCCCGCGGTGTTCTTCGCCTCCGGCCCCAGCGCGGGGCAGGAGGAGATCGAGCATATCCGCCGCGCGATGGGGCTGGACCGCCCGATGCCCGAGCAGCTCGCGCGCTATCTGTGGGATATCGCGCGCGGCAATCTCGGCCGCTCGCTCGGCACCGGCCAGCCGGTGCTGACGGATTTGCGTCAGCGCCTGCCGGCCTCGCTCGAGCTCACCTTCTGCGCGCTGGCCATCGCGCTGGGTCTTGCGCTCCCGCTCGGCATCGCCGCGGCGCTGCGGCCCAATTCGATCCTCGACCACGCCGTGCGCTTCGTCTGTTCGATGGGCGTGTGCGTGCCGACCTTCGTCTCCGGCCTGCTGCTGATCTATGTGTTCTACTACCTGCTCGGCTGGGCGCCGGACCCCACCGGCCGCATCGACATCTTCGCCGCGACCCCACCCGACATGACGGGCTTCCTGCTGCTCGACTTCGCGATCGCGCGCGACTGGGAGGGCTTCCGGGCGGCCGCGGCGCAACTCGTGCTGCCCGCCTTTACCATGGCGCTCTTCGTGCTGGCGCCGCTCGCCCGCATGACGCGCGCCTCCATGCTCGCCGCGCTCGGCAGCGACTTCGTGCGCACCGCGCGCTCGCTCGGGCTCTCGCGGCGGCGCGTGGTGCTGACCTATGCGCTGCGCAATGCGCTGCTGCCGGTGCTCACCATCACCGGCATCGTCTTCTCCACCATGCTCGGGGCGAACGTGCTGGTGGAGAAGGTGTTCTCCTGGCCCGGGGTCGCCAGCTACGCGCTGGATGCGCTGCTCGCCTCGGACTACGCGCCGGTGCAGGGCTTCGTGCTGCTGATGGCCTCCATATTCGTGCTGGTGAACCTGGTGGTGGACGTGCTCTACGGCATCGCCGACCCGCGGGCCTCCATGGCATGAGCGGCACGCTCGGCCACGCCGCCTGGGTGCTGCGCGGCAATCCGGTCACCGCCGTGGCGGCGACCGGCGCGACGCTGCTGGTGCTGCTGGCGATTTTCGCCCCCTGGATCGCGCCCTACGATCCCATCGCGTCGAACGTGCAGGTCGCGCTGCGGCCGCCTGGCGCCGCCTATTGGGCCGGCACCGACCAGCTCGGCCGCGACATCTTCAGCCGCATCCTCCACGCGGCGCGCATCGACCTCGCGATCGCCGCCTCGGCGGTCAGCCTCTCCTTCCTCCTCGGCGCGGTGATCGGCAGCTTCTGCGGCTATGCCGGCGGCAGGCTGGACCGCGTAGTCGGGCGCATCGTGGACGTGCTGATGGCCTTCCCGCTCTTCGTGCTGGCGATGGCGATGGTCGCGGCGCTCGGCAACCGCGTCGAGAACATCGTCATCGCCACCGCCTTCATCAACCTGCCCTTCTACATCCGCTTCGCCCGCGCCGAGGTGAACATCCGCCGCGATCTCGGCTGGGTGGAAGCGGCGCGGGCCTGCGGTGACGGCCATCTCTCCGTCGTGTTGCGCTTCCTGCTGCCCAACGTGCTGCCGGCCATGGCGGTGCAGATCTCGCTCAACCTCGGCTGGGCCATCCTGAACGCCGCGGGGCTTTCCTTCATCGGCCTCGGCGTCACCGCGCCGACGCCGGAATGGGGCATCATGGTCGCGGAAGGCGCGCGCTTCATCACCTCCGGCCAATGGTGGCTGGTGGCGGCACCCGGCCTCGCCCTGATGCTGACGGTGCTGTGCTTCAACCTGCTGGGCGACGGTCTGCGCGACATTCTCGACCCGCGGATGCGCACGTGACGCGGCTGCTGGAGATCGAGGATCTGCATGTCGCCTTCGCCACGCGCCGCGGCGTGGTGCAGGCGGTGCGTGGCGTCTCCCTCGGGTTGGATGCCGGCGAGACGCTGGGCGTGGTCGGCGAGAGCGGCTCCGGCAAGTCCGTCACCTCCTATGCCGTGATGCGGCTGCTGGACCGTGCCGGTCGCATCACCGCCGGCCGCATCCGCTTCCGCGGCCAGGAGATCACGCGGCTCGGCCATGGCGAGCTGCAGGCGCTGCGCGGCAGCGCCATGTCCATGATCTTCCAGAATCCGCGCGCCGCGCTGAACCCGATCCGCACCATCGGGCTGCAGATCGCCGATGCGTTGCGCGCCCATACGCGCCTCGGCGCCTCGGCCGCGCGCGCCCGCGCGCTCGAGCTGCTGCGCGCCGTGCAGATACGCGACCCGGAACACCGCCTGGATGCCTATCCGCACGAACTCTCCGGCGGCATGTGCCAGCGCGCGATGATCGCCATGGCGATCGCCTGCGAGCCGGATCTGCTCATCGCCGACGAGCCGACCACCGGCCTCGACGTCACCACCCAGAAGGTGGTCATGGATCTCCTCGCCGGCATCACCGCCGAACGTGGCATGGCGATGATCCTGATCACCCATGATCTCGGCCTGGCCGCGCAGTATTGCCGCCGCGTCGCGGTGATGGAGCAAGGCAAGGTCGTGGAGCAGGGCGAAGCCGCCGCGCTGTTCCGCGCGCCGCGCCACCGCTACACGCGCCGCCTCGTCGCCGCCTCGCCCACGCGCCGCTCCCAGGTCTGGGATCTCGTCGCCGCGGCGCCGCCGCCGCCGAAGCCGAAGCCGCCACGCGCGCCCGGCGCGCCGCTGCTGCTCGAGGTGCAGAACCTCGTCAGGCGCTTCGGCGCCACGACCGCGGTGAACGACGTCTCCTTCACCCTCGAAGCCGGCGAGAGCCTCGGCCTCGTCGGCGAATCCGGCTCGGGCAAGAGCACCATCTCCCGTCTCGTCTGCCGCCTGATCGACCCCACCGCCGGCGACATCATCTTCGACGGCCACTCCATCGCCGCCATCCCCGCGCGCGACTTCCACCGCGCGCCGCAGCGCCGGGGGATCCAGATCGTCTTCCAGGACCCGCATGACAGCCTGAACCCGCGCTTCAGCGCCTTCGACGCCATCGCCCATCCGCTGCGCCGCCTGGAAGCCCTGCGCGACGGCCCCGCGCTGCGCGCCCGCGTCACCGCCTGCGCCGAACGCTGCGGCCTGCCGCTCGATCTCCTCGACCGCTTCCCGCATCAGCTATCCGGCGGGCAGAAGGCGCGCATCGGCATCGCGCGCGCCATCGCCACCCGCCCGCGCCTGCTCGTGCTCGACGAGCCCACCGCCGCGCTGGATGTCTCCGTCCAGGCGGTCATCCTGAAGCTGCTGGACGATCTGCGCCGCGAGGAAGGCATGGCCTTCCTCTTCGTCAGCCACGACCTCAACGTCGTGCGCATGATGTGCGAACGCACCATCGTGCTGCAGCAGGGCCGCATCGTCGAAGCGGGGCCGAGCAGCGCGATCTTCGCGGCGCCGGAGGCTGCCTACACGCGGGAATTGCTGGCGGCGATTCCGCATTTCGAGCCGGGTGGCGAACTCGCCGCGACCGGGTAGGAAGAGCTGCGGAAGGGAGTGAACTCCCTTCCCCAGACCCCATCCCTCCTTTTTTTGGGCACTTGGCGCGGGTGGCCTGCGCAGTCCCGGCCGCCACAGCGTTGTCTCGTTGAGAAGGCTATTCAGCGGGCGCCGTCCGCGCACCTGCGGGCGCGCGGATGCGCGCCGCACGGCGCGCCACGAGGTGACGGTCGGCCACCGCGCCGAGCAGGATCACGCCCCCCATCACCGCGAAATTCAGCGAGGAGGGAATGCCAAGGATGTTCACCAGATTCTGCAGCACCTGCAGCAACACCGTGCCCAGGACGATCCCAAGCACGCTCCCCTCGCCGCCGCGCAGCGAACAGCCGCCCAGCACCGCCGCCGCAATGGCATAGAGCTCGTAGAAGCTTCCGAAGGAGGAGGGCGAGACCGAGCTGGTATAGAAGACGAGCAGCACGGTGGCGACGCCGGCGAGCAGCCCCGCCACCACATAGGCCCCGGTCACCACCGCGCCGGTTTGGATGCCGGCGTAGCGCGTCGCCTCCTCGTTCCGCCCGACGGCGAAAAGATAGCGGCCGAACACCGACCGGTGCAGCACCACGCCCATCACCAGCGCCACGACCGCGAGCGCCAGGAAACTGTGCGGCACGCCGAAGCTGCGGCCGGCCGCCAGCCAGGTGACGGTGTCGAGCCCATCGGCGAAGCCGAGGCTGATGGTGGAATCGCCGGTGTAGTAGCGCGCCGCGCCGCGATAGATGAGCAACCCGCACAGCGTCACGACGAAAGGCTGCAACCCCATGCGCGTGACCAGCGCCCCATGCGCGAGCCCCATCGCCAGCCCGCCCGCCAGCACCGCCAGCGCCGCAACCGGCCACGCGACCTCCTGGTTCGCCACCAGGTCGAGGAACACCACGCCAAGCAGCGCGAGCATGGACCCGACCGCGAGATCGATCCCCCCCGTGATGATCACCAGCCCCTGGCCGATCGAGAAGATGCCGAACAGGCCGATCAGGTTCGCCATGTTCATCAGGTTGACCGCCGAGAGGAATTGCGGATTGAGCACCGCGGTGATTGCCGCGACCGCGACGATCAGCACCAGCAATCCGAGCTCCTTCCGCCCCATCACGCAGCCTCGACGCCGGTCCCGGCGGCTTCCGCCCGGCCGGCCACGCTGTCCTCCGGCTGCTGGCCGGTGGCGAGGCGGAGGATGTTCGGCTCGTTCACCTGCGCACGCTCGAGGATGCCCGCGATCCTGCCCTCATGCATCACCGCGACGCGGTCGCTCACGCCGATCACCTCCTCCATATCGCTGCTGATCATCAGCACCGCCACGCCGCGATCCGCCAGGCCGCGCATCAGCGCGTAGACCTCGCCCTTCGCGCCGACATCCACGCCGCGCGTCGGCTCGTCGAGCAGGATCGCGCGCGGCCGCATCGCCAGCCACTTGGCCAGCGCGATCTTCTGCTGGTTGCCGCCCGAGAGCGTCGCGGCGAGCACCGAGACCGAGGGCGCGCGAATGCCGAGCGAGCGGCGCTGCCCCTCCGCGGCGCCGATCTCCGAGCGGCCGCGGATCAGCCCGGCCCGCGCATGGCGCGGCAGATCGGGCAGGCTCACATTCCCGGCGATCGTCATGTCGAGGACGAGGCCGGAACGCTTGCGGTCCTCGGGCACCAGATAGATGCCGCGCCGGATGGCGTCGCGCGGCGCGCGGATCGCGACGGGATCGCCGTCGAGCCGGATGGTGCCCGCCAGCGCGGGCTCGATGCCGAACAGCGCGCGGGCGAGCGAGGTGCGGCCGGCGCCGACCAGCCCCGCAAGCCCGAGGATCTCGCCTGCCCGCAGCGCGAGATCCACCGCACGGTCCGGAAAGGCCGCGGTGACGATGCCCTCGGCGGCCAGCCCGCCTGCCGCCGGCGGCCGCGCCGGCGGCGTGTAGAGCGATTTGAGGTCGCGCCCGATCATCAGCCGCGTCATCGCGGCATGGTTGATCTCCTCCCGCGCGAGGTGGCCCACCACCCTGCCGTCGCGCAGGCAGGTGACGCGATCGGCGCAGGCGACGATCTCGCCGAGCCGGTGGCTGATATAGATGATGCCGGTGCCCGCCGCGCGCAGCGCCGCCACCGCCGCGAGCAGCCGATCGGTCTCGGACAGCGTCAGGCTGCTGGTCGGCTCGTCGAGGATGATGATGCGCGCCTCCATCGACAAGGCGCGCGCGATCTCGACGAGCTGGCGCTGCGCGATCGAGAGCGCATCCACCCGCGCATCAGGCCCGAAATCGGCGCCGAGCCGGACGAGCAGCGGCGCCACCCGGGCGCGGCACGCGGCGCGGTCCACCAGGCGCAGTAAGCCGCCGCGCACCGGCTCGCGGCCGATCAGCACATTCGCCGCGACATCGAGATTGTCGAAGACCGAGAGCTCCTGATGCACGAAGGCGATGCCCTCGGCGCCGGCTTCGGCCACCGTCAGATGCGGGTGCTCCCGCCCATGCAGGCGGATGCGCCCGGCATCGGGGCGGACCACGCCGCCCAGCACCTTCATCAGCGTGCTCTTGCCGGCGCCGTTCTCGCCGACGAGCCCCAGCACCTCCCCCGCATGCAGATGCAGCGAGACGCGGTCGAGCGCCACCACGCCGGGATAGGCCTTGGTGATCTCCTCGAGCGCGAGCAGCGGCTCCACGGAATCCGCGGCCACGGCGCCGGCGCCTCAATTCCCGCGCAGGAGCTGCCGCATATAGGTCTGGAACTCGGCCACGTTGGCCCGCTCGATCACGCGCGTGTCCACGATCACCTGCTTGTTGGCGGGGATCCAGGCGCGATCGCCGCCGAGCACGCGCACCAGGCCCTTCATGGACTGGTAGCCGAACTCGTAGGGCTGCTGCACCACCGTGGAATGCACCGTGCCGTCGGCGACGCCGCGCAGCGTCAGCGCATCCTCGTCGAAGCCCACGATCTTCACTTGGCCCTGCCGTCCCGCCTCGCGCACCGCCTGGTAGATCTGCGGCGTGTTGTAGGCCCAGAGGCCGACCATCATCCCGAGGTTCCGCTCGCGTGCGAGGGCATCCTCGGCATTGCGCCGGGCGCGGGCGAAGTCGCTTTCGTCGGTGCGGATGTCCACGATCTCGATATTGCCGCCCTGCAACGCCTCGCGGATGCCTTGCACCCGCTCGCGCGCATTGTCGGCATCCATCGTGCCGACGAACAGCATCGCGCGGCCGCCCTCCGGCATCGCCTTCTTCATCTGCTCGCCGGCGCGGCGGCCGGCCGCGACGTTGTCGGTGCCGATATAGACCATCCGGTTGCTCGCCGGCGCATCGCTGTCGGTGGTGAACAGCACCGATTCCGCGGCGACGCGGTTCAGCACTTCCGTCTGGCTCGCCGGATTGATGGCCGAGATCGCGACGCCGGCGACGCGGCGGGCCAGCAGCTCGTCGAGGATGCGGCGCTGCTCGGCGGCGCTCGCCTGGCCCGGGATGATCATCTCCATCGCGAAATCCGGATGCTCGCGGTTCGCCCGCTCGATTCCGCGCCGCGCGATGGTCCAGAAATCGGCCGAAACGTTCACCACGAAGGCCAGGCTCCGCCTTTGCTGCGCGCGCAGCCGCACCGGCGTAACGAGGTTGAGCGCAAGACCGCTGGCCGCGAGGAGCTGGAATTCGCGCCGCTTCATACCGATTCCTCCGCTTGTTCTTGGCACCGCTGCCGTCTTGCCACGCTAGCTGCGCGCCGAAGGGCGGACGAGTAACAAATCTGTCTATTGCCGGCGCGCCTGCGGTGCCCGCCCGGGCCCTACTCCTCTTCCCCCTCCAGCCGTTCGATATCCGCATCCGACAGGCCGAAGTGATGACCGATCTCGTGGATCAGCACGTTGCGCACCAGGCGGAACAGATCCTCGCCGGTCTCGATCCACTCCAGCAGGATCGGCTCGCGATAGAGGAAGATCTGGTCGAGCATGCCCGGCGGGTCGGACGCGCTCTTGTCGGTGAGCGGCACGCCGCGATAGAGGCCGGTCAATTCCCAGGGACTTTCGAGCCCCATCTCTTCCACCGTGTCCTCGTCCGGCGTTTCCTCCACCACGATCGCGGCGCCGCGGACGAGATCGCGCAGCGGTTCCGGGATGGAGCCCAGCGCCTGCTCGGCCAGGTCCACGATGTCTTCCAGGCTGGGGGGCGTGCCGTAGCGCATGGATTGCATGGGCCGCTTCCTTGGTCCGCCCGTCAAGCATTGAGGAGGTGACATGGTTGCCAGGCTCGAACAGGCGGCGCGCGACAGCTTAGCGCAAACCCTGCCGCAATGGCGCGTGGCGGAGGGCCGCGACGCCATCCGGCGCGAATTCCGGTTCAAGGATTTCTCCGCGGCCTGGGGTTTCATGACCCGGGTCGCGCTGCTCGCGGAGAAGCACGATCACCATCCGGAATGGTCCAACGTCTGGAACCGGGTGGAGATCCTGCTCAGCACGCATGACGCGGGCGGGCTCTCCGAGCGCGATGTCGCGCTCGCGCAGGCGATCGACGCGCTGGTCTAGTGTCCTGCCCGCTAAGTTCGCTGCGCTTCGCAGCGAACGGAGCGGATCGGCAGGCCACTGAAAACAAAACGCTAGTGTCCCGATTCCGGAGTACGCCGCAAGGGCAAGAACTTCGGAATCGGGACACTAGCCGCTACAGCGCGCGGTGCGCGATGTCGCGGCGCCAATAGCCTTCCGGCCAGTCCACCGCGTCCACCGCGGCATAGGCCGCATCGCGCGCCTCGCGCAGGCTGCGGCCGGTGGCGCCGATGCCGAGCACGCGGCCCCCGGTCGCGACCAGCGCGCCGTCCTCGCGCCGCGCCGTGCCGGCGTGGAAGATCTGCACGCCGGGCACCTGCGCCGCGCGCTCCAGCCCGCGGATCTCGGTGCCCCTGGCATAGGCGCCGGGATAGCCGCGCGCGGCCATCACCACCAGGATGCTGGAGAGCTCCTCCCAGCGCAGGTCGAAATCCACGAGCTCGCCATCGCAGGCGGCGAGCAGCGCCGGCAGCAGATCCGACCGCAGCCGCAGCATCAGCGCCTGGCATTCCGGATCGCCGAAGCGCACGTTGAACTCGATCAGCTGCGGCCCGGCCGCCGTGATCATGAGGCCCACGAACAGCACGCCGCGGAACGGCGTCCCGCGCCGCGCCATCTCGGCCAGCGTCGGCGCGACGACGCGTGCCATCACCTCATCCTGCAACGCCGGCGTGAAGACCGGCGGCGGCGAATAGGCGCCCATGCCGCCGGTGTTCGGCCCGCTGTCGCCGTCGCCGACGCGCTTGTGGTCCTGCGCGGCGCCGAGCGGCAGCGCCGTCCTGCCGTCGCACAGCGCGAAGAACGACACCTCCTCGCCCGCCAGGCATTCCTCGATCACCACGCACGCGCCGGCCTCGCCATGCACGCGCGATTCCATCATGTCGGCGATCGCCGCCTCGGCCTCCGCCACGCTCTGCGCCACCACCACGCCCTTGCCCGCGGCGAGGCCGTCCGCCTTCACTACGATCGGCGCGCCGTGCTCCCGAACATGCGCCTTCGCCGCGGCGGCATCGGTGAAGCGCCGCCACGCGGCGGTCGGCACGCCTGCCGCGTCCGCCACCTCCTTGGCGAAGCTCTTGCTGCCTTCGAGTCGCGCCGCGGCCTGGGACGGCCCGAAGCAGCGCAGCCCCGCCGCTTCGCAGGCATCGGCCAGCCCCAGCGTCAGCGGCGCCTCCGGCCCCACCACCACCAGGTCGACGCCCTGCGCCCGCGCGAAACCCACCACGCCCGCAACGTCCTCCGCCGCGATCGCCACACATTCCGCCACCTCGGCAATGCCGGCATTGCCCGGCGCGCACCACAGCGTCGTCAGCAAGGGCGAGGCGGAGATGGCCCAGCACAGCGCATGCTCCCGCCCGCCGCCGCCCACCACCAGGACCTTCATGACTGCCCCCATTGCCGCGCGGCGCGGCCCTTAGCATACACTCCGGCGATGGACATCCCGGCCCCGGCCGCATCCCCGACCAACGCCCCGGAATACCGCGTCTCCGAGCTTGCCGGCGCCATCCGCCGCACCCTGGAAGGCGCCTTCGGCCGCGTCCGCGTGCGCGGAGAGATCATCGAGACCAAGCGCTATCCCTCCGGCCACACCTATCTCTGCCTCAAGGACGAGGAGGCGAAGCTCGAGGCGGTGATCTGGAAATCCGCGCTGCGCAATATCGGCGTGATGCCCGAGAACGGCGTCGAGATGATCGCCACCGGCCGCATCTCCACCTACGCCGACCGTTCCAAGTACCAGCTCGTCATCGAGAAGCTGGAATATGCCGGCGAGGGCGCGCTGCTCGCGCGCATCGAGGCGTTGCGCAAGCGCCTCGCCGCCGAGGGGCTGTTCGACGAGGCGCGCAAGCAGCCGATCCCGCGGCTCCCCATGATCGTCGGCGTGGTCACCAGCGAGAAGGGCGCGGTGATCCAGGACATCCGCACCACCATCGCGCGCCGCTTCCCGCGCCGCATCCTGCTCTGGCCGGTGCCCGTGCAGGGCAACGGTGCCGCCGAGCAGATCGCCGCCGCCATCCGCGGCTTCGATGCCATCGCGCCGGGCGGCCGCATCCCGCGCCCGGACGTGCTGATCGTCGCGCGCGGCGGCGGCAGCCTCGAAGACCTGATGGCCTTCAACGAGGAAGCCGTGGTGCGCGCCGCCGCCGCCTGCCGCATCCCGCTGATCTCCGCCGTCGGCCACGAGACCGACACCACGCTGATCGACTTCGCCTCCGACCGTCGCGCCCCCACCCCGACCGCCGCGGCGGAACTCGCCGTGCCCGCGCGGGTGGACCTGATGGCGGCGCTCGCCCAAACCGGCGCCCGGCTGCAAGGCGTCGCCGCCGCCCTGCTCAACAGCGCACGCCTCCGGCTGCTGCGCGCCGAGCGCAACCTGCCCGACCTGCCCGCCCGCCTCGAGCTCGCGCGCCTGCGCATCGACGACTGGACCGAGCGCCTCGCCCGCAGCATCCGCACCCTGCTGCGCCGCCGCAGCGAAACCCTGGCCGCGCTCCGCGTGCCCCACCCGCGCGAATCCATCCTCGCCCGCCGCGCCGCGGTGCAGGGCCTGCAACTCCGCCTCGCCGGCGCCTGGGCCCGCCAGCAGGACCGCCGCCACCGCGCCCCCGCCTTGGCGCGCCTCGGCCCCGCCCCGCTCCACGCCCTGCTGCGCCACCAGCGGGCCGCCCTGGAAGGCCTCGCCGCGCGGCTGGAAGGCGCCTCCTACCACTCGGTCCTCGCCCGCGGCTTCGCCCTGGTGCGCGACGAGACCGGCCACACCATCACCAGCGCCAAATCCATCCGCCCCGCCCAGCCGCTGACCCTCACCTTCGCCGACGGCGACACCACCGCCACCGCGTCCGGCACCGCGCCGAAGCGCCGCGGCGGGGCGCCGGATCAGGGCTCGCTGCTGTGAGGGGTGTTGTGCTTGGAGGCCGTTGGTTCGGGACCGAGAGGGGCGCCGCCCCTCTCGGGCTCTCCCCGCTGGGGGGCGACCTCGCCCCCCAGACCCCGAGGGCAGGTTCGGAAATGGGAAGGGGCACAACCC
>Ga0081539_10002936_pt1 | contig 22459 bp, 8 predicted proteins | sample TabmetS4T2R2_FD_71023 | JGI IMG/M metagenome (GOLD analysis project Ga0081539, IMG submission 71023) | Tabebuia heterophylla rhizosphere microbial communities from the University of Puerto Rico - S4T2R2 | ecosystem: Host-associated > Plants > Roots > Rhizosphere ...
GGTGGCGTATGTGGTGAGCGAAGGAGGTGGCGCGAGGGAATGGAGGAAGTATCTGAAGGAGAGATTGCCGGAGTATCTGGTGCCTGGAGTGTATGTGAGGATGGAGGAGCTGCCGTTGACGGCGAACGGGAAGGTCGATCGACAACGACTGCCGGAGCCGGAGGCGCGAGGTGAAGTGGGAAGCGAATATGTGGCGCCGGAAACGGCAAGCGAGATGATCCTGGCGAAGATTTGGGGAGAAGTCCTTGGGAGAGGGCAAGTCGGAATCAATGACAACTACTTTGAATTGGGCGGCGATTCCATTCGAAGCATTCAGGTCGTCGCGAAGGCGCGCGAGCTGGGATTGGACATTTCGATTCAACAACTATTTCAGTGCCCGACGATCTCGCAATTGTCGGAAGCTATTGGAACTACTGCTGGTGTGTCGAGTGTTGAGGCGATCGGGCCATTTCAGTTGATTAATGAGGCAGATCGAGAGCGGATGCCGAGTGAAGTGGAGGACGCCTATCCATTAACGCGAATGCAGGCCGGAATGATTTTTCATAGCGAGTATCGACCCGACTCGCCGGTCTACCATGACATCATCAGTTTCTACCTACGCGCGCCATTAAACTTGAAAGTTATGCGCTCGACGATCGCGGAACTCATCACGCGGCATCCCCTTTTACGAACGGGCTTCGAGCTGACGGCGTATAGCGAGCCGCTGCAACTGGTTTATCGAGAGGTTGAACTCCCTCTCGAATTTATCGATCTCAGACACCTCACGGCCTCTGAGGTAAAGGCGGAACTTGAAGCAGATCTCGAAGTCGAAAAGCGCAGAGGATTTCGATGGGAGCAGGCCCCATTGATTCGTTTTCGCATTCATCAATGCGAACAAGAAATGTTTCAATTCATGCTGAGTCTGCATCACGCAATGATCGATGGCTGGAGCCTCTCCACTCTGCTGACTGAGTTGTTTCAGCACTATTGGTATTTGCTGGGTGAAAGTCAGGAGGCCCTTGCGCCGCCGCCACAAACAAAATACCGGCATTTCGTTGCTTTGGAGCGGCAGGCTCTCGAGTCACCGGAGTGCCGGCGCTATTGGCGGGAAAAACTTGATAGCTACACTCCAGTCAGGCTGCCGCGCCGACCTCTGAGCGCGGACGTTCCATTGCAGGCGAGAGATCGCCAGCTCCCACTTTCTGCCGAAACGGTGGAGGGGTTAAACCGGCTCGCACGGATTACCGGCACTTCACTGAAACACGTCGCCCTTGCTGCTCACCTGCGCATTCTGGCCTTCATTAGCGGTCAGGTGGATATCGTCACTGGTCTAGTGTCGCATGGGCGGCCGGAAGCGCGCGACGGTGAACGAGTGATTGGGTTGTTTCTCAATACATTGCCATTTCGTGTTTGTCTATCCGGTGGTACCTGGGAAGAGTTGATCCAACAGGTATTCCGGACGGACCAAGAGATGGCTCCTTATCGCAGCTATCCACTGGTCGAGATCAAGCAGATCATGGATGGTCAAATTCCGTTCGAGACGGCATTCGGGTTTCTACACTTTCACTCTTACCAGGGGTTGGAGCAGTTCGGAGAGAAGATGACGATCTATGGCGGGCAGAGCGTCATCGAAACCAACTTTACCTTGGCGTCGAATTTCACGTTGGATCCATTTACTTCACAAATGCAACTGACTCTCAGCTTCGATTATCGTGAGCTGTGGGGCGACCAAGTCGATCTCATCCTGGAATATTACCGGCGCTTATTGGAGGCGATGGTCCGCAATCCACGCGGGCGTTATGAATTTTATTCGCCACTTACCGACCCGGAACTTCATCAGCTTTTGCTGGAGTGGGATGATCCTTCAACATTACCGATTCCTGTCGAATCAATTGATAGTTTAGTTGAACGACAGGTGGCGGAAACGCCTGATGCATCGGCGATTGTCTTTGCAGAACAACATGTGACCTATCGTGAGCTGAGTCAGAGATCCAGCTGGTTGGCGCGCCACCTCCGGCAGTCAGGCGTTGGGCCGGAGACCCAGGTGGGAATCTGCCTTGAGCGGTCGCCGGAGATGATCATTGCGTTACTGGCGACGCTCAAGGCAGGCGGTTGTGCCGTACCGTTGGACCCTGCTTATCCGCTTGAGCGATTGAGGTTCATTATTGAAGATGCGGTCATCCCGCTGATTCTAACGCAGCAGTCGGTGGTGGATGGCCTCCCTGCTTATTGGGGACAAGTCGTATTGCTCGACGAGATCTGGGACGTAATTGCTCAAGACACTCGTGGCGATTCTCTTGAAGGCGCTCTTCCCGATAACGCGGCGTACCTGGTCTATACCTCAGGATCAACAGGCACGCCTCGTGGCGTCGTCGTCCCGCATCGCGGTGTGGGAAATATGGTCCGCTCTCAGATCGGGTTGTTCGGAATAGTGCCCGAAAGCCGAACTCTGCAATTCGCTTCCTTAAATTTCGATGCCTCGGTCTCCGAGGTCTTTACCTGCCTGGTCAGTGGAGCCACGCTGGTCTTAGCCACCAAAGAATCGCTGTTGCCCGGACCGGGATTGCTGCGGCTGATGCGTGAACAGGCGATCACTGTGGTCACTCTTCCGCCATCGGCACTGGCCGCCATGTCTATCGAACCATTGCCGGAGTTGGAGACGTTGGTTGTGGCCGGAGAAGCATGTCCGGCCGAAGTGGCAATCCGCTGGGGACAAGGACGGCGCTTTCTCAATGCTTATGGCCCCAGTGAGACAACGGTTTGTGCGACGGCGGCCGTTTCACTCGGCCCGCAACCGGAAGCTCACATCGGACGCCCGATCGCGAATATGCGGGTTCATCTCCTCGATGGCAATTCGCAGCTCGTACCGGCAGGAGTAACCGGCGAGATCTGTATTGCGGGAGTCGGAGTAAGCCGCGGCTATCTGAATCGCCCGGAACAGACAGCCGATAAGTTCAGGCCGGACCCCTGGCCTCAACAACCTGGTGAACGGTTGTATCACAGCGGGGATCTGGCGTGCTATCGCTTGGATGGGAACATCGAGTTTCTCGGTCGTAAAGATCGACAAGTTAAGATCCGAGGGTTCCGCATTGAGCCCGGAGAGATCGAGACCATCCTTAAACAACATTCCGGTGTGAAGGATGCGGCAGTTGTGGCAAGCCCAGCCCAGTCCGGCGAGCAACGGCTCGTGGCATATCTTGTCCCCGCGCGACAGTCACTTCCACTTCACTCCGAAAGGCCATTTTATCGCCTCCCTGCTGATTTAGAGGTCGCACACCTCAATCGGAATGAAACCGATGTCATGTTCAAGGAGATTTTTCAGGATCAGGTCTATTTCCGGCATGGAATCAAACTGCAGGATGGTGACTGCGTCTTCGACGTCGGGGCCAACATCGGATTGTTCTCGCTGTTCGTCAATAACGTTCGGCGGAATTTGCGAGTCTACGCCTTTGAGCCGGTCCCGCCGATCTTTGAGGTTTTGCAGACTAACGCAACACTTTATGGATTGAACATCAAATTGTCTCAGTGCGGTATCTCTCATTGCCATGGAACGTCGTCGATCACTTTCTATCCACGGATGTCGGGTATGTCAGGCCTCTACGCCGATGCCGAGCTCGACCGAAAACTCACCCGATCCTTCCTGAAAAACCAGGATGGCGAACTGCTCAACTTTGCGGATGAACTGCTTGAGGGAAGATTCGCGGGCGAGAAATATTCTTGCCAGATAAAAACTCTCTCAGAGGTGATCAGTGAAGAGCAGATCGAGCAGATTGATCTCCTCAAGATCGATGTGGAGAAGAGTGAGTTAGACGTTCTCCTGGGAATTGAACCCCATCATTGGGGGAGGATCAAACAGGTGGTGATGGAGGTTCACGATATTAACGGGCGGTTGGAACAGATCAGCTCGCTCTTGCGGGAAAAAGGCTTCAACGTGATTACTGAGAGTGGTAATGGTTTTGAGAATACGGAATTATCTCAGCTGTATGCCCTGCGCGATGTGCGGGTGGAAGATGAATCGGCGAAATTGACGCTTCAACCCGATCTCTTAGTGACACGCGGCTCAGTGGCGATGTTCTCAATCAGCGAGATGCGACTGTATCTGAAGAAAAGACTTCCCGCATATTTGATTCCCACCCACTTTGTTACGCTCGATCATCTGCCATTGAATCCGAACGGAAAGGTGGACCGGCACGCCCTATCAACTCTCGAGGATTCCGATGCCGGCGAGATCAAGTCATATGAACCGCCGGAGACGCCGGTCGAAGAGATACTGGCTCGCATCTGGGAATCGGTGCTCGCGGTGGAGAAGATCGGTCGTCAGGAAAATTTCTTTGATCTGGGTGGACATTCATTACTGGCCACCCAAGTCATCTCTCGAGTCCGACAAGTTTTTCGGACCGAGCTCCAGATTCAATGGCTGTTCGATCATCCGACTATTGCCGAATTGTCAGCTTGCATTGAAGAGGCGCGGAGTGAGCAAGGAATCACCGGCCCATCAATCACATCCGTCTCACGGATGGCGGAACTGCCGCTCTCATTTGCTCAGCAGCGTCTCTGGTTTTTGGATCAGTTGATTCCGGGTAACCCGGTCTACAACATTCCAGCAGCTTTACGATTGCGCGGGCGGCTCAACATCGGAGCGCTGGAGCAAGCGCTCAGCGAGGTGATTCGACGCCACGAGGCGTTACGGACGGTGTTTGCCATTAACGACGGCCGGCCAACGCAGGTGATTCAACCAGCCGGCCCTCTCAAGCCGGCCCTCGTTAACCTGACCGCACTGGCGGAAGCTGACCGCAAGAGCCTGATGACGCGGTTGGCGACGGCAGAGGCATGGCGGCCTTTCGATCTGAGCTCCGGCCCGTTAATCCGCGTGAAACTGTTGTCTCTAGATGAGGATGAGCATGTCATGTTAATGACCATCCATCACATCATCAGTGATGGATGGTCATCAGGCGTGTTGATATCGGAGATGACCACTCTCTACCGGGCATTTATCGAGCAATGGCCAAGTCCACTGGAAGACCCGATATTACAATACGCGGATTTTGCCGTCTGGCAGCGTGACTGGTTGCAAGGCGCGGTTTTGGAGGCGCAGGCGGCTTACTGGAAAGAACAACTAGCCGGATCTTCGAGCCTGCTGGAATTGCCCACGGATCGTCCGCGACCGACAATTCAGAGCTTCGCCGGCAGTCGCCGGACATTTCTGCTGTCGGCTCCATTGTGCGAAAAGCTCAATGCGCTCTGTCGCCGCGAAGAATCAACGCTTTTCATGACCCTGCTCGCGGCATTTCTAACGTTGCTTTACCGTTACAGCGGGCAGGATGATATTTGCGTGGGAACTCCGATCGCGAATCGCAATCGGGCCGAGACCGAAAAACTCATTGGATTTTTCGTCAACACGCTGGTGCTCCGCAGCCGGTTGAATGAAAAGGGCAGTTTTACCGAGTTGTTACGCACTGTTCGACTCACTACGCTTGAAGCATACAATCACCAGGATTTGCCATTCGAGCAGTTGGTTGATCTCATTAACCCCGAACGCGCATTGAGCCATACGCCGCTATTTCAAGTCATGTTCGTTATGCAGAATATCCCTCAAGAGGGGTGGGAACTGCCTGGCCTGACCCTTGCTCCACAGGGCATGGAGAATTACACGGCGCGGTTCGATCTGACACTGACGATGATGGAGACGGGCGAATGGATCGGCGGTCAGTTGGAATACAACACCGATCTCTTCGACGCGGCGCGGATTGAACGGATGATCGGACACCTCCAGACGCACCTCCGTGAAATTGTGGCCAATCCCGCTCGCGTGCTAGCCGACCTGCCATTATTCACTGAACCCGAGCAGCATCAATTGTTCTATGAGTGGGAAGATCAAGCTGAAGCTTTACACACAGGCGAATGTTTGCACTGGATCTTCGAGCGGCACGCGGCTGAAACCCCAGAGAAAACGGCGCTGTTCATCGAGGGAGAACATCTCACTTATGGTGAACTGAATCGGCGAGCCAATCAGTTGGCCCATTACTTACGCGCGCTGAAGATCGGAGCCGAATCACTTGTCGGCCTGCGATTCGAACGCTCGCAGGAGATGATTATCGCTTTGTTAGGCGTGCTCAAAGCCGGCGGCGCTTATGTGCCGATTGATCCGGCAATGCCGGCCGAGCGTGTGACCTTTATCCTGCGAGAGTCACGGGCCCTGGTCTTATTGACTCAACTGGAGCTTGAACAGAATTTGCCTGAAACCGCGGCTGAGGTGGTTTGTCTCGATCGGGATTGGCCACTTATTGCCCATCAGAGCGACCATCATCCTCAGGCCATCATGACGCCAGATAACGCCGCATATGTCATCTACACTTCCGGTTCGACCGGACAACCCAAGGGGGTGGTTGTCAGCCATCATCATGTCTTTCGCCTGATGATGGAGACCCTACGCTGGTTTGAGTTCGACGCGGATGACGTCTGGACGCTCTTCCACTCTTACGCATTCGATTTCTCCGTGTGGGAGATCTGGGGAGCCTTGGCGTTTGGAGGAAAGCTGGTGATTGTTCCTTATTGGGGTAGTCGATCGCCCGAAATATTCCATCAATTGTTGGAGCAGGAGGGCGTCACGGTGCTCAACCAAACACCATCAGCGTTTCGACAGTTGATTCAAGCCGAAGAGAACCACGATCGGCCAAGGGCATTGAACCTGAGGGAAGTGATTTTCGGTGGCGAGGCGCTTGAACCGGGAAGTCTGAAACCATGGATCGCGATCCATGGCGATCGTCAGCCGCGACTCATCAATATGTATGGGATTACTGAGACGACTGTCCACGTGACTTATCGAGCGCTGACTGCTGCTGACGTCACCGGCGCGGCCGGCAGCTTCATCGGCAAACCGATCCCCGATCTACGGCTGTATATTTTGGATGGCAATCTTCAACGATTGCCGATCGGTGTCCCGGGGCAGCTTTACGTTGGCGGCGCTGGAGTGACTCGGGGGTATTTAGAACGGCCTGACCTGACAGCCGAACGATTTATTCCCGATCCCTGGAGCCGGCGGGCGGGGGGGCGTCTCTACCAAACTGGGGATCTGGGCAGATTTCAAGGCCATGGCGACGTCGAGTATCTTGGACGGCAAGATCATCAAGTGAAGATCCGCGGCTTCCGCATTGAGCTGGGTGAAGTTGAAACAGTCCTCTCACAATACGAAGGGATCAGACAATCAGTCGTCGTGGCTCAGCGTGGGGCTGCAGGAGAGATCGAGCTGGTCGCTTATCTGGTCGGCCATCCCGGACAATTGATCAATCAAAGCCTCTTGCGTCAATATGCGCGCGGGCGGTTGCCCGAGTATATGATTCCAGCTGCCTTTATTCAGCTCGGCGCGATGCCGCTGACCGCAAATGGCAAAGTGGATCGTGCTCAACTGCCGGCGCTCGACTCACAAAGGCCGGAATTGGAGAGAGCGTATGAGCCGCCGCAGAGCCCGGTGGAAGAAACCCTCGCCCACATCTGGTCGGCGGTGTTAGGTTACGACCGCATCGGAAGACACGACAATTTCTTTGATCTTGGTGGCGATTCGATCTTAAGTATTCAAATCGTGGCCCGCTCGAATCAGTCTGGCCTGGCTTTGACTCCACGCCATCTTTTTCAGCATCAGACGATCGCCGAATTGGCTGCCGCAGTCGAAGCTGCTCAGGCGTTACGCGCAGGGTCTGAAAGTTCGACCGGGTGGGTACCGGTGATCCCGACTCAACGCGGAATCCTGGAACAGGACGCTGGCAGCATTGATCATAGGTGCCGGACGGTAAATCTTGAAATTCAACAGCCGTTGCCAATCTCGCTGTTGAGGCGGGCAGTCAAGCATTTGATCGAAAATCATGATGTTTTGCGATTGCAGTTCATCAAGGATGACGAGCAATGGCGGCAACTACCCCAGGAACAATACGAATCAATCCCCGTGGCGGTTGCAGATCTTTCAGCCCTCCCGTTTGACGAACTAGACGCGGTCATTGATGTGCTCGCTCGTCAGGCTGAAGCAAGCCTGGACATCTCAAAAGCTCCATTGTTGCAGCTGATCCTGGTCGAGACCGGAGAGCAGCGTCCAGACCGGTTGCTGTTCATCATACATCAGTTAATTGCTGATGAAGCATCTCTCCGAATTCTGCTGCGCGATCTGCAGGATACCTGCAACCGGCTCAGGCAACGCCAATCCATCGAGCCGAAGCCGAAGACTGCATCGTTCAAAAGATGGGCTGAACATCTGATCTCGTGGGCCAAATCGGAAACAATATGGCAGGAACTTGACTACTGGATCGATCAGTCACAGGCTGCCGGTCCCTCCTCGCCGGTTGTGAAGAGGACTGTCAAATCCCAGGCGCGAACGCTCGAACTCTCTCTAAGTTCTGAGGAGACGCAACTCCTCGTCGATCAGATACCAGCCGCCACAGGCCTCTCGGTCAACGACATCTTATTGGCTACTTTGATCGAGACTCTCACTTCTCATCGCGAGGATCGATCTCTGACTGTTGATTTGGAGAGCAGCTTGCGAAGAGAGAAGGGGGGTGAGATAGATATTTCAGATACCGTCGGACAATTGACCTCATCTTTTCCCCTCTTCCTGCGGCTCAACGGAGAGCAAACGTCAACTGAAGCCGTGAGGGCGATCAAGGAACAGCTACGCCGCATTCCCAATGGCGGAGCCGGTTATGAGTTGATCAGAAATCTGATGAAGGATCAGATCGAGACGGAACCTCTGCCGGCACTCCCCCGTGCCGAAGTAAAGTATCATTGCCTGGATCATTTGGAACCCTCCTGGCCAGACTCCGAATGGTTCAGATTTGTCAGTCTGACCGAGAACGCTTCCAAAGATCATGGAGCTCCAGGAGCCTATTCATTGGAGGTCCGACCTTTTTTGAAAGGGAACAAGCTTTATATTGTCTGGAATTACGGCGAAACCATCCGTCATCCTGATGCAACCATCATCGAACAAGCTCACCACTTTCTTAAGTCGCTGCAAGCGTTGATCGCCGATGATCTGTTGCTGAACAGCCGCAGCTATACACCCGCGGACTTTCCGGCAGCCGATTTGAGTCAGTCGGATCTGGACCGGCTCTTGGCTGAAATCGATGCTCAAACTAATGATTGAACCAGGAGATACCGCCATGAAGACGCCATCCAATGTTCCCAAAACGAATGTTGAGGATATCTATCCGCTCTCTCCAATGCAGGAGGGAATGCTTTTTCACAGGCTTTTCGCTCCGCATTCAGGGGTCTATGTAGAGCAGCAGAGTTGGAGCTATCAAGGGGATTTAAATCTCATTGCGCTCAGTCAGGCATGGCAAGAGGCGATCAATCGCCATCACATTTTACGTACGGCGTTCATCTATGAGAACCGTGAGAAACCACTTCAGGTGGTTTCTCGAAATGTGACGTTCAAGTGGGCACAATACGATTGGAGCGAACTGTCGCCGGAAGAACAACGGAGTCAACTGGCCGATTTTCTGAAGGCGGACCGTGAACGCGGTTTTCACCTTTCCGCTCCGCCCTTAACGCGATTGACCGTCATTCGGATGAGGGAAGATAAATATGAGGTTATCTGGACCCATCATCATCTGCTGCTCGACGGTTGGAGTGTCCCGCTGCTGCTCAACGAAGTCGGTCTTTGCTATCAGCATTTCGCTCATGGGCAGAGTTTCAGTCTCGAACATCCACGCCCCTATCGCGATTACATTACCTGGCTAAAACGACAAGATTTGATGAAGGCGGAGCATTTCTGGAGGGAGCGACTGCAAGGAGTTGCGGGTCCGACGCCCCTGGGGGACGATCGCCCGACTCTTGATTCTTCAGAACCGGCGAGTGAATTCGGCGAGTACCGAGTTTTCTTGACGCCGGAGGCCACCAATCGACTTCAGCAGATGGCGCGACAGTTTCGTTTGACGATGAACACCCTTGTCCAGGGGGCGTGGGGTTTTGTGCTCAGTCATTATAGCGGTTCCGATGATGTCGTCTTCGGCGCCACAGTCTCGGGCCGGCCAGTAGATCTGGCCGGAGTGGAATCGATGATCGGACTGTTTATCAACACGGTTCCGGTGAGAGTCCGAATTTCATCGGAAGCGCGGGTGGCCAACTGGTTGAGTGACCTCCAGCAAGATCAGGTCACTGCACGACAATATGATTACACTCCGCTCGCGCAGATTCACGGATGGACCGGCATCCCCCGCAATCACCGGCTCTTTGAAAGCCTGTTCGCTTTTGAGAACTATCCCATTCCCGGAAGCAAACCCGGATTGAACGGAACATCCAAGAACGGAAAAGGGCCAGAGGATAGTGTTGGACGCGCCAGTGAAAATGTCGAACTACGCGGTGTCAATGCGTTTGAACAGGCGCATTACTCGTTGACTATTGTGGCAGGGCTGATTCCTGAGCTGGTTTTCCGCATTCTTTATGACAAATCTCGTTTTGACCAAATCAGAATCGTCCGGCTGGCCGAACATCTGCAATCAGTATTGGAAGGCATCGCCAACCAGCCGGAGGCCCAGCTTGCGGAGCTCTCTCTCCTTACTCCCGCTGAGCGCCATCATTTAATGATGGAATGGAGAGGCCGCTGCGCGAGCCCTCGGCGAGTGGGCAATCTGGCGAGCGTCTTTGCCCGGCAAGCCGCAACCAAGCCGGACGGTGTGGCAGTTGTTTGCGAATCACAGCAACTCACTTATGGAGAGTTGGAGAGACGAGCGAGTGCGATAGCACGGCGATTGAGATCTCTCGGGACCGTAACTGAGACGCGCATCGGATTATGTCTGAAACGATCGATAGAGATGATCATCGGGCTCGTCGGAATAGTTAAAGCTGGAGGGGCATACGTTCCACTGGATGCGAATTATCCCCTGGAGCGACTGACATGGATGGTGGAAGACGCGGGCCTGGCGATCGTGGTGACGGAAGAGTCGGCCTTGGAACGGTTGCCGTCGGAGATTGCACAGGTCATCTGTCTGGATAGTGAACCACTGAGCGACGAGGAATTTGAAGCTGAGAGTAGAGAATACGAAGTGATGGGAGACAATGTGGTCTACCTCAGTTATACCTCGGGTTCGACCGGTAAACCGAAGGGCGTGGAGGTTTGTCATCGAGGAATATTACAACTGATACTCGGAGCTGAGGATGTGAGGCTGGATGGAGAGCAGCGTTTGCTGCAGTTATCTCCGCTGGCTTTCGATGCCTCGACCTTCGAAATCTGGGGAGCATTATTGAGGGGAGGATGCTGTGTTCTTTACTCCGGAGAATTACCCACTCCAAGCGAGCTAAATCGGGTGATCAGCGAAGAGCGTGTGACAACCATGTGGCTGACCGCGTCATTATTCAACACGGTGATTGATTACGAGTGGGAGGGTCTCAAGCCATTGAGGCAGCTTTTGGTGGGCGGCGAGGCCCTCTCCGTGAGCCATGTCAGGCAGGCAGCTCAGCTCTTGCCGGAGCTGAAACTGATCAACGGATATGGGCCGACGGAGAACACGACATTCACCAGCATGTGGCCGATTGATGGCACGAAGGATCACAGTCGCGTGGCCATTGGGCGAGCGATCGGGAATACGCGCTTGTACGTGTTGGACGGAATGATGGATCTGACACCGATCGGTTTGATCGGACAGTTATGCATCGGCGGAGACGGGCTCGCGCGCGGTTACCTGAATCGCCCCGAGCTCACCGCTGAGCGGTTTATCCCGGATCCGTACGGGGAAGAACCCGGAGGCCGTCTCTATCAGAGTGGAGATCTGGTGAAATACCGGGTTGATGGGAATTTGGAATTTATTGGCCGTGCCGACCATCAAGTGAAAGTGAGAGGATACCGCATCGAACTTGGGGAGATTGAAGAATCATTACGCCGATATCCGAAGGTGGAGGATGCGGTCGTCGCGGCAAGAGAAGATGAGGCAGGAAATCGTCGTCTGGTGGCATATGTGGCAGCTCCGGCCGCGGACCAGCCGACCATCAGCGAGGTGCAGACATATCTCCGTCAGGAATTGCCGGAATTTATGGTGCCGGGGATCTACGTCATGCTGGATACTCTACCGCTGGCGCCTAATGGTAAAGTCGATCGTCAAAGGTTACCGCGACCGGAATTGGAACGGGGGAGCTTAAGTGAAGTGTACGAGGCGCCGCAAACAGAGATCGAGCGAGCAATTGCAGCGGTTTGGGCCGAGGTGTTGGGAGTCGAAAAAATAGGAGTCCGAGATAACTATTTCGAATTAGGCGGCGACTCGATCCGGAGCATTCAGGTGATTGCCAAAGCAAAGATGCAAGGAACACCCTTCTCTCTCCAACAACTGTTCCAGCATCCGACGATTAGCGAACTGGCCAAAGTGATCAGCGAGTCTGCCGATGAGGAGATCTCTGAACCGGTCGAACCGTTTGCTCTGATCGATCAGGTCGATCGTGAACAAATGCCGATGGGGGTCGTGGATGCATATCCATTGACGCGGTTACAAACCGGAATGATCTTTCACAGTAAACTCAGCCTCGAGACGCCGGTGTATCATGAGATTTTTAGTTTTCACTTGCAGGCGCCGCTGGAGCCGGCCGCGGCGAGAAATACGCTTCAAGATTTGATCGAGCGACACGATATTCTGCGCACATCATTTGATCTGATCAATTTTACTGAGCCGCTCCAACTGGTCAACCAATGGGTTGAGGTCCCATTGGAAGTGGGGGATTTGAGCTCTTTATCCAAGGAGGAGCAAGAGGCAGAGCTGACGAAGATCATCGAACAAGAAAAGCGGACGCCATTTGATTGGCAGCGAGCGCCGCTCCTACGCCTGCGGCTTTACCAGCGTCGCAGAGAGACATTTCAGTTTTTACTTAGCTTTCACCACGCGATCTTAGATGGATGGAGCTTGGCGACGTTTCTGACCGAGTTTTTCCGAGGCTATCTGGCACAGTTGAGTGCGGCAGAGCAAGGACTGCGGTCAGCGCCACAGCTGAAATTCCGGGAGTATGTGGCGCTGGAGCGCCGGGCTCTCAGGGACGAAATTGGTAAGGAGTTTTGGCAGCAAAAGCTTAGTAATTGGATCCCGACCCGGATCCCGCGATGGACCTCTGCGGAGAGGGTGCCTCATCTTCAACAATTTAAAACGAAGAGGGTCTTTCTCCCAGAGGAGATTCGGCATGGATTGAATCGACTTGCCAATCTCCAGGGCGTGCCGTTGAAGAGTGTCTTATTGGCCGCGCATCTGAGGGTTCTGAGCGGCCTGACCGGGCAGGGCGATGTCATCACAGGCCTGGTCTCGCACGGCAGACCCGAACGGCTGGATAGCGAGCGGGTCTTAGGATTGTTTCTCAATACTGTCCCTTTCAGAATTCAGATGAAGGGAGGGACGTGGGCCGCACTGGTTCAAGTAGTTTTTGAAGAAGAACGGGAATTGCTGCCGCATCGATTCTATCCGATGGCTGAAATTCAAGGGAGTGCGGGGCGCGAACCATTGTTTGAAACGACATTTAACTTCATCCATTTTCACGCTTACCAAGGGTTACAAGGTTATAACCAGCTGCAAATCCTGGATAGCGTTGGAGTGACTGAAACCAATTACACCTTTTCGGTAGATTTTGGGGTGGACGCCACCGGCGAGTATCTCAGTCAATCCATTGCATATGATTCCAACCAGTTACACCCGGCGCAGATTGATCTGATTGAGGAGTACTATCTTCGCACGCTCGAAGCGATGGCCGGCGATCCGAATGGGTTGATTGAATCTTCCGAGATCCGAGGTGATGCCGAGCGACAGCAATTGCTCATTGAATGGAATGATACCGCGGCGAATTATGGCCCTGAACGATATATTGATCAATACCTCGATCTCTGGTCGGAATTGACGCCGGAAGCCATCGCGCTGGTCTTTGAGGATAAACATCTCACCTATGATCAGTTGAGGGCACAAGTCGATGAGCTGGCTGGCGCGCTCTGCCGGCTCGGCGTTGGGCCGGAGGTTTTCGCCGGAGTGTGCATGGAGCGCTCGCTGGAGATGGTTATCGGGCTGGTTGCGATTCTCAGGGCGGGCGGCGCCTACGTCCCGATTGATCCGACTCATCCTGCTGAGCGGCTATCCTTTATGCTCCGGGACGCGGAAATCTCGGTGTTACTCATTCAAAAGCACCTCGCAGATAAGTTGTCGCATCATCCGGAAAAGACTTTATGTCTTGATGATGGAAAGGTCTCCAGTGAGGGGGGGCCGCCCGGCATGAGTACTGAGGTTACCGATCGAAATTCGGCCTATCTGATCTACACGTCGGGTTCGACAGGCAAGCCTAAAGGAGTGATCAACACTCACGAGGCCATTCGTAACCGGTTACTCTGGATGCAAGAGACCTATCGGTTGACATCGGTTGATCGAATTATCCAAAAGACTCCGTTCAGCTTCGATGTCTCAGTTTGGGAGTTTTTCTGGCCCTTGATGACCGGCGCTTGCCTGGTCCTCGCCCGACCCGATGGCCATCAGGATCCGGCTTATCTCGCTCACCTGATAAGAGAAGAGCAGATCACGACAGCCCATTTTGTTCCGTCCATGCTTCGATTTTTTATCGAGGAGCCGGAGTTCATCCAGTGTCAAAGTTTGCGGCAGGTGATCTGTAGCGGTGAGGTCTTACCGTCAGGGGTGGAGGGTCTTTTTTATCAGCGTAGCAAGGCGCAGCTTAATAATCTTTACGGTCCGACCGAGGCGGCGATAGATGTTACTTACTGGTTATGCCGGCGCGAGAACAGACAGTCCACCGTGCCGATTGGCCGGCCAATCGGCAACACCAAGATCTTTCTACTGGATCAGCAGTATCGGACGGTTGGAATCGGTGGAGTAGGTGAGCTTCACATTGGTGGAGTGGGACTTGCTCGCGGCTATTGGCAGCGGCCTGATCTAACGGCCGAGAGGTTTATTCCGGACCCGTTGAGCGCTGATGTTGGGGCGCGGATGTATCGAACGGGTGATCTCGCCCGGTTCCATCTTGATGGAAGCGTGGATTATCTTGGACGGAAAGACTTTCAGGTGAAGATCCGTGGCCATCGGGTCGAGCTGGGAGAGATTGAGACCGTCCTCAGATGTTTCGCTGCGGTGCTGGATGTGGCAGTCATCGCTACTGAAGATGAATATGAGGATAAACAACTGGTAGCGTACCTGGTTATTGATCAGGATGCAGAGATCGAGACGACTGCAATCAAAGAATTTCTCAGGCAGAGGCTGCCGGAGCAAATGATCCCAACCGCCTTCGTGAGGCTTGAGGCGCTGCCGTTGAGCGCGCATGGAAAGGTCAATCGCGCCGCGCTCCCGCGGCCAGGAAGAAAGGATCGGATCCGTCACCAAGAACTGGTTTTGCCGCGAACTCCGGTTGAATTACAGTTACAGAAGATCTGGGAGGATGTGCTTAAGATCAGTCCGATCGGAGTTAAAGACAACTTCTTTGAGCTGGGGGGAAATTCATTGCTCGGGTTGCGATTGATCGGCAAAGTTTTGAAGCAAACCGGTCAAGACCTTCCTTTAGTGACGATTTATGAAGATGCTACGATTGAGCACATGGCATCGGTAATTGATCGGCGGAGCTGGCCGCAAGTCCTCAAAATTGTCGATCAGTTGCCTGAGATCAAGAATCCGATTGTGAGCATTCAACCGAAAGGTCAAAGAAGGCCATTTTTTCTGGTCAGTGCATTGGGAGGAGTGCTCCCATCGAACGTGATCACCAGCCTGTTGGATTTAGCTCCTCATCTCAATCCTGACCAACCATACTATGGATTGCAACCGCCGGGCCTGTTGCAGCATTTAGGCAAATACTTAAGCGGTAATCAGCAACTAGATCTATCGGGACTCCAACAAGCCTTTAAGGAGCAGAATCCGGGACCTGAGATAATTCGAACTGTCGCGGCGCAATGCATCCAGGCGATCAAAGGCGTCCAACCTCACGGCCCCTATACGATCAGCGGGTTCTGTTCGGGCGGGATTGTTGCCTTTGAAATCGCTCGTCAACTCCATCAGCAGGGGGAGACACCGGAGTTGCTGATTCTGATCGATACTGCGGCTCCGATTCACGATCAGATCTCGAGCGGTGCCGTGGCCTCCGGTAAGTCATCCGATGCGGTTGAGCCGTCTCTGACTGAACCTCAGGATCTCGAAGCCTGGATGATCTCCTGGTTTGTTTGCAAAGACCTGGGCGGCAGCAAACTGCCTCAGGATCTCGAAAATTTCTATCAGAGCATTCGTCCTCTTTCACCCGAGTCTCGTTGGAGCTATGCGGCGGAGCAATTGAAGAGCATTAACGCGCTTGCTCCGGACGCAGAGGGAGAAGACGTCTTCCGCCTTTACATGATCTACCGAGTCAATCGGATCGCCCTCGATCATGTTCTTGGATGTTATCAACCGGAACTCTATTCGGGAGCGATCACTCTCCTCAAGGTCGATGATTTCGATCAACAACATTTGGATCAAACCCTTGGATGGAGTCGCTACGCCTCACAGCCGGTTAGAGTGCACTTAGTGCCGGGTGATCATGGAACCTTGTTCCACGATCCTCATATTAAAATTTTCGCGCGAATTCTGACCGAAATCCTTGATGGTATACGGAAGCCATCGGAGATCCCTCAATCTGCCGGAAGCACTTTTAAATGAACGATTGGTTCGTGATTTGCTGGTCTCTTTCTCTTAACTCGAAACTATTTTAAGGGATGGTTCGAACACTTTTCGTCGCCAGAAGCCTCTATAGAGGTGGAAACACTAATGGCCGATACGAGTAAAGAGCTGCACTGGGTGATGAGCGCCCAAAATGGAGATCGTGAGGCGCTCGACGCGCTGTTAAAATCGATACAAGCGCCGATCTATCGGTATATTTTCAGTTTGGTGGGTGAAAGACATCTGGCCGAAAATATTACTCAAGAGGCCTTTATCAGCATCTATCGCAAGCTGCGCTGGCTGCGAGAGCCGGAACTATTTCGCGCGTGGGCTTTTCGGATCGCTAGTCGAGAGGCGTTCAAACATCTAAAACGAGAACGGGTGTGGTCTGATCAAGTGAGAGAGGCGGAGGTCTTGGAAGCAATCCCAACGTCCCCTCGTGAGGAATGTACTCAGGAGTTGATCGATCGCCTCCCACAACTCTTGTCTCGCATCTCGCCGTCCAGCCGCGCCGTGATCGTTCTTCATTACTTGAATGAAATGACGATTGGTGAGATGGCCGCTGTCCTTGAAATCCCGATTGGAACGGTCAAGTCGCGGCTGGCATATGGATTGAGAAGTTTGCGACAGCAGCTTTAAAAGCCTCAGGCGGCCGCCGCACGTCGCTAATCACAAACGAGGGGCAATTGGCCAAAGAAACGGATATTAATAATATGGAAGAAGAAATAAATTTGGATAGAGTTCGAATTGAGGCCCTGGACCGGATTGACCGGATTGAGAAGAGATTCAATCTGACGCTCTATGCGGCCGCAGCCTTTGAACTTTTCTTTTTGACGATGTTTCTCGTGTTGATCGATCCTCATAACAGGCTTCACCTCCTGCTCTTCTTTTCTACGGTTGGAAGCTACACCATGGTAATACTGGGGTTGGTGATGTTGGGAGCCCATGTCAATCGGAATACGGCACGCGTTCTCAAGGCTCTTCAATTGCTCGCCGAGACGCCTCAACCTCAAAGGAAGAAGGAGGGCTAAAGCTGAGATGGAGAACTTCAATGAGGTAGGAGGCGAGGAGGAGTCATGAGAACTGAAACGATCTCGCTCAGTCAGGTCCGAAAGTCATATGGCCCATTGGTGGCGGTGGATGACATCAGTTTAACGGTTAGTCAGGGAGAGATCTTTGGTCTCCTCGGGCCGAACGGGGCCGGGAAGACAACTTTGATCCGGATGATCATGGATATTATCCGCCCTGACAGTGGAAGCGTGAAAATTTTTGGCCGGCTCTTGCGTGATGAAGATAAAAGCCGGATTGGTTATTTACCGGAGGAGCGCGGACTGTATGCTCGTCAGAAAGTCTTCTCAATCCTCGAGTATTTCGGTCGTCTCAAAGGGCTGGACAAGTCTCTCGCGCAACGACGAGCGGAAGAATGGTTAGCGCGTTTGGGGATGTCAGATCTCAAAGACAAGAAGGTGGCCGAACTTTCCAAAGGTAATCAACAGAGGGTTCAGCTCATCGCCACGCTCGTGTCGGATCCGGAGGTCGTCATTCTGGATGAGCCCCTCTCGGGATTGGATCCGGTCGGGGCGCGTACGGTGACAAACTTGATTCGCGAACTGGCCGCTGCCGGAAAGACCATTGTTCTTTCATCACATCAGATGGAGTTGTTAGAGGCGCTCTGTCAACGCGTGCTGATGATCTACCAGGGCAGAGCGGTTTTTGATGGCGGTCTCGACGAAATCAAGCGTCAATATTCGGATGAAGCTGTCATCGTTCGGGCAGCGGCCGATTACGCGAGCTGTCGCTTCATTGCCCACTATCAGACAATTAATGGGAGCACGAAAATCCATCTCAAGGATGGCGCTCATCCGCAAGACCTGCTGGCCTGGTTGATGGAATCTGGAGTGACCATCGTCTCATTTGAACAGGCGAGCGCCTCGCTCGAGGAGATCTTTATCAAGGTGGTCGAAGAAGAGAAACAATTCGGCGAGGAGCCACAAGTGAGTCCTTCGAGCGCGGTCGCTGTCTAGCGCTGTTTGCCCGAAAACGCCGAACCGGATTTAGAAATGAACAAGATTTTACTGATTGCTCAACGCGAATTTCTGATAGTGACGAAAGAACCCGCCTATCTTCTCTCGTTGATTGGGGTCCCGATCTTGCTGTTCTTGATGGGGGCGGCGCTGGTCATTGTTATGCAACGAGTCGAGGGCAAGCGGGACCGCAATGTCATCGGCGTTCTCGATCATGCCGAAATCCTTGATCTCGAGCTAGCCAAGACAGTGGTGAAAGCTGAGCCTACGCCGTTTTTAGCCGAGGCAGAGCAGACCGGAGTACCCCAATTTAAATCTTACGAAAACCTTGATGAGGGAATGAGGGGATTGCGAAATGCCCAAATAGAAATTTTATATGAGATTGAGCGCGACTATCTGCAGACTGGTGTCATTAAGACTTACACCCGCGGCATGGGGCTTTTCACAGGATTGAATAATACGGGCCTTTCATCATTATCGACCCTTTTGCGCGCCAGCCTCATCCAAAAGACAGCGCCCGATAAAAGTAGAACTGATCCGACATTCGGACACATTCTGGACCGATCACTATATTGGACGGAGGTCAAAGAGATGAATGTGACCAGCGATGGCCGGATGCAGAGAGTCGGCAACAGTCAGCAAGAGGCAGTTCGGCTGTTAATTCCGCTCATGATCGCCGTCATGTTGATTTCCGCGGTTTTCGTTTCATCGGGTTACTTGCTACGCGCGGTCGTTGAGGAGAAGACCAACCGCACGATCGAGATAATTATGACGTCGGTCAAGCCACGCCAGCTGATTTGGGGAAAGATCCTTGGGCTCAGCGGCGCGGCGCTCCTCCAAATGGCAATCTATCTTCTATTAGGCGCCTTCGCCCTGCTCTTTTTGAAGTCAACGCTCGAGATGGCACTGGCGAATTTGGCGATGGCTCTCCTTTTCTCCTCCATCGGATTTCTGTTTTACGCCGGGCTCTTAACCGGCACGGGAATAATCTCCGGCAGCCTCCGCGAGGGATCACAATTGGCGGGCCTCTGGGGCTTTGTTGCCATGTCGCCGCTCCTCTTCATGGGTATTCTATTGAATGAACCAAATGGGTTGGCGGCGCGGGTCCTTTCGTTTATCCCTTTTACTTCAGCGACGACCATGATCTTTCGCTTAAGTATGACGAAGGTTCCTCTCACTGAACAGATCTTGGCCCTGATCATTCTGGCAGTCGTGACATGGTTGTCAGTCCGTGCCGCCGCAAAAATCCTCCACGCCGCGTCGCTCATGTCTGGCAAGCGCCTGAGCTTCTCTCAGAGTTTCAATTGGCTGATTCGAAGTTAATTACCAGAATTTTAAAGTATTGAAGACTTACCATGAAGAAAATTCTCATTATTATCCGTCGTGAATTTCTCATGACGATCACACGAAAAGCTTATTTGATCTCGTTGATCGGAATTCCTCTGCTCATGCTTATCGTCAATGGCGGGTTGAGATCTCTGATCTCTAACTTGGCACGGTCACGGGACCGTACGACAGTTGGAGTAGTAGATCAGGCAGGAATCATAGATTTTAAGTTGGCGAACATTACCGCCAAATCACCCACTCAGTTACCTGAAGGTCGCGTTAGCATCCAACCTTATCAAAGTTTATCCAGCGGGTTACAAGAACTACAGGACGCCAAGCTGGACCTGTTGTGCGTGATTGAGCGGAATTTTATAGAGAAAGGTCAGGTGAAGTTATATACCAGGAACATCTGGGCTGGAGGAGTTCCGCGCGGGATCGATGAATTTCGAGCTTTGTTGCGAGGCAGCTTGGCGCAACACCTGATTGCCGGAGATGGGATCAAAGCGGAGGAAGTGAAGACGGTCATCAATCGTATTAGTAACCCCATGGAACTTAACAGATTTTCCCTGACCGATGAGGGCGAATTGGTGGCGATCAAAAACAGGTGGAGTATCTTCGGACGTTTTCTGGTTCCGTACGGATTGGTTTTGTCATTGACCTTGTCAATCTTTATGTCGGCTACCTACTTATTGCAGGCAACGGCCGAAGAGAAAGAGAACCGAGTTGTCGAGATCATGCTTTCTTCCGTCAAACCGTCAGAACTACTGTGGGGAAAAATTCTGGGATTGGGCGCTGCCGCCATGCTCCAGGTGATGGCCTATATCAGCGTGATGGGAATCGCCGTCTTTTCTGAGGGGAGCTCATTGACGGTCACGGCCGGAGATCTCATTTTATCAGCGGCCTTCTGTTTGATCGGCTACTTGCTTTATGCGGGGATTTTGGCGGCGATCGGCATTCTCGGCGGCAATCTGCATGATAATTCACAACTGGTTACACCGCTGATGATCGTGATGGCAATACCGGTCATGATGGAATTTCTGCTGATTGATGCTCCTAATGGATTTTTAGCTCGGACGCTCTCTTATATCCCATTGACCGCACCGCTCACCATGATCTATCGGCTTGCTCTCTCTAAAGTGCCGATCACAGACATTATTATTTCATTGTCGGTCGTTTTCGGCAGCGCTTATTTGGCCGTCACTGCCGCGGCGAAGATCTTTCGCGCGGCATCGCTCATGTATGGCAAGCGGATTACAGGAACGGAGGTCATGCGATGGTTCCGTGAGGCCTGATCTCTCGGTGTAGTCGAAGAGCAAAATTATCGAGTCATTCTGAAGGAGGAAATTATTTCATGCATGAAATCAACGAACAGGAGCTTTACCAGCAAGAGCATCAGAGTCAGGAAGTGAAACGAGAGCTGAAGCGAGTCGCAGCGCCGCTCTTGATCGGCATCGTTATTTCACTTGGCCTTCCTTTGATCATTGGGGCGAGGGGCGGGGCGGTTCTGAGTGGTGCATCCGCAACAGTGATCTCAATAATTGTTGCGGTGATCATGCTCAGAAAGAGCCAGTATTATGCCGCATGGGCAGTGATCACTTCCGGGGCCTTGCTGATCACCGCCGTGATTATTTCGGCCAGTGTGACCAAAGGCTCTTTCCAATGGCTGATCAATTTCCCCGCGTGGACGGCCGGCCTGCTCTTCTGGCTCTTGCTTCGTGAATGCAAAGGCAGGGGAGGTGGCCTGATGCTAATTTCCTGGTCAATTTTCGTGATGATCGAGACTATTATCTTGGGTTTCTTTATCGGGAAGTTTGCCTAAACGAGCCTTGAACTCAAGATTCCTTAAAGTGGGAGAATCAAGACTATGACGGCAAAGTTAAACTCAGAAATCAAGTCCACAGATACTCCCTGGCTGGTGCTTTCGAAAGCCATTCCTCAAGCGCAACTGAGACTGTTCTGTTTCCCTTATGCCGGAGGCAATGCGCAGGTCTACCGAACCTGGGCGAATAGCCTTCCACGCACCGTGGAGGTCTGTGCCGTGGAAATTCCCGGTCGAGGACGCAGACTTCGCGAACCTGCCCATCATCAACTCTCCAGCCTGGTGGAAGATCTTTATCCTCTTCCGCGAAAGAATACTCCATCCAAATTCGCCATCTTGCTCTCCAAGATCTGATGAGCGGGCGCATTGGTTGGAGATGAATTTCGCATCGACCTTGCTTCAAGGTCGATTAATAGTGCCTGACAATCCGGGCCATTCCGGAGTAACATTGGTTCGTGATCAGAGAACGGGCTTACCAATATCGATTCTATCCCACCGACGAACAGAAACAGGAGTTGGCGCAGGAGTTCGGTTGTGCTCGTTTTGTTTACAATTGGGGATTGCAAACCAAGACTGAAGCGTGGCAGCAAAGACAAGAGAATCTCACTTACGTCGATCTCGCCAACCTGCTTCCTGACCTGAAGAAAGAGAAGTCTTTTCTTGCTGCAGTCAGCTCGGTTGTGCTGCAACAG
>Ga0081539_10002937_pt1 | contig 22445 bp, 16 predicted proteins | sample TabmetS4T2R2_FD_71023 | JGI IMG/M metagenome (GOLD analysis project Ga0081539, IMG submission 71023) | Tabebuia heterophylla rhizosphere microbial communities from the University of Puerto Rico - S4T2R2 | ecosystem: Host-associated > Plants > Roots > Rhizosphere ...
GCCACGATACCCAACGATGCCCGGCACGCCGTTCCAGTTGTTGTCCGCCGTGATCAACCCGGCATTGGCCCAATCCTGAGCGAATGAAAGCGTCTGCGCACTGTTATTAGCCTGGACCAGCAAATAGAACGTCATCCCTGATAAAGCCAGTAAGGATACGATGATTGAACAGCGCCGAACAGTTGATGAAAGAAGATGCCGGCCTCGACCGGCGGCATCCTTCGATTCAATACGCATGGGGGCACCTCAGCTGATAAAGTTCGCCTAACTCAATTTAATAGCGTAAATCTCTGGGCGTGGATCTGACGACTACTCTGGGCCTTGATACTTTTTATAAAAATCAGGGATCAGGCATTAGGGTTCAGGGATCAGGGTTCGGCTCAATCCTGAACAATGAAGCGGCTCGCCGGCTTCTTCAGGAGACCTCTTACTTAACTTGAATTTTATCTTGCTGGAAATTCGGTAGAGAGTGGGGACTCAGTCGAAAGCGCAGTGTACGCATTTTTCTTCTGGTAGTCTAGCGAACTCGTCGCTCCCGGCATTTGCCCGAATAGTATTGAGCAATTATTCAATTACCATCCGGAACGAACTTTTTCTTACTTTTCAAGTTTTTTTAAACTACCCGTTGACAGAACCTGGTCTAACAGGTAAGATCGCGTTTTCGTTTTGACGCGGGGTGGAGCAGCCAGGTAGCTCGTTGGGCTCATAACCCAAAGGTCGAGGGTTCAAATCCCTCCCCCGCAATCCAAATAAAAGAGGCTGAGTCTTTAACTCAGCCTCTTTTATTTTCTACAGCCTTCCGCAGGCTGCCCCCTGATCCCTGACCTTTTTATCAAGATCAGGTCCCTGATCACTCAACCAAAAAAAATGCGGTAATTATCGTCTGGCATCTGCCGCGCAACGAAAGCCGAGGCGTGGTCCCTTATCCTCCGGTCTCGCCCAGACGCGGGTCGTGGTCATCGCGTATTCTTTTGGATAGAAATATGCGCCGCCGCGGACGACCTGGTAAATGCCTTGATAACCGGGCTCTCGCGGCGTCGGCTGGTTACTGCCCGGATAATGGTTGAAGTCGGTGGCGGTCCATTCGGCGACATTGCCGGCGAGGTTGAGAATATCGAAGGGCGATTTTCCACCCAGGTAGGAATTGACATTGCGCGGATGATCGAGGCGCGCCTCTCTGGTATTCGCGTACCCTTCGTTCCATTGTTCGCCCCAGGGATAGAGGTTAACAGGCGCACCGGGCTTTCCCGCATCTTTGCCGCGCGCGGCATACTCCCATTCTTCTTCGGTCGGGAGGCGATATCTCAATCCATCATTCCTCTGGGTGGTGAGCCATGAACAATAATCGACCGCGTCTTGATAGGCGACGCCGGTCACCGGCTCCAGATCGGCATTTGCCGGAGGATCAGTCCCATTCCATCCGACCTCCTGAGGCGCCCTGTGGCCGATAGCTTTAACAAAGACCGCATATTGAGTGTTCGAGACCTCGGTCTTGTCGAGGTAGAAGGTCGAGACGTTCACCAGGTGGGCTGGATAATCATAACTGAAGATCTTGATCCGCAATCCTTTTTCCACGATCTCGTAGTTTCGCTCTTCTTCATTCAGATCCCGTCCCATCATGTAGCTGCCCTCGGGAATCATGGCCATCCCCTCAGGAGCCGGAGGCAATGAGCCGAGGGGGGGTGATTGAGTCTTGGCATCGGCGCCCGTAATGTTGATTGCGCTCGTCTCCCTGGCATCGCGATTTCTCAAAAAAAAACCCGTTGCGGTGATGGCGATGATCAAGACCGCGGCGCCGATCACCCAGAGGAGTTTTGAAGCCCCGGCGGATGAGATCGCCGGCAAGTGCGGTTGCGATTGCGCCTGCGTCGCAGCGGGTCCAATCAAGACCGACGTCGCATGAGGGTCATACGGCTTTCCCGTACCCGACGCCGTCGTGACGGGCTGTATCCTGTCGGTCGGAGGTGAGAATGGCGTCGTGTCCAGATAAGTTTTCGGCGACTCTTCGCCTGCAGCGTCAGCGAACTGCGGATCCAGGGCGAGGATGGCCTTCTTGAACTCAGCCGCCGATTGATAGCGATTCTCCGGTCTTTTTTCCAGCGCCCGCAGAACGAGTTGATCGAGCTGTTGTGGAACTCCCGGATAGAAGGCCGACGGCGGGGGCGGTTCATCGCTCACGTTTTTGCGGCGCAACGAAATATCGGGGTTCGTCTCTGAATCGGGCGAAAACGGCAAACGTCCGGCCAGCATCTCATACAGCGTCACCCCCAGCGAATAGATATCCGACCGTGCATCGAGTTCAGTCAATCCGTAATTCTGCGGCCCCAACACCGCCTCCGGTGACATATATGCGCTGGTGCCCGGCGTCAGTTTCTGAGTCACAAAGCCGCTCCGTTGCTGAACCTTGACGATGCCGAAATCGCTGACTTTGACCGTCGTTGAATCCATCAGCAAAAGATTGGCCGGTTTGATGTCGCGGTGAACTATTCCGACGCGCTCCTCACCTTCCCATCGATACTTGAAATTATGGGCGTAATGCATGGCGTCGAGAGCCTGGATAAACCAGCGGAGGGCGCGTTTGTGCGGAATCGGCCCGGTCTCGTATGAGATGACATCGGCGACGTTCGACATTCGCCTGCCCTGATGCTGATAACCCGGCATGTATTCAAGGATCAGAAAATGCTGATCTCCTTCGAGGGCGAATTGAATCACGCTCACAATATGAGGATGCTTGAATTGAACCTGAATGTTCGCTTCGCGGGTGAAGAGGTCTCGCAGAATGGCTGCTTGTTTTTCGCTCGAGGCATAAGTCGTCAGCGTCTTGATCGCGACCTGCTGTTTGTACTCGGTGAGAAAAGCGCTCTCGGCCAGATAGACCTTGCCCATTCCCCCTTCGCCGACTTCAGACATGATGCGATAACCGCAAACGATTTTGCCGATCAGCTCACTCATTATTTCTTATTTATCTTACCTCCCAGGGCTTCGGCGCGGTGATAAGCCTCCTGAGCCTCTTTCTTACGCCCCGCCAGCTTCCATGCATCACCGAGGGCAATCAAAAACGCGACGTTGTTAGGTTCGAGCTCGGAAGCCCGAGTAAATGATTTGGCGGCATCGTCATAACGGCCCAGTCGGATCAGCGCCAGGCCCAGATTTGAATGCGGACTTGGGTTCTTCGGGTCCAGCTCCGAGGCGAGCTTAAAACTGGCAATCGCCGCATCATACTTCTGCAATTTGGCGTAAGCGCTGCCCAGATTGTTGTGAATGGTCGAGCTCTTCGGCTCCAGCTTGGCCGCGATCTCGAACTCTTCGGCCGCCTCCATCGGGTGGTTGATCGCGAGGTAAAGATTACCCAGGCTGTTCCGCGGGAAAGCCCAGGTCCGATCGAGCGATTGCGCCGTGACGTAGGCGCGGATCGCTTCGTCATATCGTCCCTGCAAGAAAAAGATACCACCCAAATTGACGAAGACGAAAGCGTCCTTCGGCGCCAGCTCAACAGCCTTCCGGCCCTCTTCGTTCGCCCGCACGAAATCTTTCAAATCGGCGTAGATGCGACCCAGGACCGAATGGGCGAGCGGCGAGGTCGGCAAGAGTTGCAATGCTTTCTGGGCGGCCTGTTGCGCCTCGTCCAACCGCCTTTGCACGCGCAAAACGTTGGCCAGCCCCGCGTATGAATCCGCCCAGTCGGGCTGTTTTTCGATCGCCTTCCGGTAGTACTCGATCGCGCGTTCGCGATTTTCGCGGACGCCGGTCCGAAAGTACGCATTGGCGATGTTGTTGTAGACGCCCGCATCAGTCGCCCCGGACTTGATGGCCGACTGGTACTCGCTCACCGCCTCGTCATATTTATTCATCTCGTAAAGCGCATCGGCGCGCCCGCGGTGAGCTTCGGCCGAGCCCCCATCCTGCGCAATAACTTTTTGATACTCGGCCTCTGCGCCGCGATAGTCCTTCACATCATGAAGTGCATCGGCCAACCCCAGGCGGGCATCGATCGATTCCGGGTTGACCGCCAGCGCCTGCCGGTAAGCCTCTGCGGCGGACCGGGGATTGCCTCTCGCCAGCTGATCTTCAGCTTTTAAGATGTGCTCGTCAAAAGCCGTGACCGATTTCGGCACTGTCGCCGGAGTCGGCGCCGGCGTCGTCGCCGGAACGGTTGCCGGGGTCACGGCTGACGGGTTGGCAACGACGGCCGGTAATTTGCCTGAAGCAGGATTGGGTATTCGTCCGGACGCCACCTCAGTCCCACCGATGTCGGCCCGCAGGTCTTTGCTCGCCGGATCCGGACGCAAGCCGGTCACGGCCTGATTCCGATTTGAGTTGCGCACGAGTAACCGCCGCTGTGGACGCTTGGCCTGGACCAGAGGGAGCGGATCGGCATCCACGCCTAAATGTCCGATCTCCTGCGCAATCGTCCATGAGACTAAGAGCAAAGCTGCAGTCGCCCCGCAGAACGCAATTCTGGCCGGTTTAAGATTCATACCGTACCTCATCAGCATCTCGAAATTAACCCTGATAGCCTCGCGCGCCAATTTAACGGGCGATCGCGGCCGATTTATCAGACACGGGGCACAGATGCAGGCATCATACAACAGGGTTGCTTGGCTTTGACAGTTCAAACGGGCAGAGAACCCGTCTGCGGAATGCGAATTGCCGGAATTGACGAGGTTGAGTTTTCGGATGAGGTTAATTGAATTGGCAATCCGTATTCCACAATCATGTATCAGTTGACACACCTACTGACCCAACGTATGATGCGAGCCTTGAATGTTATTGAGATTAGAAGAGCTACTGGCGACTGAATTAACAGCCTCAACCGTTGCGATAACAACGTTTAAAGCAGCAGCATAGGAAGAAGCAAGCAGAAAATATGCTCGGCGGATATATTGGTGAAGTTTGCCAGCGTGGACTTAATAGTTTAGTCCGACAGCTAGTGCGCCTCAATCCGAATCCGAACCTGCTCTCGGTGATCGGATTGGGTATCAATATTCTTGCCGCATTGTTCTATGGTTACGGCCAGTTCTTTTATGCCGGTCTGGTCATGATTTTTGCCAATATTTTCGATATGTTGGACGGGCGTGTGGCGAGATTGACAGGTCGCGTGACCAAGTTCGGAGCCTTCCTCGATTCCAGTTTGGACAGGTTCTCGGATATGGTCGTATTTCTCGGTATCATCATTTTCTACTCCCGCGATACTGAATACCACAGCACGCTCTACGCTGCCCTGACGGGCGCGGCACTGATTGGATCGGTCATGGTCAGTTATACGAGCGCGCGCGCCGAATCGCTCATCCCCAAATGCGATGTCGGCTTTTTGCGGCGGCCTGAAAGGGTCGTCTTATTGATTCTTGGTTCACTCACGGTCTGGCCTGCAACGTCACATCCGTTGCTTAACAAGATGCCGGCCACCATCTGGTTGATGGCGGTGCTGTCATATTGGACGTTCCTGCATCGGCTCTATCACACCTGGCGGCAGATCCGCGAGCTGGAGAACCAGGAGACGGCGATCACATCGGAAGCAGTTAAAGCTCAGGACAAGAAGCAACTGCGTCTCGGTCATGATCCCGCTTGACAATTCGAGGAGTATTCGGTCTTCGATTTTCATTCTCAGTCGGTAACTGGTCGCTCATGGCTCTGATCGGGATCTGAGCTGCCGTTGACAGACTGGAGAGTGCAAGTTTGCCCCAATCTAAATCATAAAATATGTCAGACAAACCTTCGCCAAGTTCGATGATTTGCCCCTGCTGTGGCCGGATTCGCGAGATCTCTGCAACTGAATGCGCCTCTTGCGGCGCACGACAGGTCGGAGACCCGCTCGCTCCACCCGATATCTTGATGCCCAAGCTGGGCCCGGCTTTTGCCGCCTTCTTCTGCGCCATCTCCGCAATCGTCGTCTTTCTTCTAACGTGGATCTTCATCAACGATATGAAGGTTGGACGCGCGTTGCTGGTCTCGGCGCTCGGCAGCAGCACCAAGTTCACACAAAGTCTGCTACAAATAGATGGCAACTTGCCGTATTATCGAATCTACAGCTACGATGCTTATCGACTGGCATTTCTCTTTTCGTTCGGATTGATCCCCTTCTCGATCGGGGGGATCTGGCTGGCGCGGCGCGCCACGCGCCTGGCGAAAATCGATCCCGCACGTTTCGGCGGATTGTCGTTGGCCAAAGTTTCACTGGCCACGTCAATCGGTCTGCTGGTTATTTTCAGCGCGGTGATGGTCACCGCGATTCCCGGAGCGATCGAAAGAGGCCGCGCTCAACGGATGGCAGCGACTCGCGCATTGATGTACGAATTACATCAACAGGCATTACAACGATATTACAAAGAGTATGGCAGCTACCCTCAGGATCTGTTCGATCTCTCGCGGGTCAGCGCCGATTCGGCGCCGCAGGCCGATTACTGGCAACATAGTTTCAGCTATATTCCGACCGGCGTCATCGCCTCTAAAGGCAGCGCCGTCAGCTTCAGCAACTATAAACTCGTCTCTGCCGGACCCGACGGCAAGTTCGGCACTGAGGATGACATCACGATGGTCGATGGCGTCATCGTCAATGGATCATCAGACAGCGATTTGCCGACAACATTGCTGACACCGGAGAAACCACGGCAGTAGTAGCTTGATCTATCTTTACAACTAACCGCGGCCTCAAGTTGCGTGCCCTCCGGCTAATTCAGCTTGAGGCCGTTGTTGTTGGGTTACCCTCGATCTTTCAAGACACACACACACATGCGTCCTAACTTGTTCGTTAGACTAATTAACAAAATTCGCGGACGTGATCCTGTAGCGGAATATTATGCCTGGCTCGTCAAATTCGGTCGCATCACTGAAGGGCGCATTCTGGATCTTAAACAGGACGACACAGGAGCCACGATCTTTTATAAATACAAAATCGCGAATGTCGACTATGAGACTTCGCAGACACTCAATGTGGATCAACTAAATCGAAGTAACGAATATGTTCCCGGCGCCAGCATCACCGTCCGATTCGACCCGAAGAATCCGGGCAGTTCAGTCGTACCATGACAGTTTCGAGCATTCGGCTTTCGGACTTCAGCTTTCAGTTTTCAGTCTTCAGTTGACTGTTGATAATCAATGAAAATAACCGCCAACAGTCAACTGAAGACTGAAAACTGAAAGCTGAAAACCATTCTTATGTTCCGCAAAATTCTAATCGCCAATCGCGGTGAGATCGCCGTGCGTTTAATCCGGGCTTGCCGTGATCTGGGCATTTCACCGGTCGCTGTCTATTCCGAGGCTGATCGTCATGCTCTGCACGTTCGCCTGGCCGACGAGGCATACTTCATTGGCGAATCTCTCGCAGCCCAGAGCTATCTGGACGGCGAAAAGATCATCAACGCCGCCCGCCAATCGGGTGCCGAGGCGATCCATCCCGGCTATGGATTTCTTTCCGAACGGGAATGGTTCGCCGACGCGGTCGAACAATCCGGAATCAGCTTCATCGGCCCATCAGCGGCATCGATTGAATTGATGGGCAATAAAACAAATGCCCGCATCGCGGCCGAGAAAGCCGGCGCGCCGATCGTTCCCGGCACCACGCGGTCGCTGACCGACGCGGCCGCGGCGCGCATGGTTGCGGCCGAGATCGGATATCCCGTCATGCTCAAAGCCGCGGCCGGCGGGGGTGGCAAAGGGATGCGGGTGGTGCGCTCGGCCGATGAGATCAGCTCGGCTCTTTCGATGGCGAGCGCGGAAGCGCAGTCTGCCTTCGGCGATCCGTCGGTCTATCTCGAGAAGTTCATCGAGCGCCCGCGACATATCGAGATCCAAATCGTCGCCGACAAGTTCGGAAAGGTCATTCATCTGGGCGAGCGCGAGTGCTCCATCCAGCGCCGTCATCAGAAAGTGATCGAGGAATGCCCCGCGAGCTTTGATGACCCGGACCTGCGCGCGCGGATGGGCGCGGCGGCAGTCAAGATTGCGCGCGCCGCCAACTACTATAGCGTCGGCACGATCGAGTTTCTGGTCGATGAGCAGAGAAACTTCTACTTCCTCGAAATGAACACGCGCTTGCAGGTCGAGCATCCCGTGACCGAGTTGGTCACGGGCATCGATCTGGTGAGAGAACAGATCCGGATCGCCGCCGGCGAAGAGTTGACGATCGAACAGGAAGCCGTGAGATGGGAAGGCTCGGCCATTGAATGCCGCATCTACGCCGAAGACCCCGATCGCAATTTCCTGCCGTCGCCCGGCAAGATCACAAGATTGCGGACGCCATCGGGTCCCGGCGTCCGTGATGACAGCGGCGTTTATGAAGGATGGGAGGTTCCGATCTATTATGATCCGATGATCTCAAAACTGGCGACGTGGGGAGCGACCCGGGCCGAGGCGATCGCGCGCATGAAACGAGCCCTCAGCGAGTACTATGTCGGCGGCATTCGGACGACGATCCCTTTCTTCGAAGCAGTGCTCAATGACCGGGAGTTCCAATCCGGTGAGATCGACACGAACTATATCGCCAGATTTCTCGAACGCCGCAAGGCGGCGGGGGAATCACCAAATGGAAAGATCGACGAGCAGATTGCCGCGGCCATCGTCACGGCATTGAATTTGGCCAAGCAGTCCAAAGCAAACGCCGGTGCGGCGGCGAAACCTGAGGAACGCGTGAGCAAATGGAAGATGGCTGGGCGGATTGCGGCATTGAATAATTCCCGATAGACATCACGTCAGAGGAGTTAGAGGTTGTCGAGTTTGGAGAAAAACATGCGTGCCCTGTTATTAACCAGTATGTGTCTGTTCCTGACTCCTGCAGCCTTCGCTCAACCGCCGTCCCCTTCGCCGCCACCGCCGGCAGTCGCCGGACAGTCCTCTGCACAGTCTGGCGCACCGGTTCCGGTACCGGAGCCGAGCGAAAAAGCCCGAGCGTATTATCGCAGCGGAATCGTGCTCTGGATCATCAGCACGATCTGGGAATGGCTGGTCGCGGCTCTCTTTCTCTTCACCGGGTTCTCGGCGCGAATCCGCATCTGGGCGCAGATCATCGGCAAAAAATGGTTCTTCGTTATCGGCATCTACTTCGCAATCTTTGCAGTGGTCAATTTTCTGATCGATCTTCCGCTGGTCTATTACGCCGATTTCGTTCGAGAGCATGCCTATGATCTATCCAATCAAACACTGGGCAAATGGTTGAGCGATTCGTTCAAGGCTCTCTTGTTGAGCGTGGTCTTCGGGTTCCTCTTTCTCTGGGTTCCCTATCTGCTGCTCAAGAAGAGCCCGCGCCGCTGGTGGTTATACACGGGCCTCTTGGCGATTCCGTTTCTCCTCCTCATTATTTTGATCCAACCGATCTGGATCGATCCGCTCTTCAATGAATATGGGCCAATGAAGAACAAAGAACTCGAAATGAAGATTCTGGCCCTCGCGGAACGCGCCGGGATCGAAGGCGGGCGCGTCTTCGAAGTCAACAAGAGCCAGGATACAAAGGCTCTCAACGCCTATGTCACAGGCTTTGGAAATACCAAGCGGATCGTCCTCTGGGATACTACTATCGACAAGCTTGATGAGGATGAATTGCTCTTTGTCATGGGACATGAAATGGGTCACTACGTGCTCGGCCATGTCTGGCAGACAATTCCCTTCTTTGCCTTGCTCATGATCCTGACGCTCTATGCCATTCATCGGACCGCCGGATGGCTGATCAAGAAATATCATCGTCGTTTCGGCTTCGACGAGCTCTCGGATGTCGCCTCACTGCCGTTGATCATTTTGTTGTTCAGCGTCTATTTTTTCATCGCCTCGCCTTTTGCCCTGGCCTATCGGCGTTACACTGAACACGAGGCGGATCGCTTCGGTTTGGAGATAACGCAAGATAATCGCGCCGCAGCGGCGGCCTTCGTCAAACTACAGACTGAGAACTTGGCCGTGCCGCGGCCCCATTGGCTGATCAAAGTGTGGCAGGCGAGCCATCCGCCTCTCGGTGAGCGGATTGACTTCAGCAACGAGTATCGTCCCTGGGAAAAAGGTGCCCCCTTAAAGTATGGCGCGCTTTTCAAAAGCTCAAAGCCGATCAGATAAGCGCAGGAGAACCAAAGAGTGAAACTCGAGCTCGAAATTGACGGGCAATTGATGGAAGCGGTCTTCAGCATCGCGGAGGGGAACGCGCAACTCATTCACGATGGGAAGACCTATGAGGCCGGCGTGAGCGAGCCCGAGCCGGGCGTCTTCGTCGTCGTCTTCAACAACCGCGTCTTCGTCTGCGTCGTCGAGAAATTACCGGACGGCAAGACCGAGATCACGATCAATGGCCGCCGGATGTCGGTCGCGGCCCGCGACCGGAAGCAGTTTCGCGGCAATGCCGGCGCCGCCGGCGGCGGCTCTGGACGCGTCATCCTGGCCGCGCCAATGTCCGGTAAAGTCGTGCGCGTCCTGCTGGCTGTCGGCGACGAAGTGGCCGCGCATCAAGGCGTGCTGATCGTTGAAGCCATGAAGATGCAGAATGAAGTGCAATCGCCCAAGGCGGGCAAAATCGCCGAAATCCGCGTCAGCGAAGGACAAGCAGTCAATTCCGGAGAGACGCTGGTCGTCATCGAGTAGGGCAAGCCTCCATTGATCACGATCTTCTCCGGTGAGAGTGCTCCAAAAGTCTTCTTGAACATAAAAAGAGGGTCCATCAGGGAGTTTCAAGAACTCATCAAGAACCTTGATCGTTGATGATCTCTTGAAACTCCGTGACGGACCCTCTTTTTACCTCACCACTGCCGCAAACCTCACTAACTACTCACGATAAAACTAACTAGAAACTCTTCCGAAACATGACCAAAAGCATAAGAAAGATAATTGCTAAGGTTGCCAGTTGACCGACACTTGGTGCATCAAATTCTACCCCGTACATGATCACCCTCCCGTTCTTTATCGCCGCAGGCACCATTTAATTGCTAATAACCGACGATGGCCTCTGCCACCGCCCCTCTATCACCACCACACCGACTAGCACCTCATCGTGGGTTTCAATATGTATTTAAAATAACGACCGCCGATCCCGCAAAAGAGCGCACAGTGTTCTCCCCCTCCTCCGCGCCCTTCTGCGGTATCTTTGGTATTCAATGAATCTTCACCAGGTAGCCCGAGTTTTGATGATGAGTAAGATCATTCAATACTGCCCATGTGATTGAGCCTTGAATGTCTGCTCACTCTCACAACCATCGTTCTGCCAAACGTAATTTAGCTCAGCCAGGTCCTAATTGCTGCTAGGTCTGTCACAAGAGGTTTATGAGGTTGGTCACAAGAAGTAATTGGCAATTTAATAACAGGCGATGACAAATACGGATTCTATCCGCTTGTCATCCGATTTAAATGTTCAAGATTCAGATAGCGCTTCAGATGCTGGAGAATAAGGCACGGATAGCCGCGGATAATCTGTGCTCTCAAGATACATTCAGCTGAAATGAACGATAGTTAATTTGTATTCTTTTAATAAGAATTGATTGGCTGTGTATTTCAACTTGCTGAGCTGAGTCTGCTCAAAAAAAAACCACCGCAGAATCTGCAAAAGAGCGCACAGTGTTCTCCCCCTCCTCCGCGCTCTTCTGCGGAATCTGCGGTGTTCAATGACCCTTCAACAGGTAGTCCGAGTTTTGCTGAGGAAAGCCTATTCCATCTAGCTAGGCCCATCTGATTGGGCCTTTAATGCCCATCTCACTCTCATATCTATCGCTCTGTCACGTGTAATCTACCGTGATTGAGCTCAAATAGCTGCGAAGTCCGTCACAAAGGGCCTGTGAAATTGGTCACACTATCCTTGATTCAATCAAATCGGCGCATTTGGCGTTGTGACCAGCGAGAAAAGCCGGGACCGGCGAAGCGCATAAAACGTCGAGATCATTTCATGAGCCTTGCCGGTCCCGGCTTTTCACTGAGACTGATCGATGTCCACGTTCACCTAACATCTTCTCGCCAGAGCCTGCTGATCGCGAATCGTGATGCGGTAATTGCGATCGACCGAGATATAGCCGCGCTCTTTGTAAGAGACAATGACCTTATTGATATGTTCGCGCGAGGCTCCGATGAGGGCGGCGATGTCGCTCTGAGTGAGACGAATGCCGACGTGAATCTCTCCGTTCGGCTGCAGTTGGCCGTACTGGTCGGCGAAGGCGAGGATTTGGCGTGCGACTCGGCCTTCGACCGATTGAGTGGCGAGCGTTTGGATCTTCTCGTTGGCGTGGCGCAAGCGGGTCGCCAGAATGCAGGCCAGATTATAGGCGAGCATCGGCATCGTCATCAGGCAGCGCTGAAAATTGAGACGATCCAGCCAGAGCAAAACCGAGCTCTCAATCGTGACGACGCTGGCCGAACGAACGGCCTGACCGAGCGCGCTCATTTCGCCGATGATCTCACCCGGACCCAGAATCGCAACGATAACATCGCCTCCGTCTTCCTGTTCGATGTGAACTTTCACCGTCCCGCTGAGAATTAAATAGGTGACTTCACCCACCTGCTCGGCAGTCATCAATGTCGTATTAGCGGAAAAAGATTTGCGGTGAATCAAGCCGCTCAACTCACGCAGATTGTCCTGGGCCAAATTGCGGAATAACGGAATACTAAGTTCACCCACATCAACATTGATCAATTCACCATTCTTCATAACCTACTTACCTTCCTGAAATTCAACCCTATTTCTGATTATGTACCAGTCAATTAAGATTAAGAATAATAACGCGTATCACACACAGCGATAGAGTCATACGAAAGATCCAAAGGCTTTGGACTCTTTCTGCATCGTCCGCTTCGATGCTGACTTCCCGCCGGTGATGTCATGGGGGAGATAATATTCGAAAGAATTGCCTCTCCACCAAAGCGCCCAACTCTCGAGAATAAGCTGAAATTACTTGGCACCTTCCGGAGTAAGTTATTCTCTAAATACTATCGATTCGGGGCCGGGGAACGGAGGGGCAGGTATCGGTAATTTTACTTCATGAGCGAGGTTGTTGCCGATCCACCTGCAAGGAACTTGAGCAATGCGACATTAAATTCCGTTGATTTCTCGATCTGAGGCACATGTCCGCATTTATCGATGATCACCTTCTGTGCGCCCGCAATATCATGGGCGAAAGCTTCGCCCATGGCGAGCGGCGTTAAACCATCCTCTCGCCCCCAGCTCACGAGAGTCGGCGCTTTCACGGCTTTTACTTGGTCGTCGAGGTAATCCTCGCCGCGCATCATTGAATCAATGAACAAATTGATGGTGTAACCGTCACCTCTCTTGAGCTTTCCGGTAAAAGCCTGCTCAATGAAAGCATCGGTCAACATCGCCTTATTATAGAATACCGCATCAAACAAACGTTTCATATCCTTGGTCGTCGCCGGATTGAGTATGCTATACAATTCCTTCGGTAGTTCCGGCGCACCCAGGCGTTTTGGCGTGTAGCCGGCGGCGCTGACCAGGACAAGCTTGTCGATCTTCTCGGGATAGGCGATGGCGAAAGCCGCGGCAGCCCACCCGCCAAGTGAATTACCGACGACGGTCGTTTTCTCAATTCCAAGCTTCTTGCAAAATTGATTGAGAAAGTCGACCAGCGTCGCGACGCGATAGTTCATGATCGGCTTGTCGGATTTGCCAAAACCGATCTGATCCGGCACATAGACGTGATACTTTGAGGCGAGCGCCGGAATGGTCGGCATCCAATTGGTCGCGTCGCCACCGAGGCCATGCAACAAAATGACGTTCGGTCCTGAGCCTGCCTCCAGGTAATAAATCTTCTGGCCATAAATTTCAATCTCTTTCGAGGCCGGCGTGGCAATCGATTGAGACCGGGCCGCCGTTGTCAGCGTCAGTGCGAGCAAAAGGACAGAACATAGAGTTTGAAGCTTCTTCGTCATCACTGTTCCTCCATTGTGACAGGCAATTTAGGACCGGCAGGACCGGATTGAGAAACTAATCTTAATGCAGAAGCGAATGTACCACACCCGAGTATGAGAAAAAATGCCGCCGCCCCGCTCAGCCTCGGCAGTTTATAATCGATGTATCATTAAATCGACCTAATGCGAAGAGAAGGAAAGAGAGGAGGTGAAGGCCGCGACAAAAGCCGGGAGGCAGCTGACGACTTGAACTTTAATCGCGGCTCTGTTACTTTCTCCTCCTTGAATTTATAAGGGTAATCACCACACAGAGATTTAAGACTTAGATTTTGGAGGAAAGCAGGATCAGTAATGGCTTTAGCAAAGGAAGCTAAAAATAATATTATCACGCTGTATAAGACACACGACACAGACACGGGTTCTCCGGAAGTTCAGGTGGCTCTGCTGACTCAGCGTATCACTGAGTTGACGGAGCATTTCAGAACGCACGCGAAGGACAATCACTCGCGTCGAGGCTTGTTCAGGCTGGTGAATCAGCGTCGGAGCCTTTTGGATTACCTGAAGCGTCGTGACATCAATCGTTATCACGACTTAATCAAGCGTCTGAGTTTGAGAAAGTAAGAATGGTTGAAGAGCTGGCGGCCTGACCGAAAGGGAGGCCGCTTTCGTTGTGCAGCCGAACGTGACGGCACGTGATTCCCACACCAACCGCAGAAGACGCGAGTTGGCCCGCCACCAGGCGCATCGGGAAGACGACGAACACATCCGGCGATGAAATTTACCGCCCCGAAAATCGCACGGATGTCCTCAGCGCCATCATCAATCCAGGCTGCCCTGTCTGAACAAATTCGGATTGAACACTAGCGTGAACGATAGTTCTGAGAATTCCGACGGAATCACGAATTTATTTCTGCATCCGAGCCACGGCAGCACGTTGCGCATTGATGGCGTGACGTGGGTTTGTGGCTTTTTGTCGTTGAGAAGCCGTCAGAGCATTGAACCGACACCGGCCGGCGCCGCGCAGGAAGCTGCGGTTGTTGAAATTGGCCGACCGTGTCTGTAGTTGGCGGCTTTCGTTGTTGAGAGGAGAAAAGAGAGATGTTTTTGAAACAAGCAATTAACCTTGGCGGTCGTGAGTTCACAATTGAAACAGGCCGTATCGCAAAACAGGCTGACGGCGCAGTTCTCGTCAGCCAGGGTGAGACGATCGTACTCGTGACGGCTGTTTCCGAACGTGAACCGAAGGCGGGGGCGGGTTTCTTCCCGTTGACTGTGGATTATCGCGAGTACGGCTATGCCGCGGGGCGCATTCCCGGCGGTTATTTTAAGCGCGAAGGTCGTCCGACCGAGAAAGAGATTCTGACCTCACGTTTGACGGATCGTCCGATCCGTCCGCTCTTCCCGGACGGTTACCAGCATGAGACGCAGATCATCTCGATGGTGATCTCGGCGGATGACGAGAATGATCCCGATGTCCTTTCGATCACCGGAGCATCCGCGGCGCTCTATTTGTCGGATATTCCATTCTACAATCCAATCGCTGGGGTCCGGGTCGGCCTGGTCGAGGGCAAATACGTCGTCAATCCGACCTATGACCAGCTACGTCAGTCGCAACTCAACTTGATCGTCGCCGGCAGCGAAGAGGCGATCGTCATGGTCGAAGCCGGCGCCAAAGAGGTCAGCGAGCAGGTCATGATCGAAGCGTTGATGTTTGCGCACGGCGAGATCAATAAGCTTTGTCAGTTACAGCGTTCAATGGGCGAAGCCCTCGGCATTCAAAAACGCGAATACATTCCGAAGCAGATCAACGAAGAAATATTTAAGGAGCTCGAAGAGAAGTTCGCGGCCGAATTGCGCGAAGCTCTCGACGTCTCGAACAAGAGCAAACTGGAGAGCTACCAGACGATCGACGACCTCAAGAAACGCGCGATCGAGAGCTATCCCGAAGAAGAGCCGGAGAAGCGCGCTGAAGCGGGTGAAATCTTCGACAATTTAAAAGAGCGCATCTTCCGCGACGACATTCTGAACAATCGCCGCCGGCCCGATGGCCGCAGATTTTCGGAGATTCGCCCGATCTCCCTCGAAGTCGGGTGGTTGCCGCGCACGCACGGTTCGGGATTGTTCACTCGCGGTGAGACGCAGGCGCTGGTCACGGCGACGCTCGGCACTTCGCAGGACGTTCAGTACGTCGACAGTCTGGAGACGGGCGAATACAAACGCCGGTTCATGCTCAATTATAACTTCCCGCCCTTCTCCGTCGGCGAAACGGGACGCGTCGGCAGCCCCGGACGCCGCGAGATCGGACACGGCGCGTTGGCTCAGCGGGCGCTGGAAGCCGTGGTTCCCGGCGAGGAAGAATGGCCTTACACGGTACGGATCGTCTCCGACATCACCGAATCCAACGGCTCGTCATCGATGGCGACGGTTTGCGGCGGTGCGCTCGCGCTGATGGATGCGGGCGTTCCGATCAAGGCGCCGGTCGCGGGAGTCGCCATGGGTTTAGTGATGGAGGATAAAAAGTTTGCGATCCTGACCGACATCGCGGGCGCCGAGGATCATTACGGCGATATGGATTTCAAGGTCGCGGGCACACGCGAGGGGATCACCGCGTTGCAGATGGACATCAAGGTCACCGGGCTGAACACGCAGATTCTGGCCGACGCCCTCGAACAGGCGCGCAAGGGCCGCCTCTACATCCTCGACAAAATGGAGGAAGTCATCTCGGAACCGCGCGCGGAGATCAGCAAGTACGCGCCTCGCATCATCACCCTCCAGATTCCGGTCGATAAGATCCGCGACGTCATTGGCCCCGGCGGCAAGGTCATTCGCGGCATTCAAGACAAGACCGGCGCCAAGATCGACATCTCCGATGACGGCAAGGTCACGGTCGCGACCCCGAGCGGCGAAGCCGCCGACATCGCATTGCAGATGATTCGCGATCTGACGGCCGAAGCTGAAGTCGGCAAGACCTATCTCGGCACCGTCTCGCGAATCGTCGATTTTGGAGCTTTCGTCGAAATATTCCCAGGCCTCGATGGATTGTTGCACGTCTCGGAGATCGCCGATTACCGTGTCCGCGATGTCCGCGATGAACTGAAAGAAGGCCAGCAGATCCTCGTCAAATGCATCGGAGTTGAAGGAAACAAGGTTCGCTTGAGCCGCAAAGCCGTGCTCAAAGAGGAGAAGAGGGCCAGGGGCGGAAACCACTAAAAAGGTGGAAGGATGAAAGAATAAGGAGGGCAGAGGAAGAGCAGGAGAAAGGCCGGAGGATGAAGGATAAAGTGGAAAGAGGAAGAAAGTCTTTGATAAAAAGGCAAAGTTCCGCACTTCATCCTTCGTCCTTCATCCCTCACCCTTCTTTTCCTCTGCCTTTATTCTTCATCCTTCTACCTTCTTGATTGACGGAGACAGACCATGAGACTTCCCATCAGCTTAATTCTAACTGTATGTTTTACAATCTCGGGTGCCCTGCTCCTTTCAAAGAAGGTTGAAACTCAGACTGAAACTCAAACGAAACCGGCCACAGAACTCAAAGACCCGCGCGAACGTCATCTGGACAATATCAAGCAATTGACGTGGGAGGGCGAGAACGCCGAAGCCTATTTCTCGCCTGACGGCAAGAAGCTGATCTTTCAGCGGGCGGCCAAAGCGGACGGTTGCGACCAGATCTTTTCGATGAATATCGACGGGTCTGATCTGAAAATGCTCTCGAACGGTCAAGGTAAGACGACCTGTTCCTATTTCACTCCGGACAATAAGTCGATCGTCTATGCTTCGACATTCAAGGCCGCAGAGACCTGCCCGCCAAAACCCGACTACTCGCGGGGCTATGTGTGGGCGCTCTTCCCCGGCTTTGACATCTATCGCGCCGACCTCAATGGATCGAACGCCAAGCCGTTGACGACGACTGATCGTTACGATGCCGAAGCGACGATTCGGAAAGACGGCATGATCGCGTTCACCAGCCTGCGGGACGGCGACCTGGACATCTACACCATGGACAAGAACGGCCAAAATGTGAAGCGGTTGACGAACGAGTTGGGATATGACGGCGGGCCTTTCTGGAGCGCTGACGGTAAGCAGATCGTCTATCGCGCCAATCACCCCGAGACGGAGAAGGAGAAGGAAGATTACCTGGCGCTGCTCAAGGACAATTTGATTCGTCCCACGACCCTGGATCTGTGGGTCATGAATGCCGACGGTTCAAACAAGCGCCAGATCACAAAGATGAAGAAGGCGAGCTTCGCCCCGTACTTCTTCCCGGATGACAAACACATCATCTTCTCGTCGAATTTGGATGATCCGAAAGGACGGAACTTCGAACTCTACATGATCGGTGTCGATGGCAACGGACTCGAACGCGTCACTTTCAACGACACATTCGATGGATTCCCCATGTTTTCACCCGATGGAAAGAAGATCGTCTTCTGCTCCAACCGCAACGCGGCCAAACAGGGCGATACCAATGTGTTCATCGCCGATTGGAAACAATAAGTAAGGAAGAATGGAGGAAGGATGAAGGAGGAAGGTGGGAAAAAGATTTTCTTCTTAATCCCACCTCACCCCTCATCTCTTCTTCCTCCTTCCACCTTTATTCCTTCATCCTTCTTGCTTATCCGATCTTGATTCCGATGCTTTGCAAGAACTTGGTGGGCTTTTCTCCGCCGATCAGAGCGAAGACATAGTCGTTTTTGATTCGTTCGGTCTCTTTGGCCGTCTTGGGGTCGCGTTCGCGCGCGCTCATCAAGAGGACCTCATCGGGTGTGATCTCTTTGACTGTCTGTCCGAAGTAAGCTTTGATGTGGCCTTCATCGATGCCTTCGTAAACCATCATCTTGTTACCGAGCTTGAGATCCCCTTTGAAATTGCTGCGGATGACGAGCGAGACGACATTGTTACGCCAGCCTTCGATCCTCGTGCCGTCTTCCGAACGGTAGGCCGCCAGATCGATGGCGGCTTCAACCGCCGAGTTCCCTGCCCCCACAACGATGATGTGTTTGCCGACATAATCGTTGGGATCGGTCAGCTTATATTTCACCTTCTCGTCTTCATAAGCCGGCTGCGGCTGGCTGATATATTTGGAGCCGCATTGCTGGCAGAATTTGTCGTTTCCGACACGCTTGACGCCGCACCTGTCACAGAACTCCATCAAGACCAGGTCACTCGGAGTGACGGTGATCTTGAGGTCCTCGCCGGGGACATTCAAACGCATCGGAGTTCCGCGGTTGCCGATCGCCAGAATGACGCGGCGGACGCGGTAATTCATCTTCTGCTTCGTCCTGTCCTGTTCCGTTTCGACGAGGAAGAGGTCGCCGTCGGGTTTCACATTCTTGCAGCTCTCGTACTCGTTGATCACCAACCCATTCGATTTCACCGTCTGCATCCACGATCCGATCATGGCTTCTTTGACCCCGCCGGCGCCTTCAAGCTCGATGCCGCCCTTCACCGGTTGATCGACCGGGTTAAAGAAGACATATTTGCCCGCCTGATACGTCTCCTGGATCGTAGCGACAACCTGGTCCTGCTCGATGGCGATATATTTTAGGCCGCGCTGTTTCGCGAGGGCGGTCGCCGACAGTCCGGCCGGACCGATCCCGATGATCGCGACATCATACTCGGCGTTGCCGCTGCCATTGCCGTTGCCGTTGCCGTTGCCGTTATGCCCGTTCTGCTGCAAATCTTCGGCAATGTAATCGATGACCGCGCCGCCCTCGTTGATCGCGTTCTTGATCAGCGGGACTCCGGAGACATCGCCGATCAAATAGATTCCGGGCATATTGGTCATGAATTTTTGATCACGTTTCGGGACCTTACGCTCGGGAACCTTCTTTGTCGTATTGACGACAAAACATGATTTGGGAACTGTCGGGCATTCAACCTCGCAACTGGTGTCTTCCATACACTGTTCGACCGCGACGGTCGTGGCCTTGCCGTTGACGATGGCGAGCACATCGTGAGGGCAGGCATCGACGCAGGCGTGGCAACCGATGCAGGTGGTGACGTTGATCACCGGATGCGGGTAAAAAGGCCCTTTCGGGTCAAGGACGGTCGGCGGCGGCTCAATGTCCTGTGGTTTATCGGAATCGTATTTAGCCTCGACCTCGGTCATGGCTCCGATCACTCGACCGCGCCTCTGCCTCGTGTCGATAATGATCAAAGCGATCCCGAAGGCCAGGGTGATGATTCCCAATCCCATCCATCCAGGCCATGGCAGAGCACCATAGCTGACCGGAATTCGTATTGCGAAAGCCATGACCAGCAAAATCGTGAGGAATATTGCGGTGATGATCAAATGTGAACGTTTCATCGCTATTATCTCTCAAGTGAGGATGTGAGGATCGGATTGAAGTGGTTGAAATTCACTCTTACTTTCTTCAAATTTCGACCGTCAACAATCAACTTCATCGCTTGAGTGCCAATGATCAGTTGATTGTGAAGTCAGACAGCAAGGGGCGATTGTCCCGCCGCCGGGATCTCGCATAAATCTTCGGACCATGCCCTATTTTAGCTTATGCTCTCTTACGAATATCACTCTTCAGTCCGCCATTCACCGCATCGATCACCACTTCCGCATTGGTCACCCGCTGGAATGATTCGAAAGCCGCATACTCAATCGCTGCAATCAGTCCCGAATGCAGCCCGCGCGCACCCGTGCCGCGCTTCAAACTACGCTCAACGATATGATTAATGGCCGCCTCGGTGACAGTCAACTGCAAACCCTCAACTTTGAACTCACGGACAAATTGCGGCAGAACATTGTCGAGCAGAATGCGCCGCAGGGTCTCGGTCGGAAGCGATTGGAATCTGACGATGCGTGCGAAACGGCCCATCAATTCGGGCAAAAATCCATATCGCTGAAAGGTCTCGATCTCTTCCAAAACCTGTGACTGCCGGCCCTCTCCACTGACCTCTCGCCCGCGAAACCCGATCGACTTGCTTTCGTTTTTAAGCAACTCGTCCATTCCCGAAAAAGTGCCGCAGGCGATGAACGGCAGATCGCGCGTGGAGAGCGGGGCGCGTTGGCCGTAAGCCGAATAGCCATAGTCCATCGGGACCATGACATCGGTGCCCTCGATGATCTTGAGCAATTCGCGCTGCACGCCATATCCGGAGACATCTTTCGTCGTGCCCTCGCCGGCAAACCGTGAATTGCTGGTCGAAGAGGCGAGCTTATCAAATTCATCAAGACAGACGATTCCGCAAGAAGCCATGAGCAGATTGCCTTCGGCCGCATAGACGAGCCTGGTCAGGATCGTATTGACGTCATCGCCGATATAACCGCTCTCCGTAAAGCTGGTGATGTCGACGATCACCGTCGGCAACTGGAAAATCTGTTGAAAGAGCAATTCGACCAGAAAGGTCTTCCCGCATCCGGTCGGCCCGACCATCAAAGTATTCTGTTTCGGCGGCAGTTGACGGCGATTCTCATTCTGAAGATGTAACCGTTTGAGACGACGGATGTGGCGATAGGCCATCAGTGACAACGCACGACGCGGTTCTTCCTGGCCTTTATAGCCTAGTTGCTCCAAGCGGTCGGCGATCTCCGGCGGCGCGATCGTCGGCAAGCCGTGAATGAACTCACGAAAGCTCTCGCGGTCGCGTTCCGAAGAGTCATAATATTCCTGATTGTCCTCATCGGCCGAATAATTCACACGCTCTCCTTCTCCTTCGCATTACTTTTGTTTCTCCATCCTTCTTAAACTTGCTCTGAGGTCCTTCTCTTCACCGTGTTGTGAATGACAGGAGACGCACAGCGGGCCGCCGGCCCGTGTCTCCCCCATCAAACTATCGGCTTTCTCGGCAAAAGCCACCCGCGCGATCGCCTGCGTCTGCGCTTGCACAGACGGAGTGCCATGACAACTCGAGCATGATTCACGCACCCCCTGCGTCAATTCCGCGCCTTCGAATCCCGAGGTATGGCAATCGGTGCAATTGCTGCGGCCTTGCTGGCGGCCTCCGACGTGAATGAGGTGAAATTGCTCTTTCAAATTGAATTGCGAGGTCGAACCGGGAAGGTCCTTGCGTTCCCATTCGGCCTGCGAAATTCCGCCCCACACCCATTGCCCGTTGGCGACCGGATAGCCGAACGTGCCGCCGTGCGGCGTCTTGAGCGGCTTGCCGTTGAGCGGAGAGGTATATCCGCTGTTGTCACGATGACAACTGGTGCAGGCGACATTGGCGACGAACGCCGGGCGAAAATCACGCCCGAAATGCTCGCTATGACAAGCCGTGCAAGTCAATCCAACCTTGAGATGTTTATCCGAAACATCGGAGTGAAAAGATTCGGTCTTGTGACAGGACGCGCAGTTCTGATTCATCGAGGTTTTGATCGAATGGCACGTCGTACATGCGGCGGAGTTGACCTTGTTGGCGACGGCCGGCTTCATCGCAAAATCGCCCCGCGCGTGCGGCGTCGAAAGGGCTCCGGGTGAATAAGCGTCCTTGAATGCAAAGGTCGCGCTGACCGAAAGGACCGTAATGATCAGGACGCCCCAGACGAAGAGTGAGCGCGGCCAAAGGAATTGCAGGTCGCGCGTCGGATACCAGTTGAACTGGGCCTTGCCCAAACGCCCTTTGCTCACCGGCCGGAGCGGCGATTCGGTCGAGAGCTTGCCGGCTTCGCGCATTCG